>OBVV01000286.1_pt1 | contig 22781 bp, 37 predicted proteins | sample 1476221 | NCBI WGS metagenome assembly OBVV01 (sample SAMEA2580029, study PRJEB22360) | human gut metagenome | biome: human gut; feature: human-associated habitat; material: faeces | place: Denmark | collected 2008/2010 | reverse complement strand
GCAGTGGCTCGCATGATTCCCGGCGTCTTAGGTGCTACCTCAGGAGCCATAGAAGATTCCTTTTATCATCCTGTTCTTGAGTGTCCGCAATACACTAAACCACAGGAATACAGAGGTATGGTAGTACCTGATATATTGCTGAGTGGTCATCATAAAAATATTGAGCAGTGGCGACTAGAAGAATCATTAAAACGGACTGCTTTACTAAGAAATGATTTGTTGCAACGAGATTTAACTGTAGATGAAGTTAAGGCTCTGAAAAGTCTACTAGATAGAGTGGATTCTGAAGAGGAACAAGAAATACTTTCAAAATTGGTAGAACAGTCGACTTTCATAGAGGAAAAGAGGAAATAAATGGCGAATTTATATATTGGCCTCGTTCATTATCCCATTATGAATAAGCATGGTGAGGTGATTACGACGGCCATCACGAACTACGATATCCACGATATTGCCAGAGCATCCACAACCTATGATGTGGAACGGTATTTTATCATTCACAATGTACCGAGTCAACGCGAATTGGCAGAAACCGTCATGAGTCATTGGAAAACGGGATTTGGCAGTACCTACAACCCGGATCGAAAGGATGCTTTCAAACACGTGGAACTAGTCAATTCCATTCGACAAGCCATCGATATGGTGACGGAACTAGAAGGGCAGACGCCGATCGTGTGTACCACTGATGCGCGGAGCTATGATAATACGATTACTTACGCCTCGCTCCGTAAATCACTTGAAAGTGAGAGCCGTCCTGTGGTAGTATTATTTGGAACAGGGTATGGTATGACGAAGGAAACAATGGAAGATTTCGATTATATCTTAGAACCCATCTATGGACATGGAGAGTACAATCATCTGTCTGTTCGTAGTGCTGTATCAATTATATTAGACCGCTTGCGAGGCGAAGCGTGGTGGAATAAATAGGAGGACACAATGTCAGGACATTCTAAATGGTCAAATATTAAACATAGAAAAGGTAAAAATGATGCGTTAAAAGCAAAAATTACCACAAAAATTAGCCGTGAAATTACAGTGGCTGTAAAAGCTGGTGGTACAGATCCAACAGGCAATATGCGCTTGAAATTGGCGTTACAAAAAGCTCGTGAAAATAACATTCCTAAAGATAATATCCAACGTGCTATCGACAAAGGTGCTGGTGCAGGTGATGCGAACAACTACGAAGAAATTACCTATGAAGGATACGGTCCAGGCGGTGCTGCCATCCTTGTAGATGTAATGACAGATAACCGTAACCGTGCCGCAGCTGACGTACGTCATGCTTTCTCTAAACGTGGTGGCAACCTAGGTGAAAGTGGATCTGTTAACTGGATGTTCAAACGTAAAGGTGTATTCGTAATTCCACAAGAGGGCAACGATGAAGAAACATTGACATTATTGGCTCTTGATGCTGGTGCAGAAGATATCAAAGTTGAAGATGATGTATTCGTTATCTATACATTGCCAGAAGATTACGATGCTGTAGAAGCTGCCTTAGCAGAAGCATCCATTGTAACAGACATGGCACAAATCACAATGGTTCCAGATACAAATATGGAATTAACAGGTGATGATGCAGTGAATATGCAACGTGTACTTGATATGTTGGAAGACTTGGACGACGTACAAGATGTGTATCACAATTCAATTCTCAATATTGAGTAGTTAGAGATGTGATGAAATAGCACTCTACAAAGGTTTTTGAGAGTGCTACTTTTCTCACTTATACCCTAAAATAAGTGAAAAATAAAACGGTTGCACAACCGTTGCACAACCTTTTCATATGATAAATATTACAGAAATCAGAATGAATATAAAAATAATTAAATTTACACATCTAATTATTAGGGATTTGTTTTAATAATTCATAGTAATTAGATTATTTGTGATGCAAAGAATTTTAGAGTATCTTATTTCTGTCTGGATAAGTAAATTAACAAAAATTTTAACTAATGAGCATTAATGAAAGAGCACAGCTATAAAAGGCTGTGCTTTTTTATTTTATAGAATCATGTTAGATTTCTCTATACAAAATGGCTTATGAGTACTAAAATTATATCTAGAAAGGTGTTGGTAATTATGGATAACCGATATAAGGATAATCAATTTTGTATTACTGTAGAGTATGAAAAGTTGGAATCAAACCCAGAACAAATCTTTTTGGGGATAGCAAAATTAATAGAAGGGTTACAGTATACGGATAAACAACTAGTTGGGTGTATAGCAAAAGATATAGAGCCAGTTGTATTACTAGATAATATTGAACAAGGTTCAATTAAGATATTTTTACGGTCTGTTATTGAGTCTATACCTGATGAAGGACTAGAAAAATGTGATATTAAACGTATTATAGGAGCATTCTTGGTGAAAACTAAGTATGCTATATTGAAAGCCATTAGTCAAAATGAACCAATACAAACTCATCAATTAGATCAATTAGAAAAAGAAATTGATGCATATGCACAGGATACAGGTACAAGTACATTGGGGTGCTATACTCAAGTAGACAGAGAAAGTATTATCACTAGTATGGCAAGGATTACAGATGCTGTGGATACAATGAGACCAACTGATCGTGTTAAATTTGAAGCGGAAATAGGTGGTAGCGTACATACTATCTCAATTCCTAAAGAGTTGCACGTGGATGATGATGTTACGGATTCATTAGCTAAACATGAAGTAATTAATCAGAACACCTTTATTTTAAAAATACACAAGGTAGATTTTATGGGAAACTCTAAGTGGGAGTTTAGATTAGGAAAAAGTAAAATTTCTGCACATATAGAAGATGATGATTGGTTAAAGCGGTATAAAACAGGTAAGATTGTATTAGTGCCAGGTGACTCTCTGAAAGTATTAATGGAAGTAAAAATGCAATATGGAAAAGGTTATGATTTAATTTGTACCCTATTTAAAATTATAAAAGTACTTGATGTCATCCATACAGAAGAGCCAATAGAGGAAAACTTATTTTAAACGTAAAAAGCACAGCCTACAAGCTGTGCTCTTTTTTTATAGTGAAAATACAATATGATTAGTTGACATTTAACAATAAAAATTGTAAAATTAACAACGTAGTAAATTTGGTGAGCAAGCGAGAAAATAAATATCGCTCTAGGGAGGAAGTATATGTATGGTTACGGAGTATGGAAAGCTATTAAGGAAAATAAGGATAGATCATGATGAAATATTAAAAGACATGGCTGGTAAGTTAGAAATTACATCAGCTTATTTATCATCAATTGAAAATGGTAACCGTCCGATTCCTATTAATATGACAAGAACAATTGTTGCTGAATATGACTTAGATGATTTAATGGAAGGTAAGTTATTTGCAGCAGAAGATAGCATCAGAAAAAATGTAGAAATTAATTTAAATACAGCAAATCAATCGCAGAAGACTGTGGTTTTATCTTTAGCAAGACAATTTGAACAGTTGACTGATGAGCAGCTTGAGAAAATCCGCCAAATTTTAGAAGAGTAGGTGATGTAATATATGGCAGGCTTATATGTAAAACCATTAACATTAAAGAATATTCGAACTATTTGTAGCAATCTAAGAACACTATTAGATATTCCAGTAGATGAGCCTATAGATATCGTAAGACTATTGGAACATAAGGCTCATTCATTAGGGATAGAGTTTGAAGTTACCTCTGAATCTGAATTGGGGAGGAGGCATGGTGAGTCTGTCTTAGGACAAAATATAATACGAATACGAGAGGATGTATACAATAGAGCCTGTGAAGGTTATGGTCGAGATAGACTTACCATTGCACATGAGTTAGGTCATATATTATTACATCAAAAAGAAGACATAGTTCTTACAAGAAGCGAAGGTACGATTCCACCATATATGGATCCAGAATGGCAAGCGAATGCATTTGCTGGAGAATTACTAGCTCCATTCCAATATATAAAACATATGGATATATTTGATATATCGACACAGTATGGAGTTAGTATAGAGGCGGCTTCAGTTCAAAAGAATAGGAGGAAATAAATGATTAGAATAAAAAAACAGCCACCAAGTGGCTGATTACTTGGGGCTGTGCAGTGGAATCTATAATGGATTCCAAAATCTGAACGTAAATGTGTCAGACTAAAATAAATATAACCAAATTCATTTTAGCATTTACATAAAGGTTTTGCAACAGCCCAGAAGGGAGGCCTTTATGTATATATTCTGTAAAGAATACACAAACCGATGGGGCAAGCGAATGGTAGCCAGTGATTATGGCTATACATGTTGGCGCTTTTGGGTTCCATCTAAGAAAAAGAAAGCCTCTTAAGATAACTTGAGGCACATAGTGAAACAGTAAGCTATCTGCTGACAATAGCATACTACACGAAGAAAGCCACCGTATTATGCGGTGGCATTTTTTGTTATTCAACCATACTCATCATTTCCTCGCTAAACTTCACTGGTAGTGTATTAACAGCATTTACAAATTGTTTTCTTGTCTTATGTGTATATACATCACTGGTTACATCTCCACTATGAGTATGTCCCACAATGGATTTTAGAATGAATATATCCATATCGACATTACGAGCCAGGGTGATGAACGTATGGCGTGTATCGTGTGGCTTATGGTCAGAGAGTCCTAATGATTTACATAGGCGCTCTATAGGCCTTGATAAGCGTGTAGGGATTAATTTGGGTGGTAGTAATGTTTCTGAACGTGAGAAATGTGCTTTGCTATAAATTTCTTTTATAAATGGCATAATACAATCAGCTAGAGGGATGATACGATCCTTACCAGCAGTAGTTTTTGAACCGCCAATTAGATATTGTTCCTTTAGATTAACATTCTCTAGCTTCACCTGGTAGAGCTCAATAGGTCTCATTCCAGTATAGATGTAGATTAAGATTACACGTACAAGGATATCATCAGTATGTTGCCATAATATGGTAATCTCCTCTGGTGTAAATGGTTTATGTATGTTTGATTTAATGGCAGGAGGAAGTGTAATATCTAGGGCATAGTTCTTTGTGATAATATCATTCTTAATAGCTTCTTTGAAAGCACCATTGATAGCTTTATAAATAGCATCATGGGAAGAACGTCCTAAATGTTTGTATTGATCAATGATGTTCTGTAAGTGAATTAATCGAATGTCTTTTATAGGCATAGACCAAATACTGGAAAGTTTAGGTTTCACAGCTTCAAATTTTCCTTTCTTTATATCTATACCTTGGCGTTGCTTTTCTAGTAACATCCAGTCCCAACATTGATAGAAGGGAACTGTATCACGATGCACTTTCATAGGATCGTAGACATAATTAGCGATGGCATCGTAGGCTTCCTTTTGTGTAGCAAAGGTACCGATTGTTTTACGAATATTTTTGCCATTGCTATCTTGGCCAATATACACCATAGCACGATATGGCTTGCGTAACTTCTTATGTTTCATCTTATAAACGGAACCAGTTCCATTTGCACGTTTCATTGCCATAACATAACTCCTGTAAAAAAATAACCCTCTCTATATAATAGAGAAGGTTATTTTCCATACAGGTCCCCTGAGGGATGATTGCACTTATCTTGTCTCTATTATATATAGGCCCATAAAATATATCAATAGGGATACTATCTATTTGGATATTAAATTAATGAAAGTAGTGAATCCTTCCATTGCAGTGTAAGTCCAATTTTATTAAGAAGCGAGTTGAATTGTTGTTGTGGAATAGCTTTTGAAAGAGTAGCTAGGCTACTTATCATATTTTGTATCATACATTTATAATCATGATAAGGTAAAAATAGTCGCAATGTTAAAATGAGACCCCATAATGATGTTTCACTACCTTTTGGGGTAGTTAGGTGAAAGAATAAGAGTTTCCGAGTATGTTTTCCCTTTCTAACACGATGATTATATAGCCTATCACCATGAGCACAAATATTTCTATAGGAAACTAATGTATCTAGCATGTCGTTGAAATTATTGATTAATGTTGATGTTGGTAAAGAAACTTCAAAGCCAAACTCTGAATGATAGTCATCTAGGATATTTCCAAGTACCTTCTCTTGAAGAACTGGAAGCATAGACTTGTAAAAATAAGTTAATTCACCAAAAGTTAGCTTAGTGACTAAGACCCATAAAGGCAAGGATTGATGTTTTGTTAAGTAGTGATAAAATCCTGAATCTTGTGATTTAGAGTTTTTTTGAGTAACTGTTGATAATATAGATATAAGTCTTGTTGTAGTGTGCAGATCTGATTTAGAAAAGTTATTAATATTTAAGTGGCTAAATTCAGCTTTATTTTCATCAGAAAAATGATAGGCAAGTTTAGTAGCAAGATTTTTTTCAGCTTGTAATAGATAGCGAAGTAGTAGGTGACGTAGTTCTCTATCGAAACAATATACTTCATAAATTTGAAAGAATGTTGTACCAGAAATATAATAATCGTCACCAGAAGAAGCAGTGATAGCTTGATCGAGAAATATTTCTTTATAACCATTAATAACGGAGTAGTAATTTTCTCTTGAGAGAATATTTTTGACCTTGCTTCCTTCAGCTCCTTTTTTTATTGAAATGTTTCTTTTACGCATTAAACGTAGTAAAGAATTAAGGGATGTAAATGGTTTCGCCATAAATAAAACCTCCAAAAAAAAACTCGCCAACCCTTAGGTTGACGAGTGGTGCACTTCGCTCGTAAGGTCAGTGCGTTTTCTCTAGTAACAGTATACTATAGGAAAATATACCCGTCAATAAGAGTTATGGTATATGATATAATTTAAATTGAAAATTATTCAAAATTTGTATCTTTTATATCAAACATTGGTGTTGTGGCTCCTTTTTGCTATTGATTTAATACGTATAATACTTAGGATAATAAGTAGGGATATAGGTAGGAGAGTAAGTCCGTGAGGAAGAATCCTTTACGTCTTCAATATCACTTTTAATAGAATCCATATCACGAGACAATGTTTCTAAAGTTTTATTTATCTCACTTGTTGTAGTATAAAGAGGGGCGACATTATGTTTAACAGAGTAGATATCATCTCTAAGAGCATTAATTTGATTCGATTGATGTATGGATAAGCCAATTAGTATAATAATTAATATATAAAGAATACCGATTTGGTTGATGCGGAATAACCTAAAAGAGAATCGTTTATAGAATGGTTGCGATGTCTCTATAGAGCTCGTAGGTTCAGTGGGTTGTACTGATGGTATTGTAGGTATAGATTCTACAGCTGTACCTATAGGAGTGGTCACAGTATTAGATTTGACGAACAAGAGCCATAGAACTGGTAGAATACAAACTACTGGTAAAAGGCCTAACACAATAACGACACCTGTTTTCCATCTAGATTTAAATTTTACATAGGAAAAAGCACCTAGATATACAGCGTTAAACTCTGAAACATAAAATAAATACATAGATTTATGATAGTATAAATTATGGCTGTTAATGCCAATCATGATAGATATAAACATAATAAGAGAAATCACTTGAATAATAAGCAATGTAGATTTGCGAAACACACGATTAGGATAGGTGGGGAATTTTTGAATTAGTACGAAAAATGCAGTAAGTAGCAGGACGTTAATAATCGTTGATACATACATTAGAGTGTTAAACGGCATGATGGGTTCCTCCTAATAGAATAATAAAATATACGCTGCTAATTTTGAAAGCTACTCATAAGAGAAGTCAAGGATATGATCCATGGCTTCTCTTTTTATAAAGATTTAAGAAGATTTAGAAAGCTTAAGGAAGTTAATATAGTCAAATAGCTTATCATATTGTTCATCGGTAAATGAAGCGGTCTCAGCAAGTAGAGTTTGTTGTTGAGGGGAGTATGTGATTGGCTTCAGTTCTATATGATTAGGCTCACGTAAGTAGATATGAGGTGGAGAAGAGTGCGTATAGTTACTTTGTGGACGTACGGACTCCATAGGGACATCATAGCCCATAAGCCATGCCTCATTTACATTCAATGCTTTTGCAAGCAGATAAATATTATCTTGTTTTGCCTTCCAACGACCCGATAGATACGAACTGATAGCTCCTCTAGATATACCAGATAGTTGAGCGAGTTCTATAGCCTTAATATTTTTTAAATTTAAACTTTCCTTTAGACGTTCACTGAAAGTTGTTACGATTTTAGACATATACAACGCCTCTCTCTAGTAGTCTACGACATGCCAATAAAAATTTATATCTTGATAATCTTCAAAAGCAGATGAGGAGTTGTGGTTTATTATTTCAATATCTTGCACATTGATATGAGAAAAGAGGTCACCCTGAATGATATGTCTCAGTTCATGGAGGACCTCTTTTTTTTGTCTTGCTTCAGATAAAGAGTTATTAACAAGAATCGTGTAGACATCAAAATCATTGGAACTTACAAGTACTGCATTAGCATTTCTTAAATTACAACTAACGATATGAACGATCATTAAGACCAACTCCTTAAAATAATTTTAAATTATTGATATTTTGATTTTAAAAATTCAACATATTTTATGACGTCTTGCATATCTTCTTTTTTTAAATCTTTTGAAGCAGAAAATAACACTCTGATTTCTGGATTAGTTCTAGCTTGTTCAGCAAATGCAGCAGCTTCTGGATCTGTATAATATCCATCGGTTGAAATATCTTTTTCTAAAAAGTAACTTTTTCCTACTTCAAAGTAATCAGCCAGCTTTTGAATTATCCCCATTCGGGGGATTGATTTCATTAGTAACCATTTACCAACAGTAGATTCTGTAACATTTAAAATTTTAGATAGTTCAACTTGATTTATATTATGTTTCTGCATGAGCTGAGATAACCTTTGGCTAAATAGCTTTCTGATTTCTTCATTAGATAATGGCATAATATAAACTCCTAGTTTCTTTTATAATATACTTCATATGCATATAATAGAATATTTTTCTGAAAAAAGCAACAATAAAACTATAAAACTAGAAAATAAATCTTGACAATAGAATTATATTCTAGTACAATTCAGTTATAAAATAAAAGATTGAATGAGAGGAGGTTAATTATGCATATTCAAATTAGCTTAAGAGCTGCTAGAGTAAATGCAAATTTAACGATTATGGAGGCATCTAGGCTTATTGGAATCGGTAAAGATAGATTATTAAAATGGGAAAAAGCCCCACATCTCGTGAATGCACTTTATCAAAAGAAGATTTCCGAAACCTATGAAATACCAATTGATTATATTTTTTTTGGCATATAACTAGAATTAAATTCTAGTTATATAACTAGAATTAGGTAATAACTAAATAAATGAAGCAAAACTTTACCAGGAGGGAATATGTTACCAGGATTAACAGAAAAACAAAACGAATACTTGGAGGCATTACACATCAAGGCGCTCGATGATGCACTAGAACTCTATAGAAAGCATGGAAAGACAAGAAATCGCAGATATTTTGAAATGGGTGAAGCTGAATTAGCAAAAGCTAGAGCCTATCTAAAATTAGGTGACTTTGATCCCGATCCAAGACTTTGTGAGATGTAAGGCTGTGACAAATGGATAAAGAAAAAGAGTAAAAGAAATGAAAAACAGCCAAGAGCATTAAATACTCTTAGCTGCTTAACCAATATAGTTTTGGGTTTTCAAGTCAAAGCTATATTGCCAATAGGGGTTTGCCTACCTCTTGCATTGCGGTCACCGCATGAAATAGACGATATATACTAGACGCTGCGATCTATTAGAGCTGTGACAAACAAACGGTTGAAAAGACCGTTGCTATGGGAGTTAATCTTCCTTAGGCCGCTAGGACGACCGCTTTTAAGCCAAAGCGAGCTCGGATATTAAAAGGCACAGGCAATCATCAAAAATTGGCTCATAAGAACCACTTCCTTTCAGTTAAAAAAGGTTTTGTGATTACTTTGATTATAGAAGATATGGTTTTGAAAGTCAATGAATATATTCAGCTTAAAGAGGTAGGGAGACCATGAAAATTTATGAAAATATTAAGAAGAAATGTAAGGAAAAAGGCGTTAGTATTGCCAAGCTGGAACGAGCTGTAAAACTTTCCGTAGGGAGCATATCCCACTGGAGAGTATCGGACCCCAAATTGAGTAATGTAAAGGCAGTAGCTGATTACCTTCAATGTACTATAGATGAGTTGCTGTAGAGAGGTGGAGACTATATGGCAAGAAAAATAATAAGATACCAGACAGATGGAAACTGGATAGGAAGTATTAGATTTAATAGTCAAACAGAAGAAAAAGAATTTGAATCAACTAGCTTATGTCCAAAAAATATATTGCATAAGGAGAAACTAAAAAAGAACACTCCTCTTCGATATGAATTGGAGTGTTCAGAAATAGTAAAAGGTCCTATAAAAATCACATTAGAGATTTTCTAAGTTTTGTCTAAGTAAAGCAGTTATTTAGGATGAAAGGAGTCTAGCATGGATGATTTAATGACCAGGTTAAAAGCCTTAGACAATGTAATGGATCGTGTAGAGTTATTGCCAGATATTGCACCACTCGATGTGGCAGCGGTTGCCTTAGGGTATACGAAAGCAAGATTGATGGCTGGTGGTAAATCAGGGGATTTACCGTATGTAGAGGTGATCCACAATCGGGAAACGAACACACATACATACTCAGTCATCAAACCACGGTTATTAGCATATTTACGTGGAGATGATATTGGACGTGAGCGTACGATTGTCCTAGTTACACCAGATGGAATTATGCCATCGCAATCGTATCTAAAACAATTACTTGGCAATGATTAAAAAAAGAAAAAAGGCTATATGTACTATATGCGATGAAAGGGATAAACAAACTAGAGCCTATGTGCATTGTAGCCAGGTGGATAACATTATATGTATGGAGCATTGTGAAAGATGTCGTTATCTAAAAACATCCATGGGGCAATGGAGGTGCACCTATGAAAAATATTGAGACATACACTGAACAAGACGAAGATACAAAGACATTCGTAAAAGCCGAAAGAGTATTAATCACCAAGTTAACTTACCTAGAAAATAATAATCCCTTCTTCCCTAATCGTACAGTTGTCGAATATTGGGAAGAAGGGAGAATGGTATACAAGGTTGATCAGTTAGATGAATTACGAGATATCATTTCTTTGGCAGAGTGTATGGAAAGCTCAGTTAGTAAAGAATAAGTGAGAGCATCTATAAAAGCCTTTAAATCTGAAATATCCTTGTCAGACCATTTTATAGAGGTATGAACATGATCATTACCTAGCCAAGTAGAAGCAGTAGCGAGAGCTCTAAGATTTTCATTTGGTATTAATTTAATGTTTTGAGATAAAGTGGAATTTTTAATTTTTACGACATCATTTGGAAAGATAATAGCTAAGTAATCCTGTAACAGGTACTCTAATGCTTTACGTAACCCCATGCCAACTAGGTGATGGAGTCCATGATGCTCAGCAATTAAAGATTGCTTATACACTTTTAAAAATGTGTCGGATATATTTAACAAACGGCTTTCATTAGGAATAGATATTTTAAAAGGCGGTGTATAAGGTCTAGCTCCAAATTTTGGAAAATCAATACCATGGACATATGCATCGTGTTGTGTGTACTCAGTAATGAAGTATTTAGAACAGTTTGGGCATTGATGTACAACGATAAACGAATAGATATCTTTAATATACTCTACATCAGAAATAAATAAATTTTGAGGTTGAATCCCATAGTTACAGCAAGGGCAAATCTTGGGATCAGGTGCTATTACCTTTTTAGGGATAGAGTTAGGGAAAATAACAGTAATTTTAGACATATAATCACACTCCTTTTAATTTAGTATATCACAGAAAGGAAAAGAAAAATGGAAACTATAAAGGCAGTAATGAAATGGATAGGCAACCAGTACCTTTGGTTAGTCGATATAAGAGATAACACCTTATTAAAAATTGCATTGTTAATAGCAGGTAGTTGTCCTGTAATCTGTTGGGTGGTTGATCCTCGTAATGAACAGTATATCTATATGTCCTTATTAATGTGGATTGTAATAGGTGTAGCACTTACATACATGCGCATAGCAGAACACTACGAGGAACGAGAAGCTGTGCTATTGCAAGGGATTAAGGTTGTTTATATTGTGGCGGAAGAGATTCACATTGAAAAGCGATATCCTGTTAAAAATCAATATTATGAAGCTATTACAAAAGAGGTGGCAGAACATGAAGAAAATGAAATGCATTAAGTGCGGTTTGGATATCACCTACAAAGGTGGGTTATATATTCGTGAGGATGGAAAAGTTATTAAAGTATGTAAGGAATGTCATCAAAAACATCTCAAGGAGCGAGCACATGCAAGATTTAATGCAAGAATTACACCAATTACGAAGTGAACTGAATACAGCGTTAGCTTTATTGAAAGAACGGGGTATCAAGTTAGCAGAAACGGAACGTGCCTATAAGTTGGCCAAGGCGAGAAAAATCGAAGAAGAGCGAGATAAAAAGACAGCCGTTTCATTGATTCGAGAATTAGTCGTTGGGGATGTGTCTGTTAGTCAGTTACGAATGGAACGTGATAAGGCAAGAGTATTATATCGTTCTGTAGATGAGGCGATTAACATTAAGAAGTTGGAGTTACGAATTGTCGAAGGACAGATTGGACGTGAATGGAATGCTTAAGAGAACCCCATTACAAAGAAAAACACCATTGCGAGCAAAAACTAGTTTATCCAGGGGAACATCACAATTAAAACGTACCCCTTTAAAAAGTAGGAGTAAAAAGAGAAACCAATATGAATATGAGTTAAATAAGATGAGAGACCTGGTAAAGGCGAGAGATCACCACAGCTGCATAATTTGTGGTGCTCCTGCGCAAGAGATTCATCATATAGAACCTCGTTCAAATGGTGGAACAAATGACTTAGATAATTTATGTTGTGTATGTTGGTATTGCCATCATGCAGTAGTGCATGGTCCAGAGTCCAAAGCCATCAAGAAAGTATTAAAGAAAAAGGTAGCAGAACGAAGTGCATAAAAAAAGACCACTTAGCGGGAACTAAGTGGTCTCATATATCCATATGTAGATACAACCTTATTTATAGTATACCACATATGGTAGAAGAAATACAGAGAAATAGTAGATTTTCAAAGAAAAATGATATAGATATTAGGACTAAAATAAAAGGCTGAAAGGCCTTGTATTGACTAGATATGTATATTATTTTTTCGACCATATGAGGTACTAATGAGATATCGAAAAAAAGTATACGGAAAAACAATGTGTGAAGTTACAGATTACCATACAGGAAGAACGTATAAAAAACAAAGTGTACGACAAAAGAAAGAAAAGATTACACCACTGCAAATGGCATTGCAGAATCAAAAGAATGCAGAAGCACAGTTGCGTATGTTAATAGATATCAATTTTCATGAAGAAGATTTTTATATTACTCTCACCTATGAAATAAAACCCACTTTGAAACAAGCAAAAAAAGATATTACATTGTTCATCAAAAAGCTGCGTAGAAGGTATGCAAAGCTAGGACAACCGTTGAAGTATATCTACACTTGCGAAGGAGAACGTAGGATACACTTTCATATTCTGGTGAATCGAATACAAGATATGACGGTGAAAGAATTAAAGGGGTTATGGCCTCACGGATATTCTAAAAAAGAAGCTTATCAAGGTGAGTGGCGTGATGCGGTTCGGATTGCAAGCTATTTTGTTAAGGAAAGTGATCGTAAGTTAGAGGCTACTGGTTTTAAACGTAAATGGGTATCTAGCCAAAACCTAGAGAAACCGAAAGTGAAAAAAGAACGATTGCATGCAAACACCTGGGCGGAAGCCATTACTCCACCGAAAGGATACTATGTAGAGACAGATAGCATTGTAGAGGGAGTAAGTTTAACTGGATATCCCTATCGATTTTATCGTCTCATAAAGATTGAGGAACCGAAGAGCAATCAAAAGTGGTGGAAAACAAAAGCGTTGAATACATCTAGGAATAGAGTTCATGTAAAACGATGTTATACATAAAGGAGGTTAGTATGGAAAACAATCAAATTGTGCTCGTAGGCTATGCAGTAAAAGATGCAGAACTACGGTACACGAAAACAGGTAAGGCAGTGTGTTTATTTTCTATGGCTACGAATAAGCGTATTTCAGAGGATAAGGAGATTAGTTCCTTTCATAATGTCGTGGTATGGACCTATGCGGAAGAAGTAGGGACTATACAAAAAGGGCAGCCTGTGATTGTGGTAGGTAGTGTACAAACGAGATCCTATGAAAAGAATGGTGAGAAACGATACATCACAGAGGTAATAGCAGATCGAGTAGGAATACAATTGGTAAAACAAAAAGATGTAGGCAGCCACTATGATGCTTTTACCAAAAATGATGAGGAAATTCCGTTTTAGAAAGGAGTCAGCATGGGAAGACCCAAGGAGTATAAGAAAGCGAGAACATGTAAGCATGCCAATATTGTTACTAAAACTGGTGGAGTATTTACTACACGTGAATGTCCAGAACGAAATATAAATTTATATATAGAGGGAAAGGGGTACATTGTGAATGCTAATCGGTGCACAAAATGTAAAGCCTATAAAGCAAGAACCTAAGATAAATCCTAATGCAGGCACATTAAGATATTTTAATGCTAAAAACAAGCAGAACTTTACCACCGTAGCATTTATAAGTAGGGTTATGAGAGATATCATAGAGCCACTGCATTTAGAAAAAGAAAACAAAAAAATGGCGAATATGTGTGCAACTCTGGCGCATAAGTTAATGATCAATTTAGTTGATGGATTAGATGAAGATGCAAAACGAGAAATCGTAAGGGCTATAGGACGGTACGATATAGAAATTGTTCAAAAAGGAACTATAGATGATGCGGAAATTAGGGAGCAAGAGGAATACCTAAGTACCTTAGCAGAACATGCCTTACAAGGTAGTTGCCTATCCTGTACAAAGGAGGGGAACGATATAGAGAACTGTGAACTACGGGTAGCTATGATTTATGTGGAGGTACCCATGTTCGATGAGACATGTCCTAGTGGGAGATGTCCTTATAAAGTAGAGTGCTAAGAGGAGGGGACGCTATGGATACAAGTTAAAGTTACCGTGGTACTTTTAAATTACTATTGTTATGGACAAGGAGATTAATCATGGAATTAGAAAATACAGTGCAACCAGGTGTAGAAGAAAATAAAGTAGAAGAGAACCATACAGAAGAGACACATGCAGAAGAACATAAAGCGGAGGAAGTAGGCAATGTACAACCACCGACAGTAGAACCACCACCTACTGTAGAAGCGGATACTCAACCACAACCTGTGGCAAACACAGAACATACAGAATCAGGGGGTACTGCTAATGGAATGATTATGAAGGTAAAACGTATGCATAAGGATGCCATATTACCTACCTATGGAACGGAAGGAAGCGGAGCATTAGATTTCTATGCAGCAGAAGATGTCACTGTGTGGGAAGAGCGTACGTATAGAATTGGCTTAGGCGTAGCATTAGAGGTGCCAGTAGGATATGTATTGCAATTAGTACCACGTAGCTCTATGGGGGTAGATACACCATTGCGTATGCCAAATTCGATGGGGGTTATTGATTCGGATTATCGTGGAGAAGTGGCGGCCATTTATGTCAATGATGAAACCAAAGGCATGATTCCTTACCAAATTAATAAGGGGGATAGAATTGCACAAGGTTATCTGGTACCAACACCAAAAATTAATCTTGTGGAAGTAGAAGAATTATCTGACACAGATCGAGGAGATAACGGGTTTGGTTCCACTGGGAAATAAATGTAGATAACTACTAGCGCATGAGATTAGGAACAATATTCTGAAATGAACTAAGGTTATGAGGAGGTGATGCAATGCTCATTCGTAAAATAGCTGTAGTTGGTAGCACAAAAACATTTGATTATGTGAAAGGAAATGATGCGGGGGGGAAATCAGTTTACTCTATGACCGCACGAGAAGATGGACGAGAGTCATTTTATACCGCATGGAAAGAATTGGTAAACATTGTAAATAGTCATATGCGAACAGAACGAGACAACTATATATTTCTTGGAGTCATGTTGATCATAAAACGGTTGGAAATCAAATATATGGAAGCGGTTGTTAGTGATAAAATAACTCAAATCCCAAGTGAAGTTAGATTTAGTGGAACTGCAATTACAAAAGACAGTAGCTTTAAATACGTTACTGACTGGATAGAACTCGATGAAAAGGAGCTTACACTAGTGAACAAAATGCTCAATGAAACCAAAGCATATATACAGGGAAGAAGAGCACAAGAACAACTCTTTGAAAGCAAATAATCATTGAATAGCGAAAGGGATATGCTAGGATGATAAAACGATGTAAGCGATGTGAAAAACTCTTTGATGGCTCTGCGAGACAAATCTATTGCCCAAACTGTGCTAAGACGAATCGGGCAGTGAATGAAAGAGCAAGTAGAGTATCGCAACAAAGGGTGATTGCCTATAATTTGCTAAGTGAGGAGCCTTGTGAGAATGTCTATCATGGGCGTATGTCAGAGGAAGAAAGACTTTGTATGATAGAAAAACAAAAGAAATTTCGTGAAGCAAGGCTTAAGAGTGAATCACCTAGGAGAACCTATGAAGAAAAAGGCAAACTATAAAAATGGGTTGGCACCATGTCCATTTTGTCGGAATCCAGAGGTGCGCACAGTGATTGGTGTAGGTACGGGAGTACGACATAATATGGTGGTATGTGATGTTTGTGGTGCGACTGTATCCTTTGAAGATAAACCACAGTATTTAGCCATGGCAAAGGCTTGGAATAGTAGATAAGGGTAAGGTGGTGATTCAATGCATATAAAACTAAAAAAGCAAGTAGAGTGGTATTTGTATCACTACCAAGATATAAAACGTGCTGTTTTACAAGCTAGGTTAGATCCAGTAAAAAAGAAAGCTGGAGGTGGGTGGATACAAGACCCTACAGGACAAGAAGCGGTGTCCAATATAACGCCCCTACGAGAGGTGTATATTGTTGACGGTAAGGCAAGAATACATATTGATTATCCAGAACGATTAGTAGAAGCGGTTGAGTCTTGTGAATGTGAATTAAATGTGGTGCTAAGAGAACTATGTGAACGCAAGTATTATGGGAAACAACGCTCTATTAATTGTATGGTTGCAATGGGTTTAACAAGAGATGTATACTATGCAGCCATTAATGAACTGTTGCAAATTATGTCATTGTACATGGTAGAACATCGAGTTTTAAAAATATCAAAAAAGTAGGCGACAAAATCGAAAAAAAGTGTGATATATTAATAGTATGTGATGGGCATAACCTACATAAGGCGGTCATTACATAATTATAGATACACATCAAATCAGGACTTTTAGCACATAGTCTGTAAAGAATGTGCTTTTTTCATGCCAAAATATTTCAAATCTAGGAGGTGAGGAATTATGTTAACTGAGCAACGGAAACGATTTGTCAAAGAATATATGGCATTAAAATGCAAAAATATGAGACAGGCAGCAATTAATGCTGGTTATAGCGAAAAGTCTGCTCAGCAACAAGCCTCTAATCTTATGAAGGATAATGAGGTGTGGGCATACTAACAAGCCTGTAAGGATGATATGGATAGAGAGTTGCGGGAAGCCTTTGTATTTGAAGCAAAGGAAGCGTTTCGGGTGATGTGTAAAATCCTAAAAGATCCTAAGACGAAACCACGAGAAAGAATTACAGTGGCAAAAGACTTTTTAGACAGGGCTGGGTATAAACCTGTGGATAAAACAGAACTAACAGGAAAGGATGGAGGCGCTTTACAATTAGCGATTGGATGGGAGGAACAAGGTGAAGAGGATTAATATCACGATTCCATATACACCAAGGCCCTTATGGAGAGATTTCATACATCCAGCTATAGAATCACATCGTTTTAATGTGATTGTCGCACATCGTAGGTTTGGAAAAACGGTAGCCACTATTAATCATGTGATAAAAATGGCGATACAAAACAATTTACCATCACCACAATATGCGTACGTAGCGCCACTACGAACGCAAGCTAAGCTAATTGCTTGGTCATATTTGAAGTTCTATACCAGTGTCATACCAGGTATACGGGTGAATGAAAGTGAATTGTATGTAGAGTTACCAACTAAACATAGGAGTCGTGCAGGACCGAGAATTTACATCCGAGGGGCAGATAACCCAGATAGTTTACGTGGGTTGTATTTAGATGGTGTAGTGCTAGATGAATATGCTCAAATGAAACCTGAGGTGTTCGATGAAATCATTCGTCCAGCCTTATCTGATAGAACAGGGTGGGCTATATTTATAGGAACACCAAAAGGGCAAAATCGGTTCTATGAACTATTTTTAAAAGCACAGAAATTACAAGAAGATTCCAATTCGGGGTGGTACACATGTATGTATACAGTTGATGATAGCCAGATTATACCGAAAGAAGAATTAGAGGCAATGATGGTCGAGATGACAGAAAATTCCATTCGACAGGAGCTATATTGTGATTTCACAGCTAGTGCAGAAAATGTATTGGTGAGTATTGATGATATTAACATGGCCATGAAGCGGACAGTAGCACCACGAGATATTCAATATAGTCCGCTCGTGCTGGGTGTAGATATTGCACGTTTTGGTGACGATGCAACCACAATTGCAATACGTAAGGGATTAGTTGCCTATAAGCCACTGCGGTATAAGGGACTAGATAACATGCAAATTGCTAATATTGTGGCTGGGCTTATCCAAGAGAATAAGCCTAGAGCAGTCTTTATAGATGCTGGTCGAGGTGAAGGAGTAATAGACCGTCTACGGCAGATGGGTTACCGTCACATTATCGAAGTACCATTTGGAAGTCAAGCATCAAAATCAGAACGGTTTGTGAATAAACGTGCTGAAATGTGGTACGAAATGGCTCAATGGATAAAGCAAGGAGGAAGTTTGCCAGATGATGGCTCACTGCGAGCTGATCTAGCAACACCAACCTATAGTTTTGATACCAGGGGACGCATTGTACTAGAGAGTAAGGACAAAATTAAGGAGCGATTAGGACATTCTCCAGATAAAGGTGATGCCTTAGCTCTCACATTTGCGTATACAGTGCCACAAGAGGACATGTATGCGCAAGCAGTACCAACAATGGCCAATACAAAATATAATCCATTTGGTTAAGAATAAGGAAAGGAGTGGATAGTATGTGTGGTGGATTTGTAGGAAAATTATTAGGAGTTAAACAGCCAGAGGTGCCAGAGATTAAACCTCCAGCACCATCACCTACAGTAGAAAATAATGAGGTAGATGATGATACGATGGCGAAAGAAAATCAACGTAAAAAACGTGGGTTCTCCTCAACTCGTACAACAGATACATTATTGTCTAGTGCAGGGCGTAATAAATTAGGATAAGGTGATTCTATGAGCTTATTGGCTAGAGCTCCAACAGGAGCAAGATTTAAAGACCTAGGCAATACAAAAGAAGTGAGTCAAAAGGTAGAGCGCCTATTTGATGCACAGCAGTCACATGTAAAAGTATGGCGTGAAATTAAGAAATATCAGTTACCTTTCATAGGTAAACTGAATGACAAAAATGGAAAAGCCATTGACTATGATACCAGTCATTTGTTAGATAGCTATGCATCACATTGCAATGATATTTTTGCCAGTGGAGTTATGAGTGGATTAACACCGCCAAGCAGACAATGGTTCAAGCTTACCTTGGCCAATAGTGGATTACAGGCAAACCATGAAATGTCAGCAGTCTTGGATCAACGGCATGAGATTATGCAAGCCATTTTTGGAAAGAGTAACTTCTATATAGGTTGTTACCAAGCGTATCAAGAATTAGCCTATGGGCAAGCTGCTATGGGTATATTTAGAGATACACGAACAGGGATCCGTGTAGAACAGTTTACCATTGGCACCTATGCCATGAGTGTAGGCGGTAATGGTATCGTAGATACATTTACTGTGAAGCGGGCAATGACTCTAATGCAGATTGCAGAACAGTTTAGTGTGGAATCTATGCCACCTAGAATGCAAGACTTACTTCGTAATCATACATATAGTGCAGATACATACACTGTATATTGGTTAGTAGAACCTAATCGAGACTATGTAAACGGTAAAATCGGTAAACGGCATATGAAATATCGGAGTTACTATTGGCTAGAAGGGGAAGAAACCTTTTTAGAAGTAGGTGGATTTAATACCTTTCCTGTATGTGTAGCAAGGTATCAAGTAGTAGGAAATGAAACCTATGCTGTTGGTGCTGGGTGGTATGCCAATGATGATGTAAAGATGTTACAAACCTTGATGAGTGATAGATTGCGAGCGGTAGAGTTAATGGTAAAACCGCCCATGCAAGTATCCTCTTCACTAGCGTATAATGTGAATCTGATTCCAGGGGGGATTACAACCACAGATAACCCTAATGATGTGGTAAAACCTCTGTTTGACGTTAACATGCAATTAGGCCCATTAGGGGAAATTGTCATGGAAACACGTGAGAATATTAAGCGCTGTTATAATGCGGACCTATTCTTGATGTTAGAACAGCTAGATAATGGTCAAATGACGGCACGAGAGGTCATGGAGCGTACACAGGAAAAGTTACAACAACTAGGACCTGTAGTGGAACGATTGCAATACGAGTTTTTAAATAACGTAATTGAACGTACCTACGCTATTCTATCGGATGCAAAAATATTCCCACCAATACCAGAAGAATTAAGGGAAACGTTATCAGATAAAGAAATTAAAGTAGACTTTACTTCGCCATTAGCACAAGCACAAAAATTGGCAGGTTTAACCACTATCGAACAAGCATTTGGTTTTGCTATGAACATGATGCAAGTATATCCAGAGGTGAAAGCAAAAATTAACCCGATTGGACTTGTCAATGAATACTTCAAGTATTTAGGCGCACCTGCTGCAATGTCTTTTAGCGATGAAGAAACACAAGCTAAGATAGAGGCAGAACAGCAAGCGATGATGGCACAACAAGAACAAATGCAACAACAACAGATGTTAGAACAAGCTCCTAATCTAGCGAAAGCGACAAAGGATATGGCGGAAGCAGCGAATACTAATCAATCAGTAGTAGGAAATTGGCTAGGTATGCCAGGATTAGGTGGTGAAGAATGATAGAGTATGGTGTCAAGAAGAAAGATGAACTCATTCGAGAGATTCGACAGATGGAAATTCAGAATCGGGATCGCAAGGGGTTAGAAGCTGTATTGGGTACCGAAGAGGGGCGTTGGTTTCTCATGCGGTTACTAGATACATGCTGTATCATGCAGACTACTTTTACAGGCAATTCCCAATCATTCTTTAATGAAGGAAGACGGTCTGTAGGCATAGATATAGTAAAGAATATTGCTACATTACTTGGTGTAAAAGGTATAGAGCAAAAGCAATTAGCGGAGCTAGAATACATTCAACATCAAGAGCGTATTAATGAATTGATAACAAGAAAGGTGGGAGAGTCAAATGGATAATGAATCCACAAATACAGTGACACAAGAACCAAATACAGAGGTACAAGATACTCATGATAACACAAATAGTACAACGGATACCTCAACACATTCTGCGGACACTGCTAATACGACAGAACAAACTACAGGAGCACCTGATAGATATGACTTTACCAGTTTATTAGGTGAAGGGGAAAGTATTGATGAGCAGAATGCGGAGGCCTTTGGTGAAATTCTTCGTAACATTGGTGTATCTCAAGAAGGTGCGGAGCAAATCGCTAAGTTTGGTATGGGCTATCTACAAACTATGGGAGATGCCTTGCTGAATCATATTGATGGATTACAAGAGGCACAAGCAGAAAGTTGGAAAGAAGAAACTGTAAAGGAATTAGGTTCCAATTTTGATACCACCATTGCTAAAGCAGGAGCGGGTATTGAATACCTAGAAAAAGATATTCCCAATCTGCGAGAGGTGCTCATGGTGAATGGCATTGGGAATAATGTAGCCCTAGTAAAGGCATTTGCTACGATTGGCGATCTAGTAGCAGAAGATGCAGGCCGTTTAAGTGGATATGGCAGCGGATCTGGAGCAGAGTTTTATGACAATACTAATTTTGATGCATATAAGAATAAATAAAGGAGTGATGAATTATGCCAACATTTTGTACAGAAGCATTAACGTTAATGGATTTACATAAACGGTATAAAGGTTCAAAAGATGGAATTGATAGTATTATTGAGGTGTTAAACCAAGCTAATCCTATCATGCAAGATTTACGTTTCAAAGAGGGTAACTTACCTACTGGTAACTTAACAACACAACGCACAGCATTGCCAAACCCTCACGTACGTGCGATTAACCGTGGTGTGCCAAACACCAAATCTAGCACTAGACAAGTAACAGATACGGCCGCAATGCTTGAAGACCGTTCTAGTGTAGATGTAAAGTTGCTTATGTTATCTAATGACCCAATGCGTTTTCGACAAACAGAAGATGCAGCACACATTGAAGGCTTTGGTCAAACCGTGGCAAGTATGTTGTTCTACGGCGATACAGATATCAATGTGGGCGAGTTTAATGGGTTAGCTAAACGATATAATGTGTTATCTACAGATAAGACACACTATGGATACCAAAATGTTAATATGGGTGGTACTGTAGCTGGTAAGTGTGGCTCCGTTTGGATTGTATGTCATGGTGATGATGGTGTCATGGGGATTTATCCTAGAGGATCTAAAGCAGGATTAACTAAAAAAGATTTAGGTGAAACTGATGCGGTTGATTTTGAAGGAAATAAATTCCGAGTAGTAGAAACGTTATTTAGTTGGGATGTAGGGCTTACGGTAGCAGACCCACGCCGTG
>OBVV01000276.1_pt1 | contig 23460 bp, 19 predicted proteins | sample 1476221 | NCBI WGS metagenome assembly OBVV01 (sample SAMEA2580029, study PRJEB22360) | human gut metagenome | biome: human gut; feature: human-associated habitat; material: faeces | place: Denmark | collected 2008/2010 | reverse complement strand
TACTTCTTAAATAAATCTTTAGGAGGTCGTGTCACAAATGTTTGACTACTGTATATGCTATTTTCATAGAGGCGTGTTTTTTATTATAGCTTTACGGTGTAAACATGTTATAATATGAACTATATAGGTAAATTTAAATATAATAATCTAAGGAGATATAATGGAAGCAAAAATTATTGCTATTTCAATTAGCAGAGCAAAAGGACAAAAGAAAACAAATATCCCGGAAGCGGAGTTAATCGTAAATCATGGTATTGAAGGAGATGCTCATGCTGGTCCATGGCATCGTCAACTAAGCTTACTTGGTATTGAAAGCATCGAACTAATGCGTAAAAGTGGGGCAGATGTATATCCTGGAGATTTTGCGGAAAATATTACAGTAGAGGGATTAACGTTATTCCAATTACCAGTAGGTACTAAATTAGCGTTAGGAAAAACAATTGTAGAAGTTACGCAAATTGGTAAAGAATGTCATCATGGTTGTGAAATTATGCAACAGGTTGGTAGCTGTATTATGCCGACACAAGGAATTTTTGGCCGCGTTCTAGAAGGTGGAAAGATCCAGGTTGGAGATACAGTACGTATTCTTGAGGAACCTGTCAATGCGTGATAGCCAAGGGCGTGTCATTGAGTATGCACGTATATCTTTAACGGAAGCGTGCAACTTTTGTTGTGCCTATTGTCGACCAGAGGAGATTACAGAAGCTATGGCACCAGTACTACCGCCAAGTTTTTGGTTACCTCTTCTAGAGGCACTACATTTAGGTGGAGTGAAAGCGTTGCGATTAACCGGTGGAGAGCCATTATTGTATCCTTATTTATATGAATTATTAGAGTATATACGGGAACGGCAATGGTTTTCAGATATTTCTATGACTACGAATGGTAGTCTATTGGAAGCTCATGGAGAGCGTTTATATAAAGCTGGTGTACAACGACTCAATATTAGCCTAGATTCAGTAGAAGAAGCAGGATTTGCCAAAGCAGTAGGTCGTAATGGACAATTAGCTAGTGTACTTCGTGGTATAGAAACTGCAAAATCAGCAGGCTTTCAAAATATAAAAATCAATACTGTAGTGCAAGCGCCATTTTCTGATAAAGAAGTGGAAACCTTATTGCACTATGGAAAAGAATGGGATGTAGTATGGCGATTCATTGAATATATGCCATTTCAAGGCAAACAAAGTCATGTGCCCACCTTTGGAGAATGGAAGGCTCAGATTGAACGTATTGTGGGATCTGAGCTAAAGCCAGTCACAGACCGATTGGGATTTGGCCCAGCTCAATATTTCCAATTGCCTAATGGACAACGAATCGGTTTTATTTTTCCTTTGTCCAATCAATACTGTTCTTCTTGCAATCGTATTCGTTTCACTGCGGATGGCTCGTTACGCTTATGCTTGTTGCGTGATGAAGATTTGGATTTGCGTGGGCTTATCGAACATGGTGGTACACCGCAAACTATATTACATTGTATTGAAGAGGCGTTACAAGGTCGGTATGCGAGTCATGATGGGAATTCTATTGAAAAAGTGGAACGTCCTATGTGGCGTATCGGCGGTTAGGAGTTATGATGAAAGTAGAATCTTTTGGACGATTACAAACAGGTCATGAGGCTCATGTATGTACAATAGAAAATGATGCACTACGAGTGCAAATTAGTAATTATGGTGCCACCATTGTCGCTGTCTATGACAAAGTGTTACAACGCGATTTAGCATTGGGATATGATTCTGTAGAAGAGTATGAAACTAAACATGGTCAACTAGGTGCTACTGTAGGGCGTGTAGCGAATCGTATTGCTAATGCAGCTTATACGTGGAATGGAACAGTTTACCAGCTAGAAGCAAATAATGGACCAAACTTATTACATAGTGGTAAAGGAAATATAGGACATCGTTTATGGGATGTAGTGGAGGAGAATTGTTCTGATACAGCGGTACGCTTATCTCACTCCATTACCTCTGAAGAAGATGGATTCCCAGGGGATGTATATGTAGAAGCGGTGTTTAGATTGGTAGAACAGACCTTAGTAGTTACGTATGCCTATACAACTTCAGAAGATTCCTTTGTCAATTTGACGAATCATGTATACTTTAACTTACATGGAGAAGGTGACTTATCAAACCATATATTAGAATTAGGATCTCATCAGTACATGCTATTTGGAGACCATCAAATTCCTCAGCTTGAGCCAGTATCTGTAGAAGGAACGCCGTTTGACTTTAGAAGAGGTATGGATCTACAAAAAGCATTGGACTATTATGCTGATGACCTAAGTCAATATAAAGGATATGACCATGATTTTCTAACGGCTCCATTAGAAGGAAGTAGCGCAGTAGATTCTGTTGTATCTTTTGCGGTGTTACAAGGTAAGGATGTGACAGCCGTATTCCATACAGATGCACCCCACTTTCAGGTGTATACGGGAAACTGGTTAAATGAGGATGGTCGAGATCGTCATTATGGCACTCATGCAGGGATTGCCATTGAGCCACAATTTGTGCCGAATGATATTAATATGAATGGTGAAAGTAAGACTAAAGCAGATACAGTATATGAAAGGACGATCGCTTATTCCTTCTATCACCGATAGGCGTATTTAATAGTAAGGAGACAAGGGTCGAATGAAATCATTTATTTACCATAATCCAACCAAAATTGTATTTGGCAAAGATTGTGTGAAAGAATCATTAGTTGCTGAATTAAGCAACTATGGAACACGAGTGCTACTGACCTATGGTGGAGGTAGTATTAAAAAGAATGGCATTTATAATGCGGTGAAAGATGCCTTAGAAGAGGCAGGTAAGGAAGTGTTTGAACTCAGTGGCATTATGTCAAATCCACGGACTACGAAAGTGCGTGAAGGTATTGCTATATGCAAAGAACATAACATTGACTTTATCCTAGCCGTCGGCGGTGGCTCTGTTATTGATTGCACCAAATTTATTGCAGGTGGTGCTACACTGCCAGATACAGCCGATTTTTGGGGAACCTTCTTTTTAGAACATCAACCTGTAACGGAGGCATTGCCATTTGGTGTGGTGTTAACCATGGCAGCCACTGGCAGTGAAATGAATAACGGTGGTGTTATTACAGATTGGGAGACACAGAAAAAATTAAGTGGTTATGGACCTGCATTGTTTCCACAATTTTCTATGTTAGATCCTACGTATACCTATACGTTACCGAGAGAACAAGTGGCATATGGTATCGTAGATATGTTGTCCCATTTATTGGAGCAATATGTATCTACACCAGATAATGATAATGTGACAGATTCTGCCATTGAAGGAGTCTTTAAAAATATTCTGCGTAATGGTCGAAAATCTATGGAAAACCTAGAAGATTACGAAGCTAGATCTAATATTATGTGGGGTGCTACCTTAGCATTAAATCGGTCTTTAGGATTAGGAAAAGATCAAGATTGGATGACCCATGCGTTAGAACATGCTCTATCAGCATTTTATGATATTCCTCACGGGGCAGGCTTGGCAATCATTCATCCAGCCTATTTACGGTGGATATTACCAAAGGCTACTGTACGCCTAAAGCGTTTTGCAAAAGAAGTGTGGGGGCTTGAACAAGGGGCTTTGACGGATACAGAATATGCATTAGCTGGTATTGAAGCATTGGAGGCTTATTTCATAGAAATTGGTGCTCCTTCTACGCTAGAAGAAGTAGGTATTCCTAAAGAATCTTTGGAAGATATTGCAAATAGCTGTGTACGTTATCCTACAGCATATAGTAATCTTACGGCTAAGGATGTGCTGGCTATTTACGAAAGCACCTATACAAAATAAATATATGTTTCCATGTGTGTGGTATCAGTCTAGGCTTTTACATTGACATTTATAAGAGAAGTCAGTATAATTATAGCTATTGTTAATAAGAAATTTAAGTAACTTTTTCATAAGGGAGGCAGTGTCATGTGGCACTGTTTTCTGTATATGAGGAATAGAAATGGAGAGACATACATGGCAGAGGTAAAAGAAACCTTACTTACAGCCGAAGGCTTGAAGAAGTTAGAAGAAGAATTGAATCATTATAAATCTGTACGACGCATTGAAGTAGCAGAACGTATTAAAATTGCTATTTCTTATGGAGATATTTCAGAAAACTCTGAATATGATGATGCGAAAAACGAACAAGCTTTCATCGAAGGCCATATCATCGAGTTGGAGAATAAAATTAATACGGCTAAGATTATTGATGAAAATGTAAAAGGTGATACTGTATCAGTAGGTAGCAAAGTGACTTTATTAGACGAAGAGTTTAATGAAGAATTAGAGTATACCATTGTAGGTTCTTCTGAGGCAGATCCTTTCAACAATCGCATTTCTAACGAATCTCCGGTGGGCGTTGCGATTTTAGGAAAAGCTAAAGGTGACAAAGTTGAAGTAAACACACCAGATGGCATGGTGAGTTTTAAAATATTAAACATTCAATAAGGGTAAAGAAGTATAAGGAGGCCCCTCATGAGCGAAGAAAAACATGTGCCAGAACAATTGGATTTAAACGATCAAATGTTGGTACGCCGCGAAAAGTTGGCGCAATATGAAGAGGATAATATCTATCCATTTGGACAACGATTTGTTGTTCAACACAAGGCACTCCAAATTAAGGATGAATTCCGTGATTTTGATGGTCAACCAGTTGTGCTTGCTGGTCGATTGATGACAATTCGTTCACATGGCAAAACAGCCTTCGCTAATTTGCGTGACTTATCTGGCGATATTCAAGTATACTTCCGTAAAGATGTTATGGGGGAAGAGGATTACAAATATGTAAAAATGCTTGATATGGGTGATATTGTAGGTATTGAGGGACATGTGTTTAAAACACAAAAAGGGGAAATTACTGTTAAAGTTAATAAATTAACTCTATTATCTAAATCCCTTCGTCCATTACCAGAAAAATGGCATGGCTTAAAAGATACAGAACTTCGTTATCGCCAACGCTATGTGGATTTAATCGTAAACCCTAGTGTACGAGATACTTTCGTAAAACGTACAAAAATCGTGGCTAAAATTAGAGAGTATTTGAATAGCAAACAATTCATGGAAGTAGAAACGCCTATGATGCATGCTATTCCAGGTGGTGCAGCAGCACGCCCATTCATTACGCATCACAATGCTTTAGACATTGATATCTATATGCGTATTTCTCCTGAGTTATATTTAAAACGTTTGATCGTTGGCGGTTTAGAGCGTGTGTATGAAATTAACCGTTCTTTCCGTAATGAAGGTGTATCGATCCGTCATAATCCAGAATTTACCATGATGGAATCCTACCAAGCCTATGGTAATTTTGAAGATGCTATTGCTTTAACAGAAGGAGTGGTATCCTACTGTGCACAAGAAGTCTTGGGTACCACAAAGATTAATTACCAAGGCATGGATATTGATTTGACTCCACCATGGAATCGAATTACTATGCAAGAAGGCATTAAAAAATACACTGGGGAAGATTTTGATGCAATCGAAACATTGAGTGAAGCACGTGCTATTGCAGACCGCTTAAATGTAGAATATGGTGAAGCGGATGGTATTGGTAAAATCATGAATTTATGTTTTGAAGAATATGTAGAAGAAAACTTGATGCAACCAACTGTAGTATATGGGCATCCAGTTGAAATTTCTCCATTGGCAAAACAAAATCGTGAGAAACCATTGACTACAGAGCGTTTTGAAATCTTCATTTATGGTCGTGAATTAGCAAATGGCTACTCCGAGTTAAATGACCCAATCGATCAAAAACAACGTTTTGAGAATCAGTTGAAAGAACGTGAAGCGGGCGATGATGAAGCACACCGTATGGATGAAGACTTTGTAACAGCTTTGGAATACGGTTTGCCACCAACTGCAGGTTTAGGTATCGGCATCGACCGTCTAGTGATGTTCTTGACTGACTCTGCATCTATTCGTGATGTATTGTTATTCCCTCTAATGAAACCAGAAACAGTGAAAGTAGAAGAGGAAGAAACAGTAGAAGAATAATACAGCTTACATGCAATGAAGTGTAGTAGACTATTATATACGGCGACTAAACAACAGGGTTTAGTCGCTGTTTTGTTTCTCTTAGTAGTTGGAATGAGGAATGGACAATGTAAATTCCCCGTAAGTAAATCCCTATAATGGTAGAAAAGTAGTAGCAAATGTGCTAATATTAGATGTAGATTAATTAAGTACTTAAATGAATTCTATGAGGTCATGATTATGTTGGATTTAAAATTTGTCCGTGAGAATATCGAAACGGTACAAGAAAACTTAGATCGTCGTCATACAACAGGCGACCTGGCTAGCTTTGTGAAGTTCTATGATGAAAGACGTGCTATCATTCAAGAAGTAGAACAATTGAAAGCAGTGCGTAATGCAGTAACGGCAGAAATCAGCCAATTAAAACGCAATAAAGAAAATGCTGATGATAAAATTGCAGAAATGCAACGTGTAGGTGATGAAATCGGCGCGTTGGATAATAAATTGCGTGAAGTAGAATCAGAGTTACAGCAAGTAGCCTTGATGTTGCCTAATATGTGTGATGCCTCTGTACCAGTAGGTGCGGATGAAAATGAAAATATCGAGCAACGCCGTTGGGGGGCACCTCGTTCTTTTGATTTCAATGTAAAAGCGCATTGGGATTTAGGAGAATCCTTAGGGATTTTAGATTTTGAAAGAGCAGCCAAGGAAAGTGGTGCTCGTTTCACTATCTATAAAGGAATTGGTGCCCGATTAGAAAGGGCACTGATTAACTTTATGTTAGACATGCATGGTAGTGCTGGCTACACAGAAATGATGACGCCTTATATTGTTACTCGTGAAACCTTGACGAACACAGGTCAATTGCCAAAATTTGCTGAAGATATGTATAAAGTGGAGGGGGAAAACTATTTCCTAATTCCGACGGCAGAAGTTACATTGACAAACTATCATGCTAATGAAATTTTAACAGCTGAAGAATTGCCAAAATATTATACAGCTTTTACAGCTTGTTTCCGTGCAGAAGCAGGCTCTGCTGGTCGTGATACACGAGGATTAATTCGCCAACATCAATTTAATAAAGTAGAATTAGTGAAATTTGCAAAACCAGAAGAATCTTTTGCAGAATTAGAAACATTAACAGGACAAGCAGAAAGTATATTACAAGCTTTAGAATTACCACATCGTGTTATCACATTATGTACAGGTGATATGGGATTTGGTTCTGCAAAGACATACGATATCGAAGTTTGGATGCCAAGCCAAGGTGTATATCGTGAAATTTCTTCATGTTCTAATATGACGGATTTCCAAGCACGTCGTGGTAATATTAAATTCCGTCGTGAACAAAAAGGTAAACCAGAATTTGTACATACATTAAATGGATCTGGTTTAGCTGTAGGTCGTACAGTGGCTGCCATTTTGGAAAATAATCAAGAAGCAGATGGCTCCGTACGTATTCCAACAGCACTTCAACCATATATGGGTGGTTTAACCCATATTCATCCAGAGGCTTAGAAAGGAGTCCACTATGAAATTCTTCATTGATACAGCTAATTTTGATGATATTAAAGCAGCTTATGAAATGGGCTTTATTGCAGGGGTAACAACAAACCCATCATTAATCGTAAAAGAAAAGCGTGATTTACACGAAGTAATTCAACAAATTGCTGGTCTTGTAGAAGGACCAGTGAGTGCAGAAGTGATTGCTACTACAGCACCAGAAATGGTAAAAGAAGCCTATGAATTAATTAAATTAGGCGATAACGTAGTAATTAAAGTACCTATGACTGCAGAAGGTTTAAAAGCAGTATCTGTATTATCTAAAGAAGGTATTAAAACGAATGTAACTTTAATTTTTTCTGCTAACCAAGCTTTGTTAGCAGCACGTGTAGGGGCTACGTATGTAAGTCCATTTGTAGGTCGTGTAGATGATATTTCTATGGATGGCATCCAATTAATTGAAGATATTGCTGAAATTTTTATGGTTCATAATATTTCAACAGAAATTATAGCAGCTAGCGTTCGTACACCTATGCATATGACACAATGTGCTAAAGCAGGTGCACATATTGCAACAGTGCCATTTAATGTGTTACAACAATCCTTAAAACATCCATTAACAGATGCAGGATTAGCACGTTTTCTAGCGGACTGGGAAGCAGCCAATAAATAATAGACACAAGTGGGAGGGTCAAAATGGATCGCACATTAGCCTTAGAGTTTGTTCGTGTGACAGAAACAGCGGCATTAAAGAGTGGTCGTTTATGTGGTCGCGGAGCCAAGGATGCAGCGGATCAACTAGCTGTTGATGGTATGCGCCAAACTTTCGATACTGTACCAATCTCTGGTACAGTAGTTATTGGAGAAGGTGAAATTGATGAAGCTCCAATGTTGTACATTGGTGAACGTGTAGGTGCAGGTGGAGAAGAAGTTGATATTGCGGTAGACCCTATTGAAGGTACAAATCTAATCGCAAAAGGTCAAAATGGTGCGATTGCCGTATTGGCGATTGCTCCTAAAGGTGGTTTACTGCATGCACCAGATATGTATATGGAAAAATTATGCGTAGGACCTCGAGCTAAGGGTGTTATTGATTTAAACGAATCTATGACAGAAAACTTGCGTCGTGTAGCAGCAAAAATGGAACGTGCTATTGATGATTTAACAGTAGTTATGTTAGATCGTGAGCGCCATCAAGGCTTGATGGATGAATGTCGTTCTGCTGGGGCTCGTATTCGTTTAATCACAGATGGAGACGTGAACCCCGCTATGGAATGTGGCTTGGAAGGTTCTGGTATTCACATGGTAGTGGGTACTGGTGGGGCACCGGAAGGCGTCTTAGCAGCGGCAGCTTTAAAATGTACAGGTGGAGATATGCAAGCGCGCTTAAAACCAGCAACGGATGAAGAAATTCTTCGTTGCCATGCTATGGGGATTACTGATTTAAATAAAGTGCTTACTATTGATGATTTAGTTAGCGGGGATGATGTTATTTTCTCTGCTACTGCTATCACAGAAGGTAATGTATTATCTTCTATTAAATATTTCCCGGGAGGAGCTCGTACTCACTCTGTTGTGATGCGTTATAAAACAGGAACAGTGCGGTTTGTAGATACGATTCACAAGCTAGATAAAAAACTTTCCATGAAAGTAAAATAAGTATATAGTAGTGATACTAGTAAGGAAAAGGCCGTTGCAAAACGGTCTTTTTCTTGCACATAGAGTAAAGATTTAGTATACTATAGGATGAATGTTTGTCACTTAAAGCATATGTATGATTAGGTCTGTTGTGGCCGATGAATGATAACAATAGATAAGATTAGGAGGAATTCAGTTGGAAAAGCTTATTATTCAAGGAGGTACACCTTTAGAAGGTCGTATTCGCGTAAGTAGTGCAAAAAATGCAGTACTACCTATTATTGCGGCGACTTTATTAGCGTCTACTCCAAGCACCCTGCTTGAAATTCCAGATTTGGAAGATGTTCATACTATTTGTGATGTCATTGCATCCCTTGGTGTGAAAGTAACAAAAGATGGAGAAAATATTACCTTTGATGCGTCTACAATTTCTGCTACAGAGGCGCCTTATGATTTAGTACGTCGTATGCGTGCGTCCTTTTTGGTGATGGGACCTTTATTGGCTCGAAAAGGGGAAGCTCGAATTGCTTTACCAGGTGGTTGTGCCATTGGTAGTCGCCCTATTGATTTGCATTTGAAAGCTTTCGAAGCGCTAGGAGCTACCATTACTATGGGAGAAGAATTTGTAGAAGCGAAAGCTCCAGAAGGGTTAAAAGGCAATTTAATTTATCTAGACTTCCCTAGTGTGGGAGCTACTGAAAATGTCATTATGGCAGCAACTTTTGCAGAAGGTAAAACGATTATTGAAAATGCTGCTGAAGAACCTGAAATTGTTGATTTAGCTACATTCTTGAATAGTATGGGTGCTAATATTCGAGGTGCCGGTACGGATGTGATTCGTATTGAAGGGGTTAAGGAGTTGAAAGGTGCTGTACATACTGTCATTCCAGACCGTATTGAAGCTGGTACCTATTTAATTGCAGCAGCTATGGCTGGTGGTGATGTATATGTGGAAAATGCACTTTCTGAGCATTTAAAACCTGTGGTAGCTAAATTAAAAGAAGCTGGTGTTACCGTTGAGGAAGATATTGACGGCATCCGTGTCATCAGTAATGGACAATTGAAAGCAACATCTATCAAAACACTGCCATACCCTGGATTCCCAACAGATATGCAGGCTCAATTTATGGCGATGACAACTATTGCAAAGGGTACAAGTACTGTCATGGAAACGGTTTTTGAAAATCGGTTCATGCATGTAGCTGAATTGAAAAAAATGGGAGCTTCCATTGAAGTAGATGATCGAAAAGCTATTGTAACTGGTGTAGAACAATTGGTAGGCGCTGAAGTAGAAGCGACAGACTTGCGCTGTGGTGCAGCCTTAGTTTGTGCGGGTTTAGCGGCTTCTGGAATCACTAAAGTGGGCCAATTAACACATATCGATCGTGGATATGATAATCTAGTGGCAAAATTAAAAGGAATAGGTGCTAGCATTGTTCGGGTGGACGAGTAAGCAAAAAGAACCTCAAACAAAAGAGGAGCGACGGAAGCAACGTCGTGTACGTAGAAAGCCAATAGGAACGACAACTAAACAAACATCCTTTAAACGAGAAAGCCGTCCCGTCTCATTACTTGAAAAAATATCTCTATTATGGACTACAGATATTGGTATCGATTTGGGGACTACCAATGTAGTGATGTATGTCAAAGGTAGAGGGATTGTTCTAGATGAGCCAGGTTTTGTGGCTTGTGATACAAAGACAAGAGAAGTGATTGCCATAGGTCATGAAGCACGAGCTATTTTAGGTAGAACCCCAGAGGGAATTGAAGTGATTCAACCTTTAAAAGGGGGCGTTATTGCGGACTATGATACAACAGCCTATATGTTACGTCATTTTATTCGCCGTGTAGTGCCTGTTTCAGGATTGATTCGATCCCGTATTATTGCTTGTGTTCCATCTAGTATTACGCCAGTGGAAAAACGGGCTGTCTTAGAAGTGTTGCTGCAAGCTGGGGCCCGTAAAATAGTGCTTATGGAAGAACCTTTGGCAGCTGCTATTGGCACTGGACTGGATAAGGCAGGTCAAGTAGGAGCTATGGTAGTAGATATCGGTGGTGGAACCACAGATATTGCTGTGATTTGTGACTCTGGTGTGGTAGTTAGTGAGAGTTTACGCATCGGTAGTGATACTTTTGATGAATCTTTACTACAATATATGAAGCGTAAGAAAAAACTTCTTATAGGACCTCTAACTGCTGAAGATTTAAAAATTGAAGTGGGCACTGTTGATCCAAGGTCTGGAGAAGAACGTGCTATCGTTAGAGGAAGACATAGTGTAACGGGATTACCGCGCGCAGTGGAAATTACTTCGAAAGATATGAAGTTTGCACTAGAAAGACCGGTACAAAATATCATTGAAGGAATTATTGGTATTTTAGAAAAAACACCACCAGAATTATTGGCGCAAATTAATGATCATGGCATTATTTTGACTGGTGGTGGCTCTTTGCTACGTGGACTAGATCGAATGATTACGGAAAAAACAGGTCGTCCTGCCTATGTGGTAGAACACCCTAGATACTCTGTTATATTAGGTACAGGCAAAGCATTAAGTGAATTGAATCAATTACGAGATACCTTAGAAGAATTGCGATAAGCATACTTACATTCATGATTCTTTCATCTATAAGCTATATGATATATATGGTAGATACCTATTGTGGATAGGTATACTAGCAGGAGTTTATTTTAATTAATCTTGAAAATATGATATACTGTACATGGAAGAAAAATGTAGGAGGTGTATATATATGAAAAAAGTTTTTCTATATAGTTTAGGGGCGTTGTTAGCAGCAATCTTAGTGACATCTACGGCAGAGGCTGCACCAGTAAATCATGAAACTGTGTTATCTGGTGAAGTGGTATCTGTGGTTAGTGTAGGAACTTCTGTCAAAGAAGGGGATCCATTGCTAACAGTGCAAACATTAGGTGGCCCTATGGTGGGTGCTCGTGCTACGGTAAATGGTGTGGTACAAACCGTATCGGTTGCACCAGGTGCCACTGTTGAGCGTGGTCAAATTATAACAGTGATCAATAATTAATTAATAATTAATCAATAAGAAGAGGCGATATAGATGGATATACATCGTTTTTGGCGTCGGTACACAAAGAGTGTGCTGGCGCTCTTATTGTGTGGAGCTACTTTTACAAGTGCTCATGCAATAGAATTTATGAAAGTAGAAGACTTACATCGTGGCATGGTAGGTCATGCTGATACAGTAGTACAAGGGGACAAAATCGATTCTTTCAAAGTGGAAGTCCTCGGCGTTATGAAACAACGTGGCCCATCGGGCGATTTGATTCTAGTGAAAGTATCTGGTCCCATCATTGATGCATCTGGGGGTATTGTTCATGGTATGAGTGGTAGTCCTGTGTATATTGATGGGAAATTAGTAGGTGCCGTTGCCTATGGTTGGGGATTTACAGATGGTACTTTGGGGATGGTAACACCTATCGATCAAATGGTGAAACTGTGGGATGAGAAGTACCAAAAAGATTTACCGAATCCATGGAAAGATACACAATTGATTCCATTGGGCACACCATTGATGGCAGATGGTTATGATGAAACATCCTTAGCATATTTGGGAACAAAATTTAAAGATTTCGGTTATAAAGGATATGCTACGGCTAGTGATAGTACGGATGACATTGTGAAACCAATGGTGCCTGGTGGTTCTATCGCGGCGTTGTTGGTAAAAGGTGATTTGAAGATGGGTGCCGTAGGGACCGTTACTTATGTAGATAAGGATAAAGTGGTTGCTTTTGGACATCCATTTGACAAACGTGGCTCTACCGGTTATTTCATGAATAACTCTAGTATCTTTACAGTAGTAAAAAGTATAGACTCTGGTTTTAAATTGGGGTCCTTAGGGCGAGAAGTGGGTGTTATCACAGAAGATCGTGGTGCAGGTATTGCCGGTACCGTTGGTGTATTTGGAAAGGGTGTTCCTGTACGTATGCAACTTCGTGATTTAGACCGTGGAGTAGAGCGTAATGCAGCTGTGACTGTCGTGGAATCTTCTAAACTGACACCAACTCTAGTGGCTACCTCTGTGTATAGTTTGCTGAATAAAACATTAGACCGTGTAGGTGGCGGTACAGCTAAAATCAATATTAAGATTACACCAGTAGATTCTAAGCTACCTACCTTGGAGCGTCGTAATATGGTGTACTCTAGTAGCTCAGTATCTGAAAAATCTATCGATGAATTATTTGATATTGTGGAAAGTTTAATGAATAATGCTTTTAAAGATTATGAAATTCGTGATATTCAAGTAGATGTACAAGTGGAAGAAGCAAAACGTACAGCTACGATCATCGATGCTAGTGCAGACCAAGTTATTGTATCTCCTGGAGATAATATTGTAATTACCGCCAATTTACAAGCTTACCGTGAAGGAAAGATTCAACGAGAAATTATCTTTAAAGTGCCAGAAGATCAAAAGCTAGGAACCTATACGCTTGAAGTGCGTGGAGGTGGCGTGATTCCGTTGCCATATTTGTTTGAAAAACAAAAATATAATTTGACAGATGAAATTGTAGAGCGATTGAAAGTGCATAAAAACTTTGATGAATATTTCAAAGATCTCAGTGAAGATGATCAGAATAACCAAATTGTGGCAGAGTTTTTAGCCGATGATATCAGTATGGTGGAAGAGTCTGGAGATAAGGTGAAAAAGCAGCGACTTGAATCGGACGATGATGATGTGGATGATGATGAATTGCCAAATGGAGGCAAACATAAAAAAGGTTTGAAAGCCTCTGATGATGATGAAAAAGAAAATAACGAGGCTACACGAGTTGTCGTTGATTATGTTGTCTTAGGTGATGGACAGTTTAAGGTACAAGTGGTGGACAAAAAAGATCGAGACCATTTGCGTAAACAACGGATCAAAGAAAAACTTTCAAAATTAACAGAGAAAGCAAAAGCAGAAGAGGCAGACCAAAAGAAAAATAAATAGCTTCATCTTAAGAGAGCAGGAACTGATACCCTATCATTTCCTGCTTTTATTTTTGAAAACTCCTATGGTACTACTGCACATTCAAAGAGTTTTGTGATATACTGAGGATTGATATAAATACTCAGGAGGGACTATGATTTGGTTAACATGGATTGGTAAGCAAATGATCTTTTTCCTATCCCAGATAGGTGAGGCCATGTTGTTACTATGGAGGACCATAGGACAATTACCAAAAATAAATTGGAAACTCACAATCGAACAAATGGCACACTTAGGTGTATATTCCTTGCCGATTTTATCATTAACAATGTTTTTTGCAGGCGCTGTGATGACATTGCAAGTAGCCGATGTATTGATTCGTTACGGAGCACAAGGAACCGTAGGCGGCATTATGGCCATTGCCATGGGACGAGAATTAGGCCCAGTCTTAGTGGGCGTTGTATTAGCAGGTCGCGTAGGTGCAGCGATAACGGCAGAGCTAGGCACTATGAAAGTAACAGAACAGATTGATGCGCTCAAGGTGATGGCGGTGAACCCTATCGGGTATCTCGTAGTACCTCGTGTGGTGGCATGCATGATTATGGTACCCATCTTGACATTTTATGGTGTTCTTATCGGTACAGGTGGTGGGTACTTAGTGGCTACCATGGTGAAAGGTCTAGCCGGTTCTACCTATTTAGATTCCATTCAAATTTTTGCGATCCTATCTGATTTGACGTATGGATTAATAAAATCTTGCGTGTTCGGAGCGGTGATTGCTCTAGTGGGATCCTATAAAGGAATGTACACAGATATGGGGGCTACCGCAGTTGGCTATGCTACTACTAGCTCTGTAGTAACCAGTATCATTTTAGTCTTTATATTAAATTACTTTTTATCAGTCTTATTATTCTAGGAGGACCTATGATTGAATTACAAAATGTGGTCCTAGCCTACGAGAATAGAATTATTTTAGACCATGTAGATTTAACCATCCATGATGGAGAAACTCTCGCTATTTTAGGGGGCTCTGGAGCGGGTAAAAGTACTTTGCTTAAATTGATTATCGGTTTGTTACGACCTACCAGTGGTACGATTTTAGTAGATGGTGTAGATATTACGCAAATCGATGAGAATGAGTTCGACAAATTGCGACAAACTATGGGAATGGTTTTTCAATATTCTGCCTTATTTGATTCCATGAGTGTAGGTGAAAATGTAGCCTTTGGGTTACGTCAACATACGACGATGAGTGAAGATGAAATTCAACGTACCGTTGCTAAAAAGCTACGTATGGTAGGATTACCAAAGACGGAGCATTATATGCCTAGTGAATTATCAGGGGGGATGAAAAAACGGATTAGTTTGGCTCGTGCCATTGCTTTAGATCCTAATATCATTCTCTATGATGAACCGACATCAGGATTGGACCCGATTACCTCAGGAACCATTAGTCGTTTAATACGGAGTATGCAATCTCATTTGCAATGTAGTTCCATCGTGGTTACTCACGATATGAACTCAGCCTTTTTTGTGGCAGATCGTATTGCTTTATTAGATAAAGGAAAGTTTATTGAAGTATCACCAACGGAAGAATTTAGACATTCTAAGAATCCGAAGGTGCAACAATTTATAGAGGGTCGTAAATCTGTAAAAACAGAGATACAAGAAGAAGGAGATATGCCATGAAGTGGACAACAGAAGCGAAGGTAGGTCTATTTACCGTAGTGGGGGTAGTCCTATTTGCTGTGTGCATTGTGTTTTTAGGACGATTTGACATATTTGCAGCTCCTACTATGCATATTGCTGGGAATTTTCAATCTGTAACGGGGTTGAAAGAAGGCAATACAGTGCGCTTTTCGGGGGTGAAAGTAGGAAAAGTAAAGTCTATGCAAGTCACCGACAAAGGGATTACGGTATCTATGGACATCGACAAAGATGTAAAAATTCCGACAGACTCTGCATTTACCATGGAAAGTGATGGTATTTTAGGAGATAAATTTATACAAATTACGCCAGGTCGTAGTACTCTGTATTTAGATGATGGTGCTTTTATCACAGGGGATGGAAAAAGTGAAATCGATAAAACCATGGCGCAAGCTACGAAATTGATGGAAGCGGCCACCACTACCTTGCAATCTATGAATGGTATCATTGGCGATGAAAAAACACAAAACGCCTTGCGCAATGCCTTACAATCGACAGAGTTAATTGCTCAAAATACAGCAAATTTGACGGCTCAAATGAATGCTATGTTAGCGAACAATAGTGACAATATATCAGCTTTAACAGCGAATATGGTGGGCATTACGCAAAATATGGAATCCTTGACAAATCAAATGGATACGAATATGAAACAATTTAATGCAGATGGTCAAGCAGGAACAGAAATGCGTCAAATTGTGAATAATTTGAAAACTACTACAGATAGTATTTCAAAAATGGCAGGCGCTATGGAAGGGGTAGTAACGGACCCTAAGAGCGCTGCGGATATTAAGGAAACTTTGCACAATACAGCACAATTGACAACTAAGCTAAATCGTCTTACCGGAGGGGACGTGAAAGCAGGTTCGGATGGAAAAAAGTCGGATCTTAAGACGCAAATAGGAGCAGAGGTATTATATAATCCAGAGGATAAAAAAGTTCGTACCGATGCAGATGTGCGCCTTATGACGAAAGATTCTATCTATACCTTAGGGATTTCCAATATAGGAAATGGTTCTAATGTGGATCTCACCTATGGGAAACGCGTGTTAGATCAAGTATACCTACGAGGCGGTTTATTTGATGGAAAATTAGGGATAGGAGCCGATGTGGGATTTGGAAAACCACTTTCACTATCTGGAGCTCTATTCGATATCCGCCATGGTTCCTATCGGATTCGTTCAGATTTTCAATTATGGAAAGATACCTATGCGGTAGGTCAATGGACTTGGTATGGACATGACCATAACCGTGTGAATTATTTTGGGCTAAGAAAGACATTTTAGGAGGACCCAATGAATATAAAAATAATGACAGTAGCAGCGATGTTAGCAGCTTATGCATGTACAGTAGGAGCAGCAGTACCGCAAACAGATACAGTAAAATTAGTACACTTTCAACAAAAAGCAACTGCGCAAGCGGCAATGATGACGAAGGATTATAAAAACCAAGTACAGGCAAACAGTCAATCTGTGTCGGTCACATTGCCACAATCCATTGCATTAGCATTGCAAAATAATAGAATCTTACATCAATCCCAATGGGATTATGAATCGGCAGTAGCACAAGTAGGTGTTGCTAACAGTGGTAGAAATCCATTAGTGACCTATAGTTATGATGCTAGTCATAAAGGGAGTGAAGTGAATGGTATTAGCCAAACTAGCAATGCCTTCTCGCATCAATTAGGGCTAGGTGTATCCCTATTTAATCGTGCTTTGGATGCACAAATTGAAGTAGCTAAATATAACCGTGATAGCAGTGGTGCCGCGTTAACAGAAGCGGCACAAACTGCCAAACTAACAGCTACAACGAATTATTTGTCCTTAATTATGTCCCGTAATAAGGTGAGCGTAGCAGAACAAACCGTTCGTGATTATGAAGAGCATTTAAAAAACGCGAATTTACAATATGAAGTAGGTATTGTTTCTAAATCTGATGTATTAGCAACGAATACAAGATTAGCCAATGCAAAAACTACTTTAGTAGAAGCAAAAAATGCAGCTAGTTTGGCAGAGGCAAAGTTTAACAATCATGTGGGACTGCCTGTATCTACACCAATTGTAACAGCAGATAAAGAATTAACTTATGCGCCATATGGTATTTCCTTAGAATCCGCAAAATCCTATGGAGTAGCGCATCGTGGTAGTATCGTACAAGCAGCTATGTCAGTGAAATCAGCGGAAGAAAATGTGAGTCGTGCAGATGCTTCAGATATTCCAGTGGTGAAAGCCAATGCTAGCCGAGGTATGAATGGTACACACTGGGCTGGTAACGATAACAAAAATTGGTCTGTAGGTGCTACCTTATCTTGGAATTTGTGGGATGGGGGCCAATCGAAAGCTAACGTAAGTGCTGCCAAAGCAAACTTAGAAAAAGCGAAAGAAGCCTACGTACAAACGATTGATACAGTGGAGTTACAAGTGCAAGAGGCGTACTTAAATTTAAAAGCATCAGAACAAAAAATTCAAAGCACTCATGCTGCAGTGGAAGCAGGACAAGAGGACTTCCGCATTAAAACATTGCGTTATCGTTCAGGAGTAGGTACTAATGTGGATGTGCTTGATGCGGAAACAGCGTTAGCGACAGCTCGTAATAATTATGTAGATGCTCTATATAACTATAACTTAAGTATGGCTACCTTGGAAAAAGCTATGGGTATTCCTGTAGAAGCCGCAGTGGGTAGTGGTGTAAAATTTGTTAATCAAGGATAGTGATCATACCGATATGAGGTGAATCATGAAGAGGAAACACTGGATACTAGGTATTGTACTCAGTGGATGTGTAGCAGGCGTTGGATTCGGCTTACAACCACTGAGCGAAACATATGTAGGACCCTATGTGCAAGAACAATTACATACAGCACTGAATGGAACTGTTTCCTATTCAACATTTCACATTGGCTGGGATGGTTCCGTTCACATGCAAGACCTTATCGTAGACGATGCGAAAGGGCAACGTGTGCTTACCGCAGATGCGTTGACGGTATCCATTCAATGGCTTAAGGTATTGCAATATCCTTTTGGACAGGTATCGCCAGATGCCTTAATTGGTACGATTACTGTCAGTTCACCGCATATCAATGTGGTGCAAGATGAACAGGGACAATGGAATGTACTACAGTTAGTGAAGGAACGAGAGTCGGATAGTCCTAGCCAATTCAGTGGATTACTACGATTAGAAAAAGGAAGCGTATCTCTTTACCTACCGCACGCAGAACCATTGCTCTTATCGGATGTGAATGTGACCGTCCTAGGAGATGGTGGACATATGCTAGATGGAGTTGTTGATGCCCAAGTAGGTAATGATCAAATTCATTCCAATATACGATGGGCGTTGGATGACAGCGGTAATCGATCATTCTATGTGGAAACTCCGCATTTAGATATGGCTCCTATTGTGAGTCGAATCTCCTTGCCAAGTGCAGTAAGCCCTATGACGGGAGAACTTACAGATGTAGCATTGACAGTAACACAACGTGGTGGTTTCTGGTATGGTGAAGGCGGCTTTTCCTTCCAAAATGTGGGGACAACTCTTCAAGGTTATCGATTAACATCGGGAAAGGGTAAACTCCAAATCCATGGAGATGTGTTGTTCTTGGATGGAATTGAAACCAATGTGAATGACGAGCATCTTCGTGTGAGTGGGACTGTACACCATGTCTTTGATGAGGATCCTACATTACATGTCAACGTAGGATTGAAAGAGTGGAACCTAGCCTCCTTTGATCAACTGCCGATGACGGGATATGTCACAGCAGATGCACTCCTAACAGGACCTGTGTCAAATGTAAAAGCCAGTGCTGATGTAGAGGTACGAGATATTGCTTATGAAGGCATCACAGTGAATCGAGGGAAAGCTCATCTTTCCTATGGAGATCAAGTAATTCATGTGGGAGATGCCGAACTGAATGCTCAGGGTGGAATCGTAACTGGAACTGGCTCCTATCATATGGATACAGAAGATTTCTCCGCACAAGTAGAGGTACAAGATGTATCCCTATATGGGCTGCCTCTTGAGGGCTTGCCTACTGTACAGGGTACAGTAAGTGGGTCCGTAACCATTGAAGGGGAACAAGGAGCGATTTCCAAAATAAACGGCTCTGTACATGGACGCCACATTGGATATCAATCTATCTTAGTGGATACCTTGGATGCTAGTGTATCTTGGGATGGCACACAGCTAGTAGTGCCGTATCTAAATGGTACTTGGGGTCGAGGCACTTTCACGGGTAGTGGTCGATTAGGCAATGATACATTTGGTATTAATTTGCATGGCACTAACATTGGATTAGAACAATTCAATGAGTGGAGCCCTAAACCGTTAGGCGGTACTGTTTCTGTGGAGGCTAATTTACAAGGGCCCCTAGAAAATCCAACAGGAAATATCACTCTTGCTGGTGAAAAGCTTTCCTACGGAACAACCAAATTTGATCGTGCAAATATTAAAACAAAGTTAGAGGATAATACTTTCCATATTCTTGAAGGAAATTTGGACTATAAAAAAAGTACCTATAGCCTAGGAGGATATATCCGCTTAGATGGTGAACAAAATATGGATATTAGAGGCTCTGCGAAGGATGTGCGTATCGAAGATGTGTTGCCAACATTCACAGACATTCCTATGACGGGATGGCTTAATACGGATATTCATGTACAAGGAACGTTACAACAACCGCAAATAGAAGGTCATCTAAAAGCTTGGGATGGTTCTATATATGGAAAACTATTAACATCGATTGAAGGGGCCTATACATATCATGATGGTCATCTCCATATGCCAAGATTAGATATCAGTACCTATGGTTCCTCTATTATTGCAGATGGAGATATACAAGATAAGCAGTTAGATATTAATTTTGTAGGGGATGCGGTGCCAATTGAACCATTCGTTCGTGATGCAGGGCTCAACATGGTGGGCTATGTCGGGGCAGAAGGTCATCTCGGTGGCACTGTGGACGCACCTATTTTTGAAGGCATGGTGCAGTCGGATTCGATGCAGGTGCAAGATACTACTCTGCATGATATAGCAGGATCTGTGTATATTACACCACAGGTAGTACATCTACAAGGATTGACTTTCACAGGTAGTGGTACTAGTCGATACGAAGTAAAAGGTGGAGTTCAATTAGATAGTCCAAAACGCTTATTTGGGTATGTACATGTCCGAGATGGAGATTTGCATCAATTATTAGCATTAACCAATGCCCAAGTACCAGATGTAAATGGAAAGTTGCAGGCTACCATTGAGCTAGGTGGTAGTAGTGACAGTCCACGGTTAGATATAAAAGGTTCACTGGAAAATACTACGATTCGAGATGAAGTGGTAGGAACAGCTACGGTGAATATAGGCTATGGTGGACGAACGGTTGATATTCGTACCTTCAAATTACCTATAAAAGAAGGCCTCGTTGTAGGCAAAGGTAAAGCTGATTTGGATGGTTCTACGGATATTCAATTAGTGGCATCGAAAGTGCCAGTACAAACAGTGCTACCGCTAGTCATACAAGATGTAAATGCACAGGGTAATTGGAATTTTATCATCAATGTACATGGACTTACAAAATCGCCAAAGGTAGAATTTTCCAGTGAAGTGGAACAAGCGGTTATCAATGGTATTACTCTAGATCAGTTGAGTATTTTGGGGTCTATGGAAGACCAAGTAGTGTCCATCCAACAGGGGATGGTTAAAAAATCGGATTCTTCTATTAAAGTGCGTGGTAAGTTGCCGTTGGGGGCATTTGTGACCAATGAATACGTGATGGATGATATGACTAAACAGTTTGATGTGTATGTGGATATGAATGAGGCAAACTTGTCCGTTCTGCCGTTGATGTTTAAAGAAGTACAGTCGGCTGATGGCGCTATTCGTGGTGTTGTTCATGTTACAGGGAACTCTGCCAATATATTGGCTAATGGTACGATAGAATTAGCTAATGGGACAATGCAACTGAAATCTTTGAAAAAGCCGGTTACACAACTTAAAGGGCAACTTGCATTTAGAGGGAATCATGTAGATATTACGGGTAGCACGATGATGGGCAAAGGTAATGCAGGTCTATCCGGTAATATAGGATGGATGGGACCAAGTATCACATCATATTACGGAGCTTTGCAGATGAAAGGTATAGAAATTGGTCATGAATTTTATACAGGACCATTAGATGGTGAGTTGTATATAGTGGATAAACAGGATATGCCTACATTGGTTGGAGCTATTACGCTTCATGACGTAGTTGGCTCTATACCTTTAAGCTTTGATAGTTCCGATACATCTATTCCATTGGGATTAGATTTGACTATCGATGCCAAAGAAAATGTACGTCTCTATAATCCGTTACTTTATGATATGTTTTTAGAGGGTAAGGTGAAATTTGAAGGTACATTAGGAGAACCAAAGGCAAGTGGTAAGCTTTCTGTCAATAAAGGATATTTGAAATATTTGAAGAATCGTTTTAGAATTACTGAAGGTCAGGCGAAGTTTGTTACGGGTAGTGTTATTCCTGAACTGAATGTACGAAGTATGGCAAATGTGAAAAACTATCGCATATCTCTACAAGCGGAAGGACCAGCTACGCAGATGAAGTTAAAATTAACGTCTGAACCTAATTTGTCGGAACGTCAAATTATTTCGCTTTTGACATTTGGTCGAAATGTAGGCAATGCCAGTGGAGTTACATCGGAAGATGCCAATGCTTTACTGACATCCAGTTTACAATCCTTGGCGTTTGGTTATATCGAAGATGTGTTGCAAGATACACTGGGATTAGATTTGGTGAATATTACCACAGGTTCCTTAGATGGAAAAGACTCTCGTGATTTGCAAGAAAAAAATAACTTTAATGTAACTATCGGTAAATATGTGGTACCGGATTTGATGGTTACTTTAACAAGAGGACTAAAAAACGATCATGTGTCCTATGGTTTTCAATATGATATCAATCGTAGTGTTAGTGCTACTGGATGGATTAATAATGAAAACAAACGCTACTTAGGGGCGCAATGGCGCTATCGATTCTAAAGGAGGTGAAAGTATGCTCAATGATTATATCGCCAGCGTGGATACAATTGAATTATTGACCAGGGAAGAAGAACAGAAGCTTTGGAAGGCTTATGAAGAAGAAGGAGACTTGGAAGCACGCATGACGATCATTGAGCATTACCAACCTTTAGTGTTGAAAGAAGCCAATATATATCAATCTTCTAAGGTAGATAGGATGGATTGCATTCAAGAGGGAACGATTGGGCTTATTGAAGCGGTAGAGCGCTATGACTCTAACAAAGGGGTAGCCTTTTCCCTCTATGCAGTGCATCGTATTCGTGGGCGTATCTTGGATTATCTTCGTAAGGAAGGTAAAGAAGGGATTGTATTACAATCGGAAACAGAAGACGGTGAAACTTGGTGGGAACAATTACCTGCTGAGGGTCCTTCTACAGAAATCGTTTGTGAAGAACGCATGTATGGTGATATTGTGACATCCGCTATGAAACAGTTGCCCTTGGCAGAGCAGCATGTAGTGGAAGAAGTCTATTACAAGGACCATAGTGTAGCTTCTATTGCAGATATGATGGAATGTAGTCATAGTTATATCCATCGATTGCGCAGAAAAGGGTTAGCACGTCTTAAAGATTTGCTTGAAACAGCAAAAGAAACGTGGGATAAGAGTTAACATTCCCTTGACATAGATAGGGTTTTT
>OBVV01000264.1_pt1 | contig 23899 bp, 27 predicted proteins | sample 1476221 | NCBI WGS metagenome assembly OBVV01 (sample SAMEA2580029, study PRJEB22360) | human gut metagenome | biome: human gut; feature: human-associated habitat; material: faeces | place: Denmark | collected 2008/2010 | reverse complement strand
TTGTCAATAGTTTTTTATTATTTTTTATAAAAAACTAGAAAAAAAGAGAATCAAGATTACTCCTGATTCTCCATTTTTATACAATATCAAATTTTAACTGGCCTGCTTTAACACCAATCTTAAGTGTGCTGCCTGCCTCTAATTCTCCCTTGAGAAGAAGTTCTGCCAACTTGTCTTCCAATTCTGTTTGTAGGGTTCTGCGAAGTGGACGAGCTCCCATCTCTGGGTCATATCCTTGATTTGCCAACAATTTCAGTGCGGAAGCTTGTAATTTCAAATCGATGCCTTTTTCAGCCAAACTTGCCACTAAAGGTTTGACCATAATCTTCACTACTTCCTGCATATGGTCGCTAGACAGGCTATGGAAGACCACCTTTTCATCAATACGGTTGATAAACTCAGGTCTATAAGCCTTTTTCAACTCTTCGAACATACGTTTTTCCATATTTTCCTGGTCAAAACGAATGTCCTTAGCCCCAAAACCAACCGTCTTATCATCACGAAGGGCTGTCGCACCAAGATTTGACGTCATGATAATAATGGTATTTGAAAAGTCAACCTTGCGTCCCTTACTATCGGTCAAGACACCGTCATCCAAGACCTGCAAGAGAACATTAAAGATGTCTGGGTGGGCCTTCTCTACCTCGTCAAAGAGGAGAACAGAGTATGGTTTGTTGCGAACTTTCTCGGTCAACTCCCCACCTTCTTCATAACCCACATAACCCGGAGGAGCTCCGTTGAGACGGCTGGCTGCGAATTTCTCCATATACTCACTCATATCAAAGCGGATAAGGGCTGATTCGTCATCAAAAAGAACTTCCGCCAAAGCCTTGGCTAATTCGGTCTTACCGACACCTGTAGGCCCTAAGAACATAAAGGAACCAATCGGACGCTTATGACTGCGAATCCCTGACTGGTTGCGGCGAATGGCACGGCTAATGCTTGAAACTGCTTGATCTTGACCGATGACACGTTTGTGCAATTCAGCTTCCAGATTCAGATATTTTTTAGCATCAGTCTGGGTCAGTTTTTGGACTGGAATACCTGACAAGCGACTCAAGGTAGTCAAAATATCAGACTCTGTCACCAAGTCTTTATAGACAGGCACTTCCTCTTCTTTTGCGATTAGCTGGGCTGCCTGTTTCCACTTGCCATCCATCAGGGCCTTGTCAGCTGGACTTAAGCCAGAATCATCTGCTGTTACATGCTTAGCCTTATTTTGCACTGTTGCTGCTGCTTCATCTAAGAGGTCAATAGCAGAATCTGGCAAGTGACGGCTAGTCAAGTAACGATGGGCCATCTTGACAGCTGTTTCAACCGCTTCATCTGTGATTTGCACCCGGTGATGTTTCTCATAAGTCGCCTTCAAGCCTTGCAAAATGGTCATGCTGTCTGCCACGCTTGGCTCTTCGATCGTCACTTTGGCGAATCGACGAGAAAGGGCCGCATCTTTTTCGATGTGTTTTTGATATTCTTCCTGAGTAGTCGCACCAACCGTTCTCAAGGTGCCACGCGCCAAGGCTGGCTTCAAGATATTGGCCGCATCTAGAGTTGAGTCAATCCCGCTCCCAGAACCCATGATAGTGTGGAGTTCATCGATAAAGAGGATGACTTGACCATCTTCTTCAATATCCTTGATGATATTGTTCATGCGTTCTTCAAAGTCACCACGGAAGCGTGTCCCTGCAACGACATTCATCAAATCAAGCTCCAACACGCGCATCTTAGCCATTTCCACAGGCACATCCCCACTAGCAATACGCTGGGAAAGACCAAGCGCCAGAGCAGTTTTCCCGACACCTGCATCCCCAACCAAGACAGGATTATTCTTTGTCTTCCGACTCAATATTTGAATCATACGCGAGATTTCCTTGTCCCGACCGATGACTGGTTCTAACTTGCCAGAACGCGCTTGCTCTGTCAAATCATGCGTATAGTCCTCGAGACCACCGCTCGGAGTCTGTGGCATGCCCATCATATTGGCCATAGAATTTTGCTTATCAGCTACTGTACGATGGCGTTGGCGTAAAGCCTTGAGGTCTTCACGAGTCCAGCCTGCACGTTCTTCTAGATTTCGACGTAGGGCAGCAATCTTAACCTGATCTTTCTTGTCTTCATAAGAAAAACCAGCTCTCTCCAAGATACGAGTCGCCAAGGCATTGCCATCATGCAAAATCGCATAAAGGACGTGCTCCGTCCCTAGCACCTTAGCATGGACCACTGATGCCACATATTCTGCTTCATCAAAAAGGACCTGCAAACGATGAGAAAAAGGCAACTCCGTAAAGGTTTCATCCTGGCTATAGTCCGTTTCAGTCAGTTCCAAAGCGACTTCTTCTAAACGGTCCATCTCATATGGATAATCATTTAAAGTCGCCCCTGCCACACTATAACTGTGATTGGACATGGCAATCAACAAGTGCCAAGACTCTAGGTAACGAGCTCCAAAATGGCCAGCAACCATGTAGGCACTTTCGATACATTCATTCAATGCTTTTGAATAGTTCATCTTACTTCCCTTTTCTATCTACCTCTTGTATGACCTGTCGTAGCATGTTTGCACGAAGGACTGGAGCTTCTTCTCCTAGAACGCGATCCAAAGCTACTGATACTAGCAAATTCATCTCCTGCTTGGTCATCAATTCCTGCTCAACCAAAAGCTGTAGAATATCCTCATAAATTTCTTGACTAATCCGCTCACCAATTGAGTAAAGCAGCTCCTTGAGCATTTCATGATGACTAGAAAACTCAATCCGTCCTATACGAATATAGCCTCCGCCACCACGCTTACTTTCAACCAAGTAGCCTCTACTTTCCGTAAAGCGTGTCTTGATCACGTAGTTAATCTGACTAGGAACAACCTGAAAGGTATCTGCCAACTGACTCCGTTGCAACTCCACAATTCCAGATTGATCTAAAATCGCCTTGATGTAGGCCTCAATATGATCCGATGTATTTTTAAATCTCATTACAAACCCACCTCTCTCTTTAAACCTTGACTATCTTTGACTATACTATCATTTAACACTCTATAAGTCAAATTTTTAAGGCTCAACCATTGGAAATACTGACTTTTTTAAAAAATACTTTGGCATTAATTCGCCTTAGTTTTTCTTGAAAGTTCCTAAAAAAGTCCACAAAAAAAAGTCCATAAAAAAGAGCCCTGAAAAGGGCGTAATATTGATGAGTTCAGCAGGCAAGAAACTAGCACGATCAAACGTGCTTTTTTTATTACCTGGTATTAGATATACCATACCTAGGAAACACTCTCAGTTATTTGAACATAATGAATAGTGCTAATCAGGTAAAATTTCACTGCTCTTTATTATTTGAATTAGTCCCAAAAAGATATCCGGTAAGTGAAAAAATAAGTAATTTAATAATTTCTATGAAGTTCTCCCCAACAGGGCTAATCCCACCTTTGTTATTCCATGTTTCAACTGCGTAAACAAAAACAAGCAAAGCTACACACCAGCCCAGTAAATTGTGTCCCTTTATCGTATTAAATACATCTTTTGTAACTAAATTGGGTTTCACATTATTTGCATTATCAATAGGAAATTGACTTGTAGTATTTTTAGGGACATCTTCTTCAATGGGAATATTGTTCATATTTTCTTTCTTAGACGACAATCTGATACTCCTCTTCTTCATGTATCTCTTGGTCGTTTAAATAAACATCTCCACGCTTGTCTGCTTTCGACCATGCTGTTCCAGGCTGATGTGTAAGTTGCGATAGATACACACCGTCGAGCTGTTTATATTTCTCCCATACTAATTCAAAAGCTCGATCGAAACGAGGATTATTATTGAATCGGACCGTATTATAAGAACCATCTTCATTAAGATAAAATTCAGTTATTCTATTAGATCTGAATTTTTTAAAAGCTTGATAAACAGATGAAATAACTGGGCCGTATTGCCATACTTCAAATCTATTCTCAAACAATTTCAATCCGTTTTCTTGTAGATATACCTTATATAAGATATATATTAATTTTTGTAATTTCATTGGAGAAATATCAATTTTTTCTTTTTTTGCTCTATCTAAGAATGTATTTGCCACATCTAAAGCAGTAATCATATTTATCCCTCCCTTACTTACAAAATATTTTTTATATACTCATTATAACACAATTATTAATAGATAACACGTATTTTTTAAGTTCCTTTTATAACACCATAAAAGTCCCTATATTCGTTTCTAAGGGTATCTTACTTGTCCTATAGCTTATATGTTGTCCGATTCAAAATAAGGTCAACATATAAAGAAAAACCAACTCCTTCCGTCAAAATCGCTTAGTTTTTACCCCCTTTTTCTCTGAACATCTCCGACTTGGAAAAAGTTCCCTTCACCGGTTCCCAAAGTATTCAAAAAATTTTTTTCAACGTGGGGGGAGTCAATATCCTTTCAGTTCTATAAATCTTTTAGCGATTACTTTTCTTCGACTATTTATATAACGAGTACTTTTACTTAGTTTCTCTGCCACGTCTTCCCAAGTCACACCAGCTTCTAAAAATCTCATTTTAAAGATGACTAGATCAGTATCAATCAGATTCTCCATCAAGGTATCTACAATTAATTTAAAACCTTCCAGATATCTTAAGGTTAAATCTTCTTCAATTCTAATTATAGTATCTTCAGTAGGACTTGAAACTTTCTTGCCCTGAGATCTAATATACGTTTCATTCCCATGTTTCTTGTTATGTATCAACTCTTGTCTTCTCAAGTAAATTTTATTAGCAATCGTTCTATATCGCCCTAACTCGATATCTATCCCGTCCAGGTCTCTGTTACTCAGTTCATACATAGTCAAGTACCTCCACTTCAATTTTAAAATTTTCTTATCTTGCATTCTGTCAAACTGACAAAAGCTTAAAAGCCTTTCAACACTCCACTTACCAGGTATCATTGTTTTAAGTTTGACAACTCTTCAATATGACAATTTAAAGAAGTATCCCTCTAATTTATTCCCCAGTTTCTCTTATCTTACATTCTGTGAAACTCACTCCATTCTGTAAACCCCTGATATACCTTGCTTTCAAGCTATTACTTCTTTTCAGTTTATGCTTACTTTGTTATGTGAAACTTAGTAAAGTTAAAAAACAAAGGCTAGTAATACTTCTTTTAATCATTCAGAATATTATTAGCCTTGTTTAAAGAATCAATTATTTTCTAGATACTCTTTAGCTTTATGGTAGTCCTTTGGAGATTCTAAGAAGAAAGGTAAAATAGTATGTGGGTATACTTCAGTTCGATACCGCGACAACTGATATTTCTGACTTAATTCTTTTACTACACTATTGTTTATTTCTTCAACTTCTTTTTTCAAATTTTGAATCTCATCAAAAGCATTTAGAATCTGTTTAAGTTTTTTCTGGTAACGCTTATAAACATTCTTATTTTCTGCCTGGCGCTTAGTTTCTTTAAAAATATATTCAAAAAGAGCCGAACTTAATTCCCATTCATCGTTTTCAAATTGTTTCTCCAGTAATTTAATAGATTCTTCCATTCTTTCAAGCTGCTCTATAGTTTCGGAGTTATTAGATAAAAATTCATCGATATTATCAAACGAAACATCTTGCTTCCTTACGATGTTTTTTCTTTTTTTATCTAGCTTTTCTCTTGCTCCTCTTATTTTATTCTTTTTATCATTTAGCTCTTCTAGTAATAAAAATACTTTTTCTTTATCCATTTCTTTCTCCTAGTTCCATTGAATAAAGTAACCACAATCTTCTTCAACTTTTTTTACATCAAATCGGGTATGTAAAATCAACCGTTTCCCAAAATAGTCATTCGCATTCACCCAACTAAGTGTATCTTTCTTGCGATCAAACAGAGTAACAAAGTTTTCTAGATCTCCGATAAAGCCTTTTTTGTCGCCTTTGTTCCCTAATGTCGTATCATCTACAATTAAAAAGTTATCTACAAAGAATGTTTCACTTGTCCCTGTCTCTTTATCAACTTTAAGAAGATAATTTCCTGAAGTGTCTTTCATTTTTTCTAAGACACTAAATAGTGATTGACTAATAACCATAGATACATTGCGCTCTGGATTGATTAAAGAAACAATAGATTTCAAGTCGTCCAGACTTGTAGCGGTCTGTACTTTCGCAGTTTGGAGAATTTTCCCAATCTCTCTATTTCGTGTTCTACGTTTTAATTTAATAATCTTCTTACCAAGAAAATCCGTTAAATTATATTGGCCATCGTCTAATTGTTCCTGTGAAAAATCAAGTTTTCCACTGAATAATTTAACTAAGTAATCAACGCTGTTAGTTTTCTTTTTATCTTCTTCTGTTCTATCAACCGAATTTTCGCTAACTTCTTGTAATGAATCATATTTAAAGTCAGTTACTTCATACTTCCCACCACGGGTGAGAGTCTCAATAATATTTACTAGATCAACCAGCTCTTTACGTTGATGTTCATCTTCATAACTATCAAGGATTGGTTTTTCAATGAGTACATGATTATTTTCTACGTTCATCCCTCTAGTGTTATAACCTGTACTTCGGATATAAGCTTCTAAATTTTCTTTTTGTTTAACTAAGTTAGTTGTCATTTTTTGCTCCTTCATCTTTTAATATCTGATTTTTGTTTATAATTTTTTCTAAAATTCTTTGCTCTCAGCTTTTCTTTTATGACTCTCCGAGTCTTTAGAATCATTTTTTCTAGATTTTGATTTGGCTTGTTTGTTAGCATATTTTTCGAGTATTTCTTGTTTCCGTTGTTCTAAGTTATCATCTTCTTTTTTACACTGAGAAAAGATTTTCTGTCTTTTCTCTGGATCCATAGAAAACTTATTGGCTACTACATACCCTAAAGAAGTATCTCCTGACATCTCCCTCACCCCTTTTCTATGCAAACAAAAAGGGACATACCACTAGCATTATATGCTTACGGTATGTCCCTGAGTTGTTCTCAATAGACTTATTTTTTAGTTTCTTTTTTGACTAGATGAGTAAATTTCCCATCTGAATAGAATAAAGTAATTTCTCCAAAACTTGGAACTTTTTCTATCTCTATTATACCACATTTTTCGTAGACAACAAAGCCTTTTTCTGTTGCAAATCGCATTTTATCATCATTCACTGATATTCTCCCCTCACTGTGTTTATAGTGTATCTCTTATCTTTGATCGTAAAAGCCTTGAAAGTGTTCCCTTCTAAACCTTTCAAAATTCTACTTGAATTTCTAGCATTGTATACCGTCCGCAGTTCACTACTATCTAGGTTCGTGTTGAAAATCGTAGTTTCTCGATTATTGATAATATCAAACAAGAAATCCTGTTCCCAATCGCTCTTAGGGGTTACCGTTCCATTTTTTGCCCCCAGGTCATCGATGATTAGAAAATCTACATCAACAAGCTTTTTAACTGCCTCATACTCTGTTAAGTTTGCATTTCTTCCATAAGCCCAGCCTTCTTTTATCTGCTTGATAATCTCAGTTAAGCTGACAAACAAGACACTCTTAGGCTCGTTCTTTTCTCTGAAGCTCTCATTGATTTCTTTGGCCAGGGCAAGCGATAAATGACTTTTTCCTATTCCTGTGCTACCGCTGATTAAAGTATTTCCCGTCATACCTGCAAGGTACTTCTGGGCTTGCCCCTTTACAAACTCTAACATCTGACGCTCCTCTGTAGTCTTAACAAAGAAATTATCAAATGTCGCTCCTTTCAACTCGTTAGGGATCGTACTATCACGCATTAACACATCATAAGTTTTAAAGTAGGCTTGTCTGTCCTCGAACTGCTGTAATAGGTCTTTCTCTTTTTGTTTAATCTCTCCCTTCACACACTCCGGGCAAAATGCTTGTACTTTTCTTTCTGAGCTCCCTAATACCGGTACAGAAATTTCCCAATAATTTACCTGGTGAATATCGCAAACCTTATCCGATATTTTTCTGTTATTAAATTCTTTAAATTGTTCCTTCATCTTTGCAACTCCTAAAATGGTAGGTCTGGGAAGTTATCTTCAGACTTCCCTTTTATGGTTTTAGGCTTTTGATTCAAATAACCGTCAAACTTAGTTCCGAAAAGTGTTTCAGGTCTCAGATATTTAGAAAATTCAGGACTATCCTTCCATTCTGCCGTTTTAATATCTATCACCTGTTTAAAATCTTCAAGTGTATAGCCTTCTTTGAATCGTGCCATTATCGGCTTCAAGTTTTTGTCCAAATATTTATAATTTTTCCCTACTGTATGATTCAGATAAGCTAGAGGGATTCTTATTAAATACTTCTCAGGATGTCCTTTAGTTATTTCCTCGATCATTCTCGGAGTTAACCAATTTGGGAAAGTAAAGTCAGGTTTACCTGACAATATATATTCTTTATATAACTCTTTATCTGACTCTTTATCTATCTCTATCTCTGTTGGACATGAGTTGGAAATAGTCTTTTTATTTTGGACATTCTCCAATTTTGGTAAATCTTGACTATTTTTTCTTTGTTCTCGCTTGTATTTTGCCCAGTTTGTTTCACTCTCAACCATGGCTTTTGCTTGAGATAATGTAGCATGTCCATCATCGTCTATCTGAATCAGTCCACATTTTGTAAAATATGCAACCGTCATATTTATATCATCTTCAGAAACATCCAGTTTTAAAGCTAATTCCTGTACCAAACTATCAAAATATCCTTCATAGTACAAAATACAATCATCTTCTAAACTTTCCAACATAAGACGGATATAAATCACTGTCATAGTGTAGCCACCAGGCATATTTTTAAGTCGCTTAATAAAAAGATTATCAAAAAACTTCTTATCAACTTTTAACCAAAAATATATTTTAGTCTTTGCCATCATCTACCCCCAAGAACTTTAAAACGTCTGAAACTTTATAATACACTTTTCTAGTATCTTCAATAGGCGGTATATACTGCGGTAGTCCTGCACATTCCCATTTTGTCAAGGTTTTATCTCCTATGCCCAGTTCTTCCTTTAGTTCCACCTTGCTGATCAAATCTAATCTTTTTTGAGGTGCTTTCTCATGGCTTTTTAAATACCGTTCCACTGCTTCCAAAATCTTAGACTTTAAATCTTCAATCATTTTTTCAAACATCTTAGTACCCCCATGGATTAAGCCCTGCAAGCTGAATATATCGCCCATAATCAGGGGTTAAATCCTCGCTAGTCGTTTCAATCGTCTGTGTACTTTCTCTCTCGATTTGGGTGCTTTTTTTGTGGTCTTGATAGTTTAAATAAAGCAGTAGGCCAATCATTACCACCACAAAGATAATCGATTGTGTATTGGTCAAATCTAGTTCATTCATGTTATGCCCTCGCTTGGTAATTCTTGATATAATTCACTTGATAGCTTTGCTTCAACTTCAGAAAGTCGTACACCTCTTCAGAAGTTACTTTATCATCTAAAAAGTCAATGATGAACTGAAAGAGGTTCGGATGTCTATCCTTGATTTTAGTCATTAGCTTGTCAAATTCTGATCGTGTCATGTTGTCTAGGTCTAGAGTCATATTTTTCTCCATTAGCCTTTCCTTGTCCTTTTTCTTGCCTGTTTTCTTGCCTGTTTTCTATATGGTATGCTTCACCACTCCAAACGCTGGGCGATTGCCCCAAGTTGGCGAACGCTTGTAGCGGTGTTTCGTGAGTAATTACCCATCTTTCAGCTAAACAAGGTCTTAGAATCACCCTGTCAGCGCTTGATTTCAAAACCTTTTCTAATTGCTTGCCTGCTCTTCGGTTTTTCTTTAGGTATTTGATAGAATAGATATTTTTTGCTATAATCAAAGCATAGAAAAAATTTCTATACTCTGAATTGTGTCGCTTGCTCTCCTCGGTCAAAATTCGAGCAAGTGATTTTTTTATTTTCTTTTTGCATGATTACTACCTGACTTTGGTTTATAAAGCAAGTCTTTACTTTCGATAAGATCCAGAATCCAGCTGAATCCTTGCTCCACCATTTCAAGAAATGCGCCCAGGTCTTCACTGTCCAAGTTCTCGTAGTTCATACAAAGATATTCGGCTAGTTGTCTGTCTTTCTCAACTAGCTTTTTAAAATCCTTGGGATACTTAGGAATTTCTACTCCCTTGGCATTTGTAACTGTCTTAAAATCATTTTCCATTTTCTATACTCCTATGCTTTAAAAATTAGTTCTTTAATTTCTGAATATCTCATATTCAAGTTGATCATCGCTATTGCCATATCTTCCAAACGCTGATAGCTTGTCAGTTCATCACTGGTTAAACTATCAATACCGTTTTCACTTTCTCGCTCTTGCATGAGTTGGGACTTGTTTTTCCCAGTCGCTCCCTTTAGTAGTAAGTTTGTAAGTGTACTATAGGCATGCTGAGGTGCTTTCTCCCATGATTTGATAGCTTCGGTTAAGGTCTTGCGCTTTGGCTTTTCCAGTTCCCGTTGAAGATAGCGTTTAGAAAGTTCATCACGCATTTCAAAGAATGCTTTGACTAGGTTCTTTTTGAATTGCCGTACTGGTTCGGTATTCTTTAGATAAGTGATCAGCAAGGTAGCTTGTTGCTCATTCAGAAGATAAATTTTTTTCGGTTGCCCTCTCTTATCTAATTTATGGATTTTAAATCCAAGTATTCCCAACGCTTCAAAATCAGCTTTATTGTCTCTGACTAAGCGTGTAATAGTATGGTGCTGTACTTCAGCACATTCAGCGATAATCTCGCTCGTAGTATACGGCTCTTTCTTGCCGTCCATATAAACCAGTTCCATTGGTTCGCTCCTTTCTTCTTTTGTCAATGCTTGCCACCTAAAACAGTACCAAAGTAAATCATTGAGGTAGGGAAAATTTAGGAGAGAATAAACCCCTACAAACCCTTGATACTGCCATAGGTAGCAAGCAAAATATTTCTAGATTCTGTCTTATGTCCCTTTCTAGTAATCTTCAGCTAGCCATTCCATGGCTTTTTGGTAAATGCTCGGCTTGACTTCGCCACCGTCTCGAATTTTTCGATAGGTAACTTGTGTAACTCCGATTTCTTCGCCTGCTTGCTTAGCAGTCAATTTCTTATCAGCTTGCTTTCGGCGAATCGCTTTTGCTTGTGTTGAGGTAATAAGCAATGTAAGTTCCTCCTTTCTTTATAACATTTTTGTTAGTTATCTTGTATTTTACTAAATAAAATGTTAGTTGTCAACGATTTCTAACATTTTTGTTAAAAAATTATTTTTTTATGTTATAATTATCCTGAGGTAATATATAATGAACAGATTACAAGAGTTACGAAAAAACAAAGGGGATACCCAGAAAACACTTGCTGAACTTCTTGGTGTGTCAGAAATGACTATATCACGTTGGGAAAAAGAACCAGAATTAAAAATTAAATATGAATATATACAAAAACTAGCGGAGTATTTTAAAGTTAACATTGGTTATCTGCTGGGATATGATAAAACTATCCAAAATGAAGCATTAGGTAGCTATCAAAATATGGCAAGATTATTACGCACTAACCCAGATTTAAAAAATATAATTTCAGAATACGATGAAACTAATCGAAAAAACGGGAAGTGGGATTTATCTCTTTTAGTAGAAACTGATAAGCTCCCTATAATCGAACAAGATATTAAGAATCTTATTCTTGAAGAGTGGAAAAAAACTCAAGCTGAAGATTATGATGAGGAAATATATGGTACTCTTTCTGATAATATTTCAAGAATCTATATAGCTCTTGGACAACTGCCAATAGTTTTTAAAGATTTTTTCGGTTCTTTTCTAACCCTTCCAACATCTGATAAAAAAATCGTTATGCAACTAGTAAATAGTCTATACGAAAAAAATAAAGGAATCGGTGTCATAGAAGAGCATCCTGATAAACAATAATTTGGAATTTACATAAAATTATCTGATAAAAAACTAAAAAGGAGTAACACCCATGGGATTTTTTGACACTGTAAAACAAGAAGGAAGCTTTTCTACTGCATCTGGAGTAAATGGACTACACTACGTTGTCCTTCAGGTAACATTGAAAGAAAAGTTTTTCGGCACTGGATCAGGAAACCTTACAGAATTAGAAGAGATTATCAATAAACAAGCTTCAAAAGGTTATCGCCTACATACCATCACAACCGCCAATGGTGGAAGCAAAGGACTAGGTGGTGGTGACCGTATTCAAGCCACAATGGTATTTGAGAAGATTATATAAACCAGACTACTAACCCTAAAAGGGGAATGGTTTCTATCGGAAATTTTAAAAATTTTTTAACTAAAATACTTGACAAGATATAAAAAAGCCCTTATAATTAACATAATCGATGAATAGATGCGCTTAGCATCACACCAAAAGGGCTTCACTTTGTGAGGCCCTTTTGCGTTGTAGAAAGAGAAAATAATGAAACCTTTTGCAGATGAAACAAAACAGATAGATATTTTAAAGTCTAGGAAGCTAGATTTTCTGGATGAAAACAAAGCGAAAAGAGTATTGAAGCGCTACGGTTATTACGAAGTCGTAAATGGATACAAAATGTTTTTGTTAGAAGAAGATTGCACGAAAGAACGGTATAAATCAGGAGCTACTTTTGAGCATCTAACATCTCTATATGAACTTGATAAAAGTATTAGAAATGGTGTTATACAAGCTTCATTAGAAATCGAATTATCACTAAGAACTGCCATAGCTTATACACTTGCTGAAGACTTCGGCGTAGAAGAACGTCAGTATTTACACTATCAAAATTTTAGACAAGGAGACACTACCTGGAGCAATGGTCACCCAACTAATGAGCGTGCTATACTTCTTGACAAACTAAATCATATTTTAACTAGGAATATAGAGCCTTTAAACCATTACAGAAGCAATCATGGTCATATTCCACCTTGGATTTTATTAAAAGAGACTACTTTTGGAAATCTAAAATATATCTTCAAACTCCTGAAAGGCCCTCAAAAAGATAAAGTCATTTCAATTTGTTATGGCATAGATATTTCAGATGTAACAGATGATTTCAAAGCTCTCTTCAAGGATACTCTTTCTGTTGTAAATAGTTTTAGAAATAGATCTGCTCATAGCGGAAGAATATTCAATTTTAAGTCAACTATCCATAAAATAGGCTATAACAATACCTTTCACAATGAAATAAAGATAACACCTGCTCAGTATCGTAGGGGATTGGGACAAAGTGACCTCTATACATTATCAAAAATATTAAGTTATTTTGATAATGAAACGGCTAAAATAAATCTAGATTTTTATATCTCATATCCGATAAAAAAACATTGTGAAAATTATCAAGAGGATCTAGAATTATTAGCAAATGAAATGAACTACCCTTTAGATGAATTAAAACAAGAACTAAAGGAATAACAAAACCTGTCAATGTGTTTCAAACCTTTTTTAGAAACACTTGTAAAAATTTCTAAAAAGTGATATTATATTTCTTAATCGTAAAAGAAACCCTTTTGGGTTACACTGCTCTATGCCTGTATCTCTATATAGGTCAGGGTTACAACAAGAAAATAAGTGTATCAGCTTTTTAGTTGATACACTTTTTCTATTCCCCATATAAGCCCCATATCCACCTTGTTTCCTATTCTGGTACCATTTTGCCGTCTGACTGCTTAAAATCAAAAATAGGGGCATTCTCGTAGCTCCTCGCATGGTATAAACTCAAAACCTTTTCTAATTGCTTGCCTGCTGATGGAAAAAGGAGTAAAACCATGAAGATTACACAACACACGAAAAAAGACGGATCAGCAGTCTACCGCTCCAGTATCTATCTTGGTATCGATTCTGTAACTGGTAAGAAGGTCAAGACTACTATATCAGCACGAACAAAGAAAGAACTCAAAAACAAGGCCACCCAGGCTAAGGTAGAATTTGAGAAAAACGGCTCTACACGGAAGCAACGCTCACATATAACAACCTATAGCGAACTCGTGGACTTGTTTTGGCAAACCTACCAGCATACCATAAAGACTAATACGCAGATAAAGATAAAAGGTTGCTTAAATAATTACCTCTTGCCCTCATTTGGTACTTACAAACTAGATAAACTTACTCCTGTTATTATCCAAACTCAGGTAAATAAGTGGGCGGATGAGTACAATCAGGACGGAACGGGGTATAAAGAATACAATCACCTTCACGCCTTAAATAAACGTATTCTACAGTATGGAGTTTCTATCCAGGCATTGGATAATAACCCTGCTCGTGATGTTGTCATTCCTAGAAAGATAACAAGAGATAAGCAAGAAATTAAATACTTTCAAGATCAGGAACTTAAAAACTTCCTCTCCTATCTCGATAACCTGGAGAATACCTTTATCAATTTCTATGATACTGTGCTTTATAAAACGCTCCTAGCTACTGGACTGCGCATCCGTGAATGTCTGGCCCTAGAATGGTCTGATATTGATCTGCAGAACGGAACAATCGATATTAACAAAACACTCAACATTTTAAACCAGGTAAACACTCCTAAGACAAAATCAAGCTATAGAGTTCTAGATATCGATCATAAAACAGTACTCATGCTTCGTCTCTACCGAGCAAGACAAGCAGAAAACGGTAGAAACATTGGCTTAACCTATGAGAAAGTATTCTCTGATAGCTTTGACAACTATGTCAATACTCGAAAGGTTGATTATCGCCTACATAAGCACTTAAAAAACGCTAACTGTACTGATTTAGGCTTTCATGCTTTCCGACACACTCACGCTAGTATCTTGCTTAATGCTGGCCTGCCATACAAGGAAATACAGACACGGCTTGGCCATGCAAAAATATCTGTAACTATGGATACTTACAGCCATTTATCAAAAGAAAACCAAAAAAGAGCAGTCTCATTCTTTGAAACTGCCCTCGAAAAAATAAAAAGTTCTTAAAAAAGTCCACAAAATAAAAAAAGCGATACATAAAACCCTTATGTATCAACGATTATAGAATGATTTCGGTATAATTGACTATTATACCGAAATTTTCTCATTTTTAAAAGAAAAAGGGCGCTGGTAAAGAATAATCTTCACCAACTCCCTATTTTTCTACTTATCTAAACCTAATTCTGCCAATATTTGACGTTTATAGGCAATCTTTTGAACTTCCTTGTCCTCATCTTCAGACCAATCTAGTTTAATTTCTGAAACAATCTGCCCAGGGCGATTTTTCAAGATATAGATGCGGTCGCTGAGACTGAGGGCCTCCTCGATACTGTGAGTAATAATCAAGGTTGTTAGCTGCAACTGCTTGTGAATCTCAAGGTACCAAGCGTGGAGCTCCATCTTGGTCATCTCATCCAAGGCGCTGAAGGCCTCGTCTAAGAGAAAGAGTTTGTGCCCAAAAAGGTAGGTTCGGAGCAAGGCTACACGCTGGCGCATCCCACCACTGAGTTCATGAGGATACTTGTCTCGTACAGCTGTCAACTGGAAGGTCGCAAGAATTTCATCTGCACGGGCAATAGCTTCTGCCTTATCCACCTTTTGAATCAAGAGGGGCAGAATGATATTACCAAGCACGGTCTTGTGCTCCAAGAGCAGATCCTTTTGCAACATATAACTCACGCGCCCCTTGGGATTCTCCTCACCGTCCAGAACAATTCTCCCTGACTGAACTTCTAAAATCCCCGCAATTAAGTTGAAAAGCGTAGTCTTACCAACACCACTTGGGCCTAGGATGGAAACCACTTCACCTGAAGTCACCTGCAGATTGATATCCTCTAAAATCCTCTCTTGATCATAGGCATAACTGACGTGTTCTAGTCTAATTTCTGTCATTATTTCACAAATTCATTGGTAAAGCCTTTGTCTGTCAAGTCTTCTTTAAGGATACCATTTTCTTTATCCCATTTGTAGAAGGCATTCCAGCGAGCTGCATCAAATTGACCCCATTTTTCCTTGTCGCTTGCGTATTCTTTTGACAAGTATTTTTGAGATTCGATGACAAAGTCACGTTTTTCCTGAAGTTCAGGTGCATTCTTGATGAGGATATCAGCTGCTTCTTCTGGATGCTCCATAGCATATTGGTAACCTTTTTTGATAGCTTGGATAACTTTGCGTGCTTCTTCTTTGTTGTCTTTGAGGTAGTCGTTGTTTGCGATGATAACTGGTGAGTAGTAATCAAATTCCTTGACGTAGTCTTTCAAATACATGAAGTTAGCCTCTACGCCTTGAGATTTTGCAAGGATACCATCCCATCCGTAGTAGATCCATGCAGTATCAAATACTCCATTAGCAATCGGTGTGATAGAGTTTGAGTCGTTATTTGGTACTTTTTCAACCTTCTCAAAGTCTCCACCTTGAGATTCTACCAAGGTTTTCAACATAGCAAGTTCCGTTGGGTCATTCCAAGTTCCGTATTTCTTACCAACCAAGTCTTTTGGACTAGCTACATTGTCAGATTTACGAGAGATGATTCCTGATGTATTGTGCTCAACAATAGCTGCAACAGCAGTGATTCCTGCTCCTTTTTCCAATTTTTTAGCCATGTAGTCTTGGAAATACACTGCAAATGGTGCCTTACCATTGATAACCAAGTCAGAAGAACTTTCTTCTGGTGGCAATTTCAAATCAACATCCACTCCAGCTTCTTTGAAATAACCTTTTTCCTTGGCAACATAAAGTCCTGTATGGTTGGTATTTGGTGTCCAGTCTAGGATAAAGTCAATCTTCTTGAGTTCTGCTTCCTTATTATCCTTAGATGCAGTTCCTTGGCCACAGGCCACAAGCACAACAGCTACAAGAGCTGTTAAAACAGTTAAAAACACTTTCCATGTTTTCTTCATTTCAATTTCCTCTTTTCTTTTTCAGAAACATTCTTTTTCTTATGAACGTTTCCATTTAATAACATATTTTTCACTAATATCGACCAACTTCATACCAAGAAGACTGATAATCGATACCAGAATAATAATAGCAAACATGGTATCATACTGAAACAGTTTCTTGGACTGAATCATGTAGACACCTAGTCCTTCAAAGCCTCCCAACCACTCAGATACCACTGTTGTGATGAAGGCGTAGGAGACACTGACCCTCAGACCTGCATAAAAGTAAGGCAGGCTGACTGGGATTTTAAAATGCCAAAGGATTTGCCAAGGTTTGGCCCGCATCAGACTAAACAAGGTCAGCATATCCTTGTCACAATGCCTAAAACCGTCCAAAATGCTGACGATGATAGGAAAGGTTGTCGTCAAGATAATCAAGACAATCTTAGGGAGAATCCCATAACCTAGCCACAAGACCAGGATAGGAGCTATGGCAATGGTCGGAATGGTCTGAACGACCACCATCATAGGGTAAATCAGGTCATTGAGCCAAGTCAAACTATCCATAAGCACAGCCATGAGACAGGCAATCAAAACTCCCAGAACCAACCCCAGCAAAGCCACTCTCAAGGTCGCCCAGCTATGGTGCCAGAGAAATTCTCTATCACGAACAAAGGCCTGGAGAATTTCAAGAGGTGTCGGAAGAATAAACTTGGGGAGAAGTTTAAGAAAACCTGCTAACTGCCAGATTGACAAGATTCCTAGAAAGCCCAATAGACTAATGTGTCGTCTCAGTATACTTTTCAAGTTTCTCATCAATACTTAAAATCTCTCCTACATTTATTTTGACATTGGCAAAGACATTATCTGCCTCCTGCCCCGCTACTTCTAGCGCTTCTTTGAGAATGCGCATAAGCTCATCAAACTCCCCTTCCAAGACCGTTTCAAAGGGTGTCACCACCATCGTCACTTCTTGAGCTTGTAGATAAGCAATGACCTGATCGATAACAGCTATCCGATCAATTCCCTGTGCCAAGGGTAAAACTTGCAAGGCGATGCTTGCTTTCATAAGAACCTCCTCTTCTCGTTTTCCTTTGACAAAAAGAAAAACCTTTACCATATATGGAAAAGGTCAAGATTAGACTAAGTATCGTTCCCTACGCTGGCATTACCCAAATCAGGTGCGGTCGAAGTTTAACACTTCCTCTCAGACTGTACACAGACTCCCATATATTATATGGACATATGATAGCGCAAAACAAAAAAAATGTCAAGGAAACTGCTTACAGAAAAACATGAAAAAGAGTTTGAAAACAAATGCTTCAAACTCTATATAGCTTTTTTATTTAGCCTCGTACCAGGTTGCACCTTCATTTTCATCTGCGATGAGGGGAACACTGAGTTGGATGGCTTCTTCCATAGTTTGTTTGACCAATTTTTTCATCTCTGCTAGTTCCGATTTAGGAACTTCAAGGACAATTTCATCGTGCACTTGCAACAGCATCTTAGTCTGATAACCACCTGCAACCAAGGCTTTATCTAGCTGAATCATGGCAATCTTGAGAATATCTGCCGCCGAACCCTGAATAGGAGAGTTGATAGCTGTCCGCTCCGCAAAACCACGAATATTAAAGTTGCGCGAATTGATATCTGGCAACTCACGACGACGCTTGAAAAGTGTCTCTACATATCCCTTATCACGCGCCTCACGCACCACTTCATCCATGTAGTTTTTAATACCTGGAAAGCGTTCAAAGTAGGTATCAATGTAGGCTTTGGCCTCCTTACGACTAATTCCCAAATTATTAGACAAACCAAAGTCTGAAATCCCGTAAACCACTCCAAAGTTAACGGCCTTGGCATTTCGACGGTCGTTTGCAGTCACATCCTCAGGACGCTCAATGCCAAAGACCCTCATGGCTGTCGAAGTATGGATATCTGCCCCCTCTTGGAAAGCCTTAATCAAGTGCTCATCCTTAGAAATATGTGCCAAAACGCGTAATTCAATCTGTGAATAGTCCGAGCTGAGAAGGACACTATCCTCCCACTCAGGCACAAAAGCCTTCCGAATGAGACGGCCCTGCTCCAAACGCACAGGAATATTTTGCAAGTTTGGATCCACACTAGACAGACGACCTGTTTGGGTCAAATCCTGCACATAGCGAGTATGAATCTTGCCATCAGCCAAAATCCAGTCCTGCAAGCCAATCACATAAGTAGACTGAATCTTAGCAATCTGACGGTAATCCAGGATTTTCTTAACAATCGGTGCAATCGGAGCCAGACGCTCTAACACATCCACTGCTGTCGAGTAACCTGTTTTAGTTTTCTTGGTGTATTCTAAAGGAAGTCCCAATTTTTCAAAGAGAAGGACACCCAACTGCTTAGGCGAGTTGATATTAAACTCCTCACCAGCCAGCTCATAAATCTCTTGAGTCAGTTTTTCAATGACAAGCTCATTTTCAGCCTGCATCTCAAGCAAGGTCTCTTTTTTTACCTTAATACCAGCGATTTCCATCTTGGCAAGGACAAAGGCAAGAGGTTGCTCCATATCATAAAGAAGCTCTAACTGCCCATTTTCGCTGAGTTTTTCAATTAAAATAGGCTTTGTTTCGACCAAAACTGCAATCTTACGAGCCAAATGTTCCAAGAATTTCTCGCGTTCAGGAACGGCTTTTTTGACACCCTTACCATAGAAAGTCTCATCATCGACCAAATAAGTCTGACCATAAAGACTAGCGATGGTCGCAATTTCATTGTCCTCCACAGTCGAAAGGAGGTATTTAGCCAAGCGGCTATCAAAGGAAGGAGCCTGCAAATCCACACCAAAACGACGCAAGAGAACCTTGGATTTTTTAAAATCATAAATTTTCAAAGATGTTTTTTCTAAGAAATCCTTGAAAATAGGTTCCTGAAAAAGCTCAAGCTTGTCTGTAGCATAGAGCTTTTCCCCACAAGACCAGGCAAAACCAACCAAATCATCCGTATGGTAATTCTCACCAAAAAGCTCAAAATGGAAGATAGACTCTTCACTCAGCATGTCTTGACTGATTTGGTCAACAATAGTAAAGTCCAAACTCTCAGCCACTTCAGCTGACGATGCATTTAAAGTCTGCTTGAGCTGTTTGAAGCCCATCTCATCGTAGAATTTCCCAAGGTTTTCAACATCTGGACCACTATAGACCAAATCCTCCAAACCAATCTCAATCGGTGCCTTGGTATCAATGGTCGCCAGTGTTTTAGACAAAAAGGCCTGTTCCTTATCATTGATGAGATTTTCCTTCATCTTAGAAGCCTTCATCCCATCGATATTTTCATAAATCCCCTCAAGCGAACCATGCTCCAGCAAGAGCTTGATACCCGTCTTTTCACCGATTTTGGTCACCCCAGGGATATTATCCGACTTATCACCCATGAGCGCCTTGAGATCGATAAACTGAGTCGGTGTGATGCCCATCTTTTCCATAAGATATTCTGGCGTAAAGGCCTCAAACTCAGCCACACCTTTCTTGGAAATCTCAACCACCGTATGCTCATCCGTCAGCTGAATCAAGTCCTTGTCCCCACTGACAATGGTAATATCAAAACCATCCTGCTCAGCTAGTTTATCCAGCGTCCCAATGATGTCATCCGCCTCATACTGAGCCAACTCATAATGACGAATCCCCATATGATCCAGCAACTCACGAATGAAGGGAAATTGCTCACGAAACTCATCAGGAGTCTTAGCCCGACCACCCTTATAGTCCGCATACATCTCTGTACGGAAGGTCGTCTTACCCGCATCAAAAGCCACCAAAATATGACTCGGCTCAACCCGTTCCAACAAGTGGCTCAACATCAACTGAAAGCCATAAATCGCATTGGTATGCAAACCAGCCGCATTCTTAAAACGGTCTAACTGCTGATAGAGCGCAAAAAACGCCCGAAAAGCAACAGAAGACCCATCAATCAATAATAATTTTTTCTTATCCATACACCCATTATAAAGGAAAGCACCAAAAAATACCATTGGGAAGAGTTCCCTGAGAGAAACTAAGATAATCTAAAAAAGAGAAGGAAGTTACTCCCTCTCTTTCAAACTACGAAATGAATTAGTTTTTACGTTTCACAAATGGAAGGGCACCAAGGAACAATCCAAGGAATCCTAATGATGCAACTGCAGCATTATCTTTACCACCAGTATTTGGAAGTTCTTTTTTATCTTCTGCTTTTGCTGCTGGTGCTTGATAAGTATTATCCTTGTTAGTACCTGCTGTTGTAAGAGTATATTCTGGAACTTCGTTAATTGCTGGGGCGTCGGTTTCTGCATACGCTGGAACTTCAGTAATTGCTGGGGCACCTGTCTCTGCATACGCTGGAACTTCGTTAATTGCTGGGGCGCCTGTCTCTGCATACGCTGGGACTTCAGTAATTGCTGGGGCGCCTGTCTCTGCATACGCTGGGACTTCAGTAATTGCTGGGGCGCCTGTCTCTGCATATGCTGGGACTTCAGTAATTGCTGGGGCGCCGGTTTCTCCGTATGCAGGAACATTATTCACTGTAGCGTCTTCACCATTTGTAGATAAAGGCCCTGTATATTCTGGAACTTCGTTAACAGCTGCTAAGACAAAATTAGCACCACCTTTATATTCTGGAACTTCATTAACAGCTGCTTCTAAACTATTAACTCCACTGTTGAATTCTGGAGCTACCTCAGCTACAGGAGATAATAATGCTTCTCCGTTTTCATTCACAGGTGTATTGGTTGCAAGAGTTCCAGTGAATTCTTGAGCTACCGCAGCTACAGGAGGCAATAATGCTTCTCCATTTTCATTCACAGGTGTATTGGTTGCAAGAGTTCCAGTGAATTCAGGGGCTACCTCAGCTACAGGAGCATCAGCCGCATTAACTCCTCCACTATATTCAGGAGCATCAGCTACAGTAGGAGGTGTTGCATCATTTACCCCACCATTGAAATCAGAGCCATTATCCCCAGCAGGAGAGTCACTAGGATTCACACCACCGTTGAATTCAGGAGAGTTAGGAGCACTTGGAACTTGGTCAGGTTGTTTAGCATCATCAGAAGGTGCATCACTAGGACTTACACCACCACTAAAGTCTTTCGATTCTTCACCCTTAGGAACTTCTTTTAAGTTTTCGATGTAACCTAAAGTTGCGTTGTAATTCTCAGTTAGTTTGGCAATTGCATCGTCATCCTCTTGAACTGCTTCGTTCACTTCGTCGAAATTGGCCTTAGCTTCTTCAGCTGCTGCTTTAGCAGAAGCAACTGAAACTTCTAGTTTAGTTACAGCATCTTGCAATCCATCTTGGATAGCTTGATCCGCATTGTATTTCTTAGCAGTTTCAAGAGCAGTTTTAGCTTTTTCTAAAGTTTCGTTTTGTTTCTCTAATGTAGCATTTTTCTCTTCTACTACCTTAGCTTTTTCAGCAGCGTCAGCCTTATCTTCCTCAGCTTCTTTAGTTAATTTTTCAATTTTTTCAGCTAAATCATCAGCAATGTCTGTAAGTTTTTTGACAATTGGTTTAGAAGCTTCTTTTTTAGCTGCTTCTTCAATTTTTTTAGTTTCGTCAGCAGTTAATTCTTTAGTTTTATAAGCTTCAGGAGCTTTATCTTTTGTGTTAGCATCGTTGAGGAATTCATCTATAGCTTGAGTAGCTGTAAGAACTCCATCTTCAATCGCTTTTAATAAAGCTTCTTTACCGATTTCAGCTTTTGCTTCTTCGATAGCTTTCGCTTTATCTTCTGGCTTGATGCTAGCATCCTTGTTGACTTTATCTTCAGCTTTTTTTTCAAGTTGCTCTAAAGCACCTTTCAAAGCTTCTAAGTTATCTGCTTCTTCTTTTTTAGCGTCTTCTTCTTTTTTAACTTCTTCTTCAACTTTAGCTTTTGCTTTAGCTGCTTCTTCTTTAGCCTTAGCTAATTCAGCTTCTGCATCAGCTTTAGCTTTGTCTGCTTCTGCTTTTGCAGTCTCAGCAGCAGTTACATCAACAGCTTCTTTTTTAGCTTTAGCTGTAGCTTCTTCTACTTTTTTAGCTTCTTCAGCAACTTTCTTCTCTAATTCAGCAACTTTAGCATCAGCTTCTGCTTTAGCTTTAGCAGCTTTTTCAGCTTCGGTTGGTTCAGCTTCTTCCTCTGGAGTTTCTTCTGCTGGTTTAGCTGGTTCTGCAGCTTCTTTTGCTTCTGCTTTTTTTACTTCTTCAAGAAGATTATCACGTTTTTCAGTTAAATCTTGAATTTCAGCTGTAGCATCTTGAACTTTCTCAGCAGCTTCGTCAAATTCAGATTTGGCAGTATCACGTTCTTTTTCAATCGCAGTTACAGCTTTTTCTAATGGTGCTGTGATATCTTCAGCAAATCCGTTATCTTTAGCGGATTTAAGAGCTTCTTTTGCTTCTTTTAAAGTATCTTCCTGTTTTTTTAGTGTTTCAGCTTTCTTTTCAGCATCAGCTTTTAATTTCTCAGCATCATCCGTTAAGTTTTCAATTGTTTCAGTTAAATCATCAGCTTTGTCTTGCAATTTTTCTGATGCAGGACGAGCAGCATCCGCTGCTTCACCTTCATCAATTCCCGCTTGAACCTCTTCAGGAAGCTTGTCCTTAGATACAGGAGTTTCTGTTTTAATTGTTGGATTAGTATCTTGTGCTTTTTCAGCATCATCTGCTAACTCAGCAAGAATATCAGAGGCACTTAATTCACCAGACTCAACAGCCTTTAATAATTCTTCTTTTGCTTTTTTATCAAGCAATTCGTTATCAGGCATTTGTTTCAAAGCTTCAGTTAGACCTTCTTTAGCTTCAGCTTCTTCTTTTGCGGCTGCTTCTTCTTTTGCGGCCTCTTCTTTTGCTTTAGCGTCAGCTTCAGCTGCTTTAGATTTAGCATTAGCTAATTCGTCATCAGCAGTCTTTTTAGCTTTTTCAGCTTCGACTTTTGCAGTTTCAGCGTCAGCAGCTTCTTTTTTCTCTGTTTCAAGTTTTGCAGCTGCATCAGTTGCTGTAGTAGTTGTTGTATCTACTTTTTCTTGCGCTGCATCAACTTTAGCATTAGCTTCTTTTTCAGTTTCTTTTGCTTTTTCTACCTCAGTTTTTGGAGTTTCAGCCGTAAGTGTAGGCTTAGTTTCTCCAGTAGGTTGAGCAGCTGTAGGTTTGTCATCAGCTTTCACAACTGACGGTTGAGATGCAACAAATGTAGCACCTAAAACAGCTACACTA
>OBVV01000255.1_pt1 | contig 24816 bp, 24 predicted proteins | sample 1476221 | NCBI WGS metagenome assembly OBVV01 (sample SAMEA2580029, study PRJEB22360) | human gut metagenome | biome: human gut; feature: human-associated habitat; material: faeces | place: Denmark | collected 2008/2010 | reverse complement strand
AAAAATATTATCAAAATAATTGACATAATAACATCGAAGTGCTAAACTAAAGTCAAAAAATAAAAGGAAAGAACGCTGTGAATATCAATAAGAAAACGTTTTATACCATTACTTTTGGTGAGTTTATATCAAATGTTGGAGATAGATTTCAGAAAATTGCTTTTCCAATCTTAATTTACCAAGAATTTCATTCGTCTTTTGCAATGGGAGGAATGGTGATTATTGAATTGTTACCTCAATTCTTGTTGGGATTCGTTATGGGTTACTTATTAGATAATTTCAATAAGAAAAAAATACTATTATGGTCTACATTAATACCTGCATTATTATGTAGTGTAATACCGATATTATCTAAATATTCAGTTTCTATATTTTTTTACTACGTTATTGCATTTTTGATACCTTTATTTTCGACACTTTTTCAAACAGGATTTTCAGTCATTACTCCTGCTTTATTTGAGAAGGAAGAATTACAAAAATATAATTCTCAATTTCAAGGTGTACGAACTATTTCAAAATTAATTTCTCCAGCTCTAGCAGGAGTATTAATGTTAAAGTTTAATATTAATAGTATTTTTTTTATAAATAGTGCTTCTTTCTTGTTATTATTTCTTTCAATACTAATTTCATATATTCCAGATCAAGAACACAAGGAGAATGGTAATGATAATATAAAAGAAATTTTTGTAGGTTTTAAAGAGAACTTTACAAATGTTAAATTGAGGATTTCTTTACTCTTTACTCTTTACTATTGTTGTGAATATCGCTATGCTAGGTTTCAATGCAACTATTATTTTTTATTTACAGGATCAATTAAAATTATCAAATAGTCTTGTTGGGATTGTTTACTCAATTGCTGGATTTGGAAGTTTGATAGCAGTTACCTTTCTTTCTACTTTTTTGAATAAGAAGGATGCCTTTATCTTGATGAATATATCAATGGCAACCATCCCACTTGTCATTATGGCGAGTGGAATAGTAGAAAATTGGTTATTTTTTGGAATCTGTTATTCAATTTTGAGTGGATTAATTACAATAGCTTCTGTTTCGATTACAACAATACAGCAACAAGAAAGTACTGTGTATAATATTGGAAAGATACTTTCTAGTTCTTTTGTAATAGCTACCATTTTTGCTCCTTTTGGAGGAATACTGGCTGCTTATTTTAATTGGCTTTTAAACCCGAGATTAAGTCTAGTTATTTTGGGATTACTAAGTAGTTTATTGGTTATTCTTATAAAGAGTTATGAAAAAAAGCTAACTAAGAAAAGAACTGCAATAATTATAAAGGAAGATTAGTGGATTAATTATCATTAGAAAAAATAATATTAATTCGTAGTAAAATAAAAAATTGAAAAAGGTTTTACATAATGTACAACCTTTTTCAGATTTAATAATTATTGAGGGGATAGAACTAGAGAACAAAAATACTGAATTTTAAACTGCACCCCAAAAGTAAGATTTTTTCTGTCTAACTTTTGGGGTCAGTACATTATCTCTAACTTCTGGGGTGCTTTTTCTATATTCAAATTATTTTACAATACCCATGTACGGATGGCATGGGCAACGCCAGATTCGTCATTTGTTTTAGTGATGTATTTGGCGATTTTTTTGATTTCTGGATTTCCATTTTCCATGACAACGGGATTCCCAACGACTTCCAACATGGCACGGTCATTTTCTTCGTCACCGATCGCCATGGTTTCATCTTTGGTCAACCCGAGTTTTTCAGCTAGATGAGTGATGGCTGAACCTTTGTCCACATTCTTTTTAAGGAGTTCGAGGTAGAAAGGAGCAGATTTGTTGATGGAGTAGCGCTCGTAAAATTCGGCTGGAATTTTTTCAATCGCAGCATCCAGAATTTCTGGTTCATCGATGAACATACATTTGATGATTTCCTTGCCAGTCATTTCTTCAGGTGTACGGTAGAAGATGGGCATGCTGACGAGGGTTGATTCGTGCACCGTGTATTTTCCGATATTGCGATTGGCTGTGTAGATGCCATCCTTGGTAGTGGCATGCATGTGGACACCGAGCTTGCGACTGAGGAATTCCATATCTAGATAATCCTCATAGGTTAAGGATTCGCTGATAATCTCATGGCCAGTAGCAGTTTCTTGGACAAGGGCACCGTTGAAGGTCGCTACATAGTCACCCTCGTCTCTCAGCTGCAAGTCGTCCAGAAGTTTGGCAACACCTGCGATGGGGCGGCCAGTTGCAATCACGACTTTGACACCAGCTTCTTTGGCATCTTGGATGGCAGAAAAGACCTCAGGAGTGATCTCCTTTTGGCTATTGACTAGGGTTCCGTCAATATCGACGGCGATTAGTTTAATACTCATAAATTTCCTCTATTAATTCTTATTTGGCGTAAAATGATCGTTCTCAATCAAGTGTAAAAATTGCTGGGTGATACTTGCGAAGATGCTGTTTTGATCTAACATTTCTTTAGGGAAATAGAAACGATTATCTCCGTGGCGACTACCTGCAAGGGATTGGACGATAGGAGACAGGCTAGAGAGTTCAGCCAGTTCTCCATTTTTTTGTAAAATCTCAATCTGTGTCCGTGGATTTTCAGATTCGGGACGATAGATATCATAAGGGAGGTCAAAGTTCTTATGAATAGCAGTGTAGTAGGCAGGATCAAAGCCAATGTCCTCAACCAATTTTCTCATGCTAGCGAGTTGGTCTTGATCTTCTTGTGAAAAGGTAATGGATTTAAAGACCTTGCGATTGACAAAGCGCTGTGATAAGTCTGCTAAAATCTTGTCAGGACTGGTCATCCAGAGTTGGAAATAGGTATTCATCACACCATCATCCAGAGCTAGATAGTCAGACAAGGTCACATTTTTTTCAAAGAAAGGCAGGAGATGTGGAGAAGTTCGTGCAAAGAAGTCCTTATCTTCTGGATAAAGCTCCTTGGCGCGTTTGAGAAGGTTTTGAAGGAGGACCTCCATGGCGCGTGTTGCTGGGTGGAAATAGACCTGCATATACATCTGGTAACGACTGAGGACGTAGTCTTCGATAGCATGCATGCCATTGCGCTGAAAGGCGATACCATTTGCGACAGGACGAATGACTCGGAGGATGCGAGTCAGGTCAAATTCCCCATAGGAAGCTCCAGTAAAATAGGAGTCGCGCAAGAGATAGTCCATGCGATCTGCGTCAATCTGACTGGAAATGAGTTGCACGACCTGCTTGTTAGAATAGGTGTGGTCAATGACACTGGCCACCTTTCCTGGAAAATCTGGCGCTACTTGTAGCAGGACTTGGTGAATTTCTGTCTCAGGACTTTGGATAATCTCTTGAGTAATAGCTTCATGGTCTGTATCAAAGAGATGTTCAAAAGTATGCGAGTAGGCACCATGCCCAAGGTCATGTAGGAGGGCAGCGGTCATGGTCAAGAGAGACTCAGAAGGATTCCATTCGTCTGGATATTTTTCTTCAAAAATCTCCGTGATTCGTCGTGCAATTTCATAGACCCCCAAGCAGTGGGAAAAGCGGCTGTGTTCCCCGCCGTGGAAGGTATAACTGGAAGTTCCCAGTTGTTTGATACGACGCAAACGCTGAAATTCTTTTGTATTAATCAAGTCATAGATGATTTGATTATTGACATGGATGTAGTTGTGAACGGGGTCACGGAATACTTTTTCGTTCATATGACCATTATAGCAAAAAGCTAGAGTTTTTGGTAAAATAGTAGGACAAGAGATAAGAAAGAGGACCTGATGTGAAGATTCGGATGCGAAATACGATTCAGTTTGATGAGCAGTTGGAAGTGATTGATCAGCTTTATGATGTGGAAGTGCATGAAAAGGGAGATTATAGCTACCTGCTTTTCTATAATGAGGAAAAGGAAAAAGTAGTGATTAAATTTCATGGTCAAGAGTTGGTGATGAGCCGATTTTCCAATCCCAAGACCATTATGCGCTTTCTAAAGGATAGTGATAGTTTGGCCTATATTCCTACACCCATGGGCATGCAGGAGTTTATTATCCAAACCAGTCGTTATGAAGTTGATGGGCAAAAGATTCATTTAGACTATCAACTACAAAACCAAGAGGGATATCCCTTTGCCAGCTATCAATTGGAAATTACTTGGGGCTAGGTATGACTGGGGACGAGGTTATAGCAACGAAGCTGATAAAGTTTATGAAATCAAGCTTTTCTTGCACATTTTTAGTAGCTGAAACCTTTATTTTTTCAGATTAAGGTTATAACAATCATTCCATTACCTATTATTTATGAAAGCTAAATATAATATCCGTCTTCCCTTATACTTATTCCAAATGAGTAAAGAGGATTTGAGGCCTAGCGATTGTTATTATTGTATATTCAAAATCTAAAAATTGATAAAAGGGACAGTGAATGTCCCTTTTCATTTCTATAGAATTCAGAGTTTTAGATAGGATAGATTGGTAAATAATGAAGAAAATATTTTGAGAAAATAGCTCCAAAAAGGGGATTTGTCTTCCAAATAGTACTAACATTATCCATGTTGGTTTTTCTTCTTGTTTTCGTGAGTCTTTATAAAGTAATCTATCTCCTTTTGAGACCTAAGGATAACAACTTTATCTGGATAGGTTTCTTGAACCCACTTGTAGCGTTCTTTAGCGGATTTGCTCCGCCCATCCCAGAGAATCCATCTGATAAACTCCCAATTAAATTGTTCTTGACAACCAGCTGCCATACTTTCTCTGACCTTACCTCGATATGTGAGATAACGTTTAAAGGCTCGAAAGAGACAGGTCAATGGCGAAAAATTGAGAAAGATGATTTGGTCAGCTTCCTGCATTCTTTCCTCATAGAAACACCAAGAATAATTACCATCAATAACCCAAGCTTCATGCTTGGTGAGAAAGTTATTCATCTCGGCCAACATCCATTCACGGTCACTGTCTTGCCAACCGGGTTGAAATTGGAGTGTGTCCATGTGCAGTTTTGGGATGGAGTAGCAGTGAGACAACTTTTCGGCTAGAGTTGACTTACCAGCACCAGAATATCCGATAATTGCGATTTTCATTTTCTACCTTTTCCTATTTGAGGACAAAAAAACAGCCTCTATGGACTGTTTCTTATTTAGCAAGTTTAGCTGAAAGACGAGCTTTGTCGCGGCTTGCTTTGTTTTTGTGAATCAAACCTTTAGTTTCTGCTTTATCGATAGCTGAGCTAGCAGCACGGAAAAGTTCTTCAGATGGGTTTGCTTCGAAAGCTTTGATAGCAGTACGCATAGCTGATTTTTGAGCTGAGTTTTTTTCGTTTTGTTTAACGTTCAATTCAGCGCGTTTGATAGCTGATTTAATGTTTGCCAATGTTCTTACCTCCATATTTACTAACTATACCATTATATCTGAAAACTTACGTTTTGACAAGGGAAAATTATTTTTTTAAGTAAATTTCATCGATTTCATGGTTCTTTGTTTTATGAAGAATCACTTCCGCACGATTTCTAGTTGGTTCAATATAATTTTGTAGATTTGTGAGATTGATACTGGTCCAGACCTGATGGGCAAAGGACTCCACTTCCCCAATCGGCATTTGCGTAAAGCGATAGTAGTAGCTATCAGGGTCGTTTTGGGCTAGGCTCAGCATTTTCAAGAAACGGTCCAGATACCAACTCTCGATGTCATCGACTGCAGCATCAACATAGATGGAAAAGTCAAAGAAGTCAGTAATGTAGAGACGTTCGTTTTGTGGATTTTGAAAGACATTGATTCCCTCAACAATCACAAAATCAGCAGCTTTGACGCTTTGCTTTTCCTCAGGTACGATGTCGTAGACTTCATGTGAGTAGACAGGAATATTCACATCTTGTCCATTTTTGATGCGGTCCAAGAAGTTGAGAAGAGCTTCCATATCATAACTTTCAGGAAATCCCTTACGATTTAAAATCCCTTGCTCAATCAAGGTCTGGTTGGGATAGAGAAAGCCGTCAGTCGTTACCAACTCAACCGTTGCATCTGTAAGCGTACGAGACAGCAGGATTTGCAGGAGGCGACTGGTAGTTGATTTTCCAACGGCAACACTGCCAGAAACCCCAATGATAAAAGGCTGAGCTTTACTTTCACGTTGAAGAAAAATTCCTTTTGAAAAGGCCAAATCATCCTTGGTACGCTTGTAAATCTGGATGAGATGGGCTAGGGGAAGATAGACATCAGTAACATCCTGTAGACTAATCTGGTCATTAAAACTCTTGATGGATTCTAATTCCTCTTCAGTCAAAGGAGGTGTTGTCTTTCGATGTAAAGATTGCCAAGTCTGGCGGCTGATTTTTTCAAAATGTAAAAATTCGTTGGTCATTTGTTTTCCCCTAGATATTTTGTCTATCATACCATAAAAAGCTAAAAAAATAAAGCGGTTTCTTGATTGTGGTAAGTCCATATTATATAATAGAGGTGGATGGAGGTTGAACAATTTATTGATGAAGTAGGAGGTGGTTTCTCCTGACTTATAAGCTAATATAGGGGGCTTTTGGATTCACAACTTATAGGAGATGTGTCATGAAAATCTTAAAAAGTTATATATTGGAACTCTGTTTTATTTTAAGTTTTGCCTTACCTTTTATAAAAGGAGCCAATGCGGATAATGGTAGACGCTTTGTGGAAATCTATTACGGTTTTACTTTTTTGATGGAACATGCCATTGTAACAGTTGTCTTTCTTTGTTCGCTCTTAATTGCTTTCTTACTAAAAAAACGGTGGGCGAAATGGTTTGCTGCTGGAAGTTATCTATTTTTGATTTTGTGGATTGCTACTGAAGGGTAACTCTTCCGTATGTTACTAGAAGATTTGGTACGACTTTGGACAAGTTTAGAAATTCTGACACAAACTTATCAGTTGGGCTTTTATCTAAACATCTTGTTGGGAATCCTGTTGATGATTAAGCATTTGAAGGTTAAGCAATAGTAATCAAAATGTGCCTGATTACAGACTGTAGACTATGAGATATTTACTCTTACATGCTTTGTTATCAATTTGTAAACGATTTACAATTTAAGTCAAATTATGGTAAAATAGTTTCATGAGTAAAATGTATTATGCAGAAAATCCTGACGCTGCTCACGACATTCATGAGTTGAGAGTGGACTTGTTGGGAGAAAAAATGACCTTTTTAACGGATGCGGGTGTTTTTAGCAAGAAAATGGTTGACTTTGGAAGTCAACTCTTGCTCAAGTGTCTTGAGGTCAACCAAGGAGAAACTGTCCTTGATGTAGGCTGTGGTTACGGACCTTTGGGTTTGTCCTTAGCTAAGGCATATGGAGTTCAGGCGACCATGGTCGATATTAATAATCGTGCCTTGGATTTGGCGCGACAAAATGCTGAACGAAATAAAGTAGAAGCGACGATTTTCCAGTCCAATATTTATGAACAAGTTAAAGGGAAATTTGACCATGTCATTTCCAATCCTCCTATCCGTGCGGGCAAGCAAGTGGTTCATGAAATCATTGAGAAAAGTAAAGATTTCTTGGAAACTGGTGGGGATTTAACAATCGTTATCCAGAAAAAACAAGGGGCCCCAAGTGCTAAGTCCAAGATGGAAGAGGTGTTTGGCAATTGTGAAATCGTCAAAAAAGATAAGGGATACTATATCCTTAGAAGTGTGAACGAATGAGAGCAGTTGATTTAATTCAAAAGAAACGAGACGGTCAAGAATTGACTTCGAGTGAAATTGAATGGCTGGTAGAAGGCTATGTGTCAGGAACTGTCCCTGATTATCAGATGTCTGCCTTTGCTATGGCTGTTTATTTCAAAGGAATGACGACTCGAGAAATATCTGACCTAACTATGAAGATGGTCAAGACAGGGCAAGAGTTTGATTTATCCGTTATTGATGGGGTTAAGGTTGACAAGCATTCTACGGGTGGTGTTGGTGATAAGGTGACCTTGATTTTGGCTCCTCTTGTTGCCAGCTTTGGTGTGCCTGTGGCAAAAATGAGTGGTCGTGGTCTCGGCCATACTGGTGGGACAATTGATAAATTGGAGTCCATTAAGGGCTATCAAGTAGAGCGTAGTCAAGAGGATTTTATTCGTCAGGTACAGGACATTGGTGTATCTGTCATTGGGCAATCAGACCAGCTTGTCAAAGCAGATAAGCTTCTCTACGCCCTTCGTGATGTGACCGCAACTGTCGACACGATTCCTTTGATTGCGAGTTCGGTGATGAGCAAGAAAATTGCGGCAGGGGCGGATGCTATTTTGCTAGACGTGACTGTCGGTGAGGGTGCCTTCATGAAGACGGTTGATGAGGCGCGTGAGTTGGCTCAAACCATGGTGGAACTTGGTAAGGCAGTTGGTCGAAAGACGGTAGCAGTGATTACGGATATGAGCCAGCCTTTAGGGCGTGCTATTGGAAATCGTCTGGAGATCCTTGAAGCATTGGAGATTTTACAAGGTCAAGGCCGTCAGGATATTACCCACTTTATCTGTGAATTGGCTCAAATCATGCTTGGTTTGGCAAATGTAAATAAAACAGTTGAAGAAGTTCTCCAACACCTTGAAAATGGTCAAGCACTGGCTAAGTTTGAGGAGATGGTCCAAGCCCAAGGTGGAGATTTAGAAGACCTTTATCGTCCTGTAAATGTAGCCCATGTGGTAGAAATCCCTGCCCAGGAAACGGGTGTCATTTCAGCTCTTCCCGCTATGGAATTTGGCCTTTATGCCATGAGACTGGGTGCTGGCCGTGCAGTCAAGTCTGATGCCTTGGACTATGAAACAGGAATTGTTTTTGAAAAGAAGGTTGGAGATTCTGTTCAAAAGGGCGAAATTGTTGCAAAAGTATACACAAATGGGAAAATTTCTCCTCAGCTAGTTACAGATTTTCAAAAATATGTTAAAATAAATGATGGAGTACAGAGTTTAAGAGAAATTATCGAAATTATCTCATAAACCGCAGGAGAATCCGAATATGAAGTTGAATAAATATATTGATCATACGCTTTTAAAACAAGATGCAACAGAAAATCAAATTGATTGTTTGTTGTCTGAAGCTAGAGAGTATGATTTTGCCAGTGTTTGTGTTAATCCGACCTGGGTTGAACATGCTAAAAAAGGGCTTGAAGGCACAGATGTCAAGGTCTGCACAGTAGTAGGTTTCCCTTTGGGCGCAACAACTTCGGCCGTGAAAGCTTTTGAAACCAAAGAAGCTATCCAAAATGGTGCGGATGAGATTGATATGGTGATCAATGTTGGGGCTCTCAAATCAGGTGATTTAGCCTTGGTTGAGTCTGATATTCGAGCAGTTGTGGAAGCAAGTAGTGACAAGTTAGTGAAAGTCATTATTGAAGCTTGCCTTCTGACAGATCAAGAAAAAATTGTGGCTTGTCAATTAGCCCAAAAAGCTGGAGCTGACTTCGTAAAAACTTCAACTGGCTTTTCGACTGGTGGCGCTACGGTAGCAGATGTTACATTAATGCGTGAAACAGTTGGACCTGATATGGGTGTCAAGGCTGCAGGTGGAGCTCGTTCTTATGCAGATGCTCTTGCCTTTGTGGAAGCAGGTGCGACTCGTATCGGAACGTCAGCTGGGGTAGCCATTTTAAAAGGAGAATTGGCTGATGGCGACTACTGAGTTGATTGAACTAGCAATTGAAACCAGCAAGAAAGCCTATGTGCCTTGTTCTCACTTTCCAGTCGGAGCTGTTTTAGTGGCGAAAGATGGGAACATTTATACAGGTGTCAATATCGAGAATGCTAGTTATTCTTTGACTAACTGTGGAGAACGTACAGCGATTTTTAAAGCAGTTTCTGAAGGCCAAAGAGAATTTTCAGAATTGATTGTCTATGGACAAACAGAAAAACCAATCTCGCCATGTGGTGCTTGTCGCCAAGTGATGGCTGAATTTTTTGAACAAGATCTAAAAGTGACCTTGGTCGCAAAAGATAAATCGACGGTCGAGATGACGGTCGGGGAATTACTTCCATACTCTTTTACAGACTTAAACTAGTCTGAGTCGCTCTCTGAGTGACACGGTCCTTGTGGCCAACCAATCCATACTTGCAACATCGTTGCACATCTTATTTAGGAGGTTCAGTAATGAACAAGAAACAATGGCTAGGCCTTGGTCTAGTTGCAGTGGCAGCAGTTGGACTTGCTGCATGTGGTAACCGCTCTTCTCGTAACGCAGCTTCATCTTCTGATGTGAAGACAAAAGCAGCAATCGTCACTGATACTGGTGGTGTTGATGACAAATCATTCAACCAATCAGCTTGGGAAGGTTTGCAAGACTGGGGTAAAGAACATAATCTTTCAAAAGATAAAGGTTTCACTTACTTCCAATCAACAAGTGAAGCTGACTATGCTAACAACTTGCAACAAGCTGCTGGAAGCTACAACCTAATCTTCGGTGTTGGTTTTGCCCTTCACAATGCGGTTGAAGAAGCAGCAAAAGACCACTCTGATTTGAACTATGTCTTGATTGATGATGTGATTAAAGATCAAAAGAATGTTGCTAGCGTAACGTTTGCTGATAACGAAGCTGCTTACCTTGCGGGTGTTGCAGCAGCTAAAACAACTAAAACAAAACAAGTTGGTTTTGTAGGTGGTATTGAGTCTGAAGTTATCTCACGTTTTGCAGCTGGATTTAAAGCTGGTGTTGAGTCAGTAGATCCATCTATCAAAGTACAAGTTGACTATGCTGGTTCATTTGGTGATGCTGCTAAAGGTAAAACAATTGCAGCAGCACAATACGCAGCTGGTGCAGACGTTGTTTATCAAGCAGCAGGTGGAACAGGTGCTGGTGTCTTTGCAGAAGCAAAATCACTCAACGAAAGCCGTCCTGAAAATGAAAAAGTTTGGGTTATCGGTGTTGACCGTGACCAAGTAGGAGAAGGTAAGTACACTTCTAAAGATGGTAAAGAATCAAACTTCGTTCTTGTATCTACTTTGAAACAAGTTGGTACAACTGTAAAAGATATTGCTAACAAAGCAGAAAAAGGTGAATTCCCTGGCGGTCAAGTGATCGTTTACTCATTGAAAGATAAAGGGGTTGACTTGGCAGTAACAAACCTTTCAGAAGAAGGTAAAAAAGCTGTTGAAGATGCTAAAGCTAAAATCCTTGATGGAAGCGTAAAAGTTCCTGAAAAATAATGGATGGAAGTCATTTCTTAGGAAGCGGCCAAGGGCCGCTTTTTTAAGAGTTGAGACAAAGTCATTTTGTCTCAGTAAAGCTTGCTACTAGAGAAACTAGCAAGTTTTATTGAAATAAAATAAGACTCTGAAAGGAAGAGCACATGGCACACGAAAATGTCATTGAGATGCGTGATATTACCAAGGTGTTTGGTGAATTTGTTGCCAACGACAAAATCAACCTGCACCTACGAAAAGGTGAAATTCATGCACTTTTAGGAGAAAATGGGGCTGGAAAGTCCACGCTAATGAATATGTTAGCAGGGCTTCTTGAACCAACCAGTGGTGAAATTGTGGTCAACGGTCAAGTTGTTAACCTCGACTCCCCCTCTAAAGCAGCTAGCTTGGGAATCGGAATGGTTCACCAGCACTTTATGTTGGTAGAAGCCTTCACAGTGGCTGAAAACATCATTTTAGGAAGTGAATTAACTAAAAATGGTGTGTTAGATATCGCTGGAGCTAGTAAAGAAATCAAGGCTCTTTCTGAACGTTATGGCTTAGCTGTTGACCCTTCTGCCAAGGTAGCAGACATCTCAGTTGGAGCCCAACAACGTGTAGAAATTTTAAAAACCCTTTATCGGGGAGCTGATATCCTTATCTTTGATGAACCAACGGCTGTCTTGACTCCATCAGAAATTGATGAGTTGATGGCTATTTTGAAAAATCTTGTCAAAGAAGGAAAATCAATTATCTTGATTACCCACAAGTTGGACGAGATTCGAGCAGTTTCTGACCGCGTTACAGTTATCCGTCGTGGGAAATCAATTGAAACTGTCGAAATTGCAGGAGCTACCAATGCTGATTTGGCGGAAATGATGGTAGGTCGTTCTGTTTCCTTTAAAACAGAGAAACAAGCCTCTCAACCAAAAGAAGTGGTCTTGTCAATCAAAGATTTGGTGGTCAATGAAAACCGCGGTGTCCCAGCTGTGAAAAATATGTCCTTGGATGTTCGTGCTGGAGAGATTGTTGGTATTGCAGGGATTGATGGAAATGGTCAGTCTGAACTGATTCAAGCCATTACAGGTCTTCGCAAGGTTGAATCTGGTAGCATTGAGCTAAAAGGAGATTCAATTGTAGGCTTGCACCCACGACAAATTACAGAGTTGAGTGTTGGGCACGTTCCAGAAGACCGTCACCGTGATGGCTTGATTTTGGAAATGATGATTTCTGAAAATATTGCCCTTCAAACCTACTACAAAGAACCACATAGTAAAAATGGAATTTTGAACTATTCAAATATTACTTCTTATGCTAAAAAGTTAATGGAAGAGTTTGATGTTCGTGCTGCCAGCGAATTTGTTCCTGCAGCTGCACTCTCAGGAGGAAATCAACAAAAAGCAATTATTGCTCGTGAAATTGATCGAGATCCTGATCTCCTTATCGTTAGCCAGCCAACTCGTGGGTTGGATGTCGGTGCCATCGAATATATCCACAGGCGCTTGATTGAAGAGCGTGATAATGGCAAGGCTGTCCTAGTTGTCAGCTTTGAGTTGGATGAGATTTTAAACGTCTCAGACCGTATTGCTGTTATCCACGATGGTAAGATTCAAGGTATTGTATCACCAGAAACAACCAATAAACAAGAACTTGGTGTCTTGATGGCTGGTGGAAACTTGGGAAAGGAGAAGAGTGATGTCTAAAAAATTACAACAAATTTCGGTTCCCTTGATTTCTGTCTTCCTAGGAATTTTACTTGGAGCCATTGTCATGTGGATCTTTGGTTATGATGCTATTTGGGGCTATGAAGAATTGTTCTATACAGCCTTTGGTAGTCTACGCGGAATTGGGGAAATCTTCCGTGCCATGGGACCTTTGGTCTTGATTGGTCTTGGTTTTGCCGTTGCCAGTCGTGCTGGCTTCTTTAACGTTGGACTTCCTGGTCAGGCTTTGGCAGGTTGGATTCTTAGTGGTTGGTTTGCCTTGTCGCATCCAGATATGCCACGTCCTTTGATGATTTTAGCAACTATCGTGATTGCCTTGATTGCTGGTGGGATTGTCGGAGCGATTCCAGGTATTCTTAGAGCTTATCTAGGGACGTCAGAGGTTATCGTAACCATCATGATGAACTACATTGTCTTGTATGTAGGGAATGCCTTTATCCATGCTTTCCCTAAAGACTTTATGCAAAGTACAGATTCGACCATTCGTGTTGGGGCTAATGCAACCTATCAGACACCTTGGTTGGCTGAGTTGACTGGTAATTCGCGGATGAATATTGGTATTTTCTTTGCTCTCATTGCCGTTGCAGTCATTTGGTTCATGCTCAAGAAAACAACTCTTGGTTTTGAAATCCGTGCTGTTGGTCTTAATCCTCATGCTTCAGAATATGCTGGTATTTCTGCAAAAAGAACGATTATCCTCTCAATGATTATTTCAGGTGCCTTGGCAGGTCTTGGTGGAGCTGTTGAAGGACTTGGAACCTTCCAGAACGTCTATGTTCAAGGGGCGTCTTTAGCTGTTGGATTTAACGGGATGGCGGTTAGTCTGCTTGCGGCTAACTCACCAATCGGTATTCTCTTTGCAGCCTTCCTGTTTGGTGTTCTCCAAGTTGGAGCTCCTGGTATGAATGCGGCGCAGGTACCGTCTGAGCTTGTCAGCATTGTAACAGCGTCTATTATCTTCTTTGTCAGTGTTCATTACCTTATCGAACGCTTTGTCAAACCGAAAAAACAAGTTAAAGGAGGTAAGTAAAGATGTCTATTACAACCTTGCTCACCCTCTTGGTGTCTTCTATGCTGATTTACTCAGCACCCCTCATCTTTACAAGTATTGGTGGTGTTTTCTCTGAACGTGGTGGTGTGGTAAACGTCGGCCTTGAAGGAATTATGGTTATGGGTGCCTTTTCTGGAGTTGTCTTTAACCTTGAATTTGCAGAACAATTTGGCGCAGCAACTCCATGGCTATCTTTGCTAGTTGCAGGATTGGTTGGAGGCCTCTTCTCTATCATCCACGCAGCAGCGACGGTTCATTTCCGTGCAGACCATGTTGTCAGCGGTACGGTATTGAACTTGATGGCGCCAGCCTTGGCTGTTTTCTTAGTGAAAGTTCTTTATAACAAAGGACAAACCGACAATCTAAGTCAGACTTTTGGACGCTTTGATTTCCCAGTCTTGGCCAATATCCCAGTGATTGGTGATATCTTCTTCAAGTCAACAAGTCTACTTGGTTATCTGGCGATTGCCTTCTCATTCCTTGCTTGGTTTATCCTCTTCAAGACTCGCTTTGGTCTTCGTCTCCGCTCTGTCGGTGAACATCCTCAAGCAGCGGATACATTGGGAATCAATGTCTACAAGATGAGATATCTAGGAGTTATCATTTCAGGTTTCTTGGGTGGAATTGGGGGAGCGATTTATGCTCAATCCATCTCAGTTAACTTCTCAGTGACAACTATTGTTGGACCTGGATTTATCGCTCTTGCTGCAATGATCTTTGGTAAATGGAATCCTATCGGTGCTATGCTTTCTAGTCTCTTCTTTGGACTTTCACAAAGTTTGGCTGTTATCGGTTCTCAGTTGCCATTCCTACAAGGAGTGCCTGCGGTTTACCTGCAAATTGCACCTTATGTTTTGACTATTCTTGTCTTGGCAGCCTTCTTTGGAAAAGCAGTTGCACCAAAAGCAGATGGTATCAACTATATCAAATCAAAATAAGCATACAAAAAAACGTCAGTTCTGTTCAAACTGGCGTTTTATTTTTTAGGATTTTGATGAGTCAAGTTCAGTCCCCAAGGAACAAGATTTTCAGTTTTATTTTGGATGCGTGTGATATTATCTTTATGCCTAATGATAATCAAACTAGCAAGAGCTAGGATAATGGCGATGAAGAGAGGGTCGTAGTTACTCAGTATAAAACCAAAAAGTGGAAAGAGTAGAACTCCGATGACGGCTGCGATAGATGCTGTGACACTAGACAGCGAAATCATACTACCAAGATAGAGAGTTCCAAAGAAAACAACTGCAAGGTAGAGACAGAAGACAGGCGCAAATCCGAAAATCACTCCCGCACTGGTTGCGACAGCCTTTCCACCCTTAAATCCTGCAAAGATAGGGAAGGTATGCCCAATGACAGCCAAAAGTCCAAAGATGAGAGGTGAAACACCTTGCAGATGAAAGAGAATCGGAAGTAGCGTTGCTAGGGTTCCTTTGAAAAAGTCAATCACAAAGGTCGCCATACCTGCTTTCTTGCCTAAAATTCGGAAGGTGTTGGTTGTCCCGGTGTTACCAGAACCATGTTCTCGCAGATTGATTTGAAAGAATACTTGTCCAATCCAGAGACCAGACGGAATCGAACCCAGCAGATAGGCTAGGATTAATAAAACTATTGTAATCATACTCCTATTATATCATGAAATGGAGAAGAAAGGCAGAGAATCACTTCTGAAATTGTCACACCGGAGAAAGAAAAATTTTGCAAAATCCTTGGAAAACCTGTAGAATAGTAAAGATGAACGAATAGGAGGTTCCTTGTGTCAAAAAAGGAAATCAATATTAACAATTATAATGATGATGCCATTCAGGTGTTAGAAGGGTTGGATGCGGTTCGAAAACGTCCAGGGATGTATATCGGATCAACTGATGGCGCTGGTCTCCACCACCTCGTCTGGGAAATCGTCGACAATGCTGTCGATGAAGCCTTGTCTGGGTTTGGTGACCGTATTGATGTGACCATCAATAAAGACGGGAGTTTGACTGTGCAAGACCATGGTCGTGGGATGCCGACGGGAATGCACGCTATGGGGATTCCAACTGTTGAGGTTATCTTTACTATTCTCCACGCTGGAGGAAAATTCGGTCAAGGAGGCTACAAAACATCTGGTGGACTTCACGGGGTAGGCTCTTCTGTCGTCAATGCTCTTTCTAGCTGGTTAGAAGTTGAAATCACCCGTGATGGCGCAGTTTACAAGCAACGTTTTGAAAATGGTGGAAAACCTGTCACGACTCTGAAGAAAATCGGTACAGCACCCAAGTCTAAAACAGGTACCAAGGTTACGTTTATGCCTGATGCGACGATCTTCTCTACGACAGATTTCAAGTACAATACCATCTCAGAGCGTCTTAATGAATCAGCCTTTCTCTTGAAAAATGTGACCTTGTCTTTGACGGACGAGCGAACAGATGAAGCGATCGAGTTTCACTATGAAAATGGGGTGCAGGACTTTGTTTCTTATCTGAACGAAGACAAGGAGACCTTAACGCCAGTTCTTTACTTTGAAGGTGAAGACAATGGTTTCCAAGTGGAAGTAGCTCTCCAGTACAATGATGGTTTTTCAGATAATATTTTGTCCTTTGTCAATAACGTTCGTACCAAGGACGGCGGAACGCATGAGACAGGACTCAAATCTGCTATCACTAAGGTCATGAATGACTATGCGCGTAAGACGGGGCTTCTCAAGGAAAAAGATAAAAACCTTGAAGGTTCAGACTATCGTGAGGGACTAGCGGCCGTTCTTTCTATCTTGGTTCCAGAAGAACACCTCCAGTTTGAAGGACAGACCAAGGACAAGCTAGGAAGCCCTCTTGCCCGTCCGGTTGTGGATGGAATTGTGGCGGATAAGTTGACCTTCTTCCTTATGGAAAATGGGGAATTGGCTTCTAACCTCATCCGCAAGGCTATCAAGGCTCGTGACGCTCGTGAAGCGGCACGTAAGGCGCGTGATGAGAGCCGAAATGGGAAGAAAAATAAAAAAGATAAGGGCTTGTTGTCTGGGAAATTGACCCCAGCCCAGTCTAAGAATCCAGCTAAGAATGAACTCTATCTAGTCGAGGGAGATTCTGCCGGAGGTTCTGCCAAACAAGGCCGTGACCGTAAGTTCCAGGCTATCCTACCTCTTCGTGGTAAGGTCATCAATACAGCCAAGGCCAAGATGGCGGATATCCTCAAAAATGAAGAAATCAATACCATGATTTATACCATTGGTGCGGGTGTGGGAGCAGACTTCTCCATTGAAGATGCCAACTATGACAAGATCATTATCATGACCGATGCGGATACTGACGGTGCTCATATCCAAACCTTGCTCTTGACATTTTTCTATCGTTACATGCGTCCGCTAGTTGAGGCAGGACATGTCTATATCGCCCTTCCGCCTCTTTACAAGATGTCCAAAGGAAAAGGCAAGAAAGAAGAAGTGGCCTATGCTTGGACGGACGGTGAGCTAGAAGAGCTCCGTAAACAGTTCGGTAAAGGCGCTACTCTCCAACGCTACAAAGGTCTTGGTGAGATGAATGCGGACCAGCTCTGGGAAACAACCATGAATCCAGAAACGCGCACCCTTATCCGTGTCACAATCGAAGACCTAGCTCGCGCCGAACGTCGCGTCAATGTCCTCATGGGAGACAAGGTCGAACCACGACGTAAGTGGATTGAGGATAATGTCAAGTTTACGCTAGAAGAAGTGACAGTATTTTAAGTTAGTTTTTAATGAATGGGTATAAACATGAGAACTGAAACAGAAATGCTCGATGTGATTTTACAAACAGCCAAAACTTTACAAGTCAAAGCTGTCGCCATGTCTGGTTCACGGACTTGCCCAAAAGCGCTAAAAGATGAATTTCAAGACTACGATGTGGTCTATATTGTTGATGATTTGTATAATCTGATGAGTGACCTTTCTTGGTTGAATAAGTTTGGGAAACGTATTATCGAGCAAGAAGTCAGCCTTGGTCACCGTCGCCTCTATCTCATGCTCTTTGAAGATGGTAACCGCATTGATTTGACTCTTTGCCCTAAAGAATACATTCAAGAATGGGTGGACAGTGAAGCAGGATTTACTATTTTAGAAGATACAGAAAATTTATTTGAAGCCTATTTCCCAAATCTAGAGCGTCACTGGATAACCCCAGCTACTGAAACGGATTTTAAAAATTCCTGCAATGAATTTTGGTGGGTATCAGCCTACGTGGTTAAGGGGATTTATCGCAAACAAGTCATCTATACGACGGACCATCTCTATGGCATTTGTCAACAAGAATTCTTGAAAATCTTAGCTTGGCAGGTTGCAAGTGATAGGAGAGTGGTCGACATAGGCAAGAATTATAAGTATCTTTTTAACTATTTACCTACTGAGAAAGAGAAAGAATTCTCAAATCTGCTTGATTTTTCAAGTATAGATAAAATCACTCAGTCTTTGTTTGCTACGATGGAACTTTTCCACCAAGAGGCTCAATTCCTTGCTTACAAGATGGGATTTGACTATGATATGGAAGTAGCTGAGAAAATGATTGAGTATGCTAAGGAGAGACTTCTTAATCGCTAACTAACTAAAGACCTTAATTTAAAAGATTAAACTACAGAAAGAGTCGTTTGGTTATTTGTAGTAACTGAACACGGGACTAATTTTATTCGGAAAAAAGTCAAATCGTCTTGACTTCATTGAACCCTACATCGATTTTCTATTTTTCTACAGACATTTTTGGCAAGCCAAATCGTCCCTTTGTATCTTAACTGAATAAAGGACTAATTTCTGTAAAGTATCCTTCACTGTATAAAAACCTACTCTATATTCTTTGAAAGGAGTTGAACACGCCCTAAATGATGCGTGAAAAAGATAAATTCTCTGGTGAGCTTGCTTACTTCAAGAATTTTCTATTTTCACTTGATATTTTACGGGCTCTGTATCCTATATGAGTAACATTCAAAACATGTCCCTCGAGGACATCATGGGAGAGCGCTTTGGTCGCTACTCCAAGTACATTATTCAAGACCGGGCTTTGCCAGATATTCGTGATGGCCTGAAGCCGGTTCAGCGCCGTATTCTTTATTCGATGAATAAGGATGGCAATACCTTTGACAAGAGCTACCGTAAGTCTGCTAAGTCAGTCGGGAACATCATGGGGAATTTCCACCCACACGGTGACAGTTCTATCTATGATGCCATGGTTCGTATGTCTCAGGATTGGAAAAATCGTGAGATTTTAGTTGAAATGCACGGTAATAACGGTTCTATGGACGGTGATCCACCTGCGGCCATGCGTTATACTGAGGCACGTCTGTCTGAAATTGCTGGCTATCTTCTTCAGGATATCGAGAAGAAGACAGTTCCCTTTGCTTGGAACTTTGACGATACAGAGAAAGAGCCGACTGTTTTACCAGCAGCCTTTCCAAACCTTTTGGTTAATGGTTCGACTGGTATTTCGGCTGGTTATGCGACAGATATTCCACCTCATAATTTAGCTGAGGTCATCGATGCGGTGGTTTACATGATTGACCACCCAACAGCCAAGGTGGATAAACTCATGGAATTCTTGCCTGGACCAGACTTTCCGACTGGAGGGATTATCCAGGGTCGTGATGAAATCAAGAAGGCCTATGAAACTGGAAAAGGGCGCGTGGTTGTTCGTTCTAAGACTGAAATTGAAAAGCTAAAAGGTGGTAAGGAACAAATTGTTATTACTGAGATTCCTTATGAAATCAACAAGGCCAATCTGGTTAAGAAAATCGATGATGTTCGTGTCAATAACAAGGTAGCTGGGATTGCTGAGGTTCGTGATGAGTCTGACCGTGATGGTCTTCGTATTGCTATTGAGCTAAAAAAAGATGCCAATACAGAGCTTGTCCTCAACTATCTCTTTAAGTACACAGATCTGCAAATCAACTATAACTTTAACATGGTGGCGATTGACAATTTCACTCCTCGTCAGGTTGGGATTGTTCCAATCCTGTCTAGCTACATCTCCCACCGTCGTGAAGTGATTTTGGCGCGTTCACGCTTTGACAAGGAAAAGGCTGAGAAACGTCTCCATATCGTCGAAGGTTTGATTCGTGTGATTTCAATCTTGGACGAAGTCATTGCGCTTATCCGTGCTTCTGAGAATAAGGCTGACGCTAAGGAAAATCTTAAGGTCAGCTATGATTTTACGGAAGAACAGGCTGAGGCTATCGTAACCTTGCAACTGTATCGTTTGACCAATACCGATGTGGTTGTCTTACAGGAAGAAGAAGCAGAACTTCGTGAGAAGATTGCCATGCTTGCAGCTATTATCGGTGATGAGCGGACTATGTACAATCTCATGAAGAAAGAACTTCGTGAGGTTAAGAAGAAGTTTGCCACTCCTCGTTTGAGTTCTTTAGAAGACACTGCGAAAGCAATTGAGATTGATACAGCTAGCCTTATCGCCGAGGAAGATACCTACGTTAGCGTGACCAAGGCAGGTTACATCAAGCGTACCAGCACACGTTCCTTTGCGGCATCCACTCTGGAAGAAATTGGCAAGCGTGATGATGACCGTTTGATTTTTGTTCAATCTGCCAAGACAACCCAGCATCTCTTGATGTTCACGACGCTTGGAAATGTCATTTATAGACCAATCCATGAATTGGCAGACATTCGTTGGAAGGATATCGGTGAGCATCTGAGCCAAACCATTACAAACTTTGAAACTAACGAAGAAATCCTTTATGTGGAAGTAGTGGATCAGTTTGATGATGCGACAACCTACTTTGCGGCGACTCGTTTCGGTCAAATCAAGCGTGTAGAACGCAAAGAATTCTCTCCATGGCGGACCTATAAATCTAAGTCTGTAAAGTATGCTAAGCTCAAAGACGAGACAGACCAGATTGTAGCAGTGGCTCCGATTAAACTGGATGATGTTCTCTTGATTAGCCAAAATGGTTATGCCCTTCGTTTCAATATCGAAGAGGTACCAGTTGTCGGTGCTAAGGCTGCAGGTGTCAAAGCTATGAACTTGAAAGAAGATGATGTCCTCCAATCCGCTTTTATCTGTAACACCTCATCCTTCTACCTCTTGACCCAGCGTGGAAGTTTGAAACGTGTTTCCATCGAGGAAATTCCAGCAACCAGCCGTGCCAAACGAGGACTACAAGTCTTGCGTGAGTTAAAAAATAAACCACATCGAGTCTTCTTAGCAGGAGCAGTTGCAGAGCAAGGTTTCGTTGGTGATCTCTTCAGTACAGAAGTAGAAGAAAACGACCAGATTCTGTTGGTCCAATCTAACAAAGGAACGATCTATGAAAGTCGATTACAAGACTTGAACCTGTCAGAACGAACTAGCAACGGTAGCTTCATCTCTGACACGATTTCTGATGAAGAAGTTTTCGATGCTTATCTTAAAGAGATATTTACTGAAGCTAAATAAGTGAAATGAAGAATCAGTTCTAAGAGCTGGTTCTTTTTATTGAAGAAATTTTCTGAAAATTACAAAATATACTTGCTATTTTAGAAAAATAGTGTAGAATAAAAGAAATAGGTTTTTAGAATAAGGAGTGGAATATGACAGTAACGATTGATTGGGAAAATCTCGGTTTTTCCTATATGAAATTACCTTATCGCTATATTGCTCATTTTAAAAATGGACAATGGAATCAAGGAGAACTTACAGAAGATGCAACTTTGCATATTTCAGAGTCTTCTCCAAGTCTTCACTATGGACAACAAGCATTCGAAGGTTTAAAAGCTTATCGTACTAAGGATGGCAGTATTCAACTTTTCCGTCCTGATGAAAATGCCAAACGCCTGCAACGGACATGTGATCGTCTCTTGATGCCGCAAGTTCCGACAGAAATGTTTGTAGAAGCTTGTAAGGCAGTTGTTCGTGCGAATGAAGAATATGTACCTCCATACGGAACAGGTGGAACCCTTTATCTTCGTCCACTTTTGATTGGTGTTGGAGATATTATCGGGGTAAAACCAGCGGAGGAATACATTTTCACTATCTTTGCTATGCCAGTTGGTAATTACTTTAAGGGTGGTTTGGTCCCAACTAACTTCTTGATTCAGGATGAATACGACCGTGCTGCTCCAAATGGTACAGGTGCCGCTAAGGTTGGGGGGAACTATGCTGCAAGTCTCTTGCCAGGGAAATTGGCTAAATCACGCCATTTTTCAGATGTTATCTACCTAGACCCTTCAACTCATACAAAGATTGAAGAAGTCGGTTCAGCTAACTTTTTTGGGATTACAGCTGATAATGAATTTGTAACACCATTGAGTCCATCTATCTTGCCATCTATTACTAAGTATTCTTTGCTTTATTTGGCAGAACACCGCTTGGGCTTGACACCTATTGAGGGTGATGTTCCAATTGATAACCTGGATCGTTTTGTAGAGGCAGGTGCCTGTGGTACGGCAGCAGTTATTTCACCAATTGGTGGAATTCAGCACGGTGATGATTTTCATGTATTCTATAGTGAAACAGAAGTTGGTCCTGTGACTCGTAAACTCTATGATGAATTGACTGGTATTCAGTTTGGTGATATTGAAGCGCCAGAAGGTTGGATTGTAAAAGTAGATTAAAATAAACAAAAGGAGATTTTTGATGAAATCGAAAAAGTGGCTCTTAACAGCAGGAGTGGTCCTGAGCACAACAGCTCTTTTAGTAGCTTGTGGAAAAGCTGATAAAGAAGCAGATGCACCGACAACATTTTCTTATGTCTATGCAGTAGATCCAGCATCTCTGGACTATAGTATAGCGACTCGTACATCTACAACAGATGTCATCGGGAACGTGGTTGATGGTTTGATGGAAAACGACCAATATGGAAATGTTATTCCTTCCTTGGCTGAAGATTGGTCAGTGTCCAAAGATGGTTTGACTTATACCTATAAACTTCGTAAAGGAGTTAAATGGTACACTTCAGAAGGCGAAGAATACGCAGAAGTAACAGCCCATGACTTTGTGACAGGATTGAAACACGTAGCTGACGGTAAGTCAGACGGCGTCTCTCTCATCCAAAATTCAATCAAGGGCTTGGATGCCTACATGACTGGTGAAACGAACGATTTCTCTACAGTTGGTGTCAAGGCTTTGGACGATTACACAGTCGAATATACCCTAAACAAACCAGAAAGTTTCTGGAACTCTAAAGTCACCACAGCAACGATGTTGCCTGTAAATGAAGAGTTTTTGAAGGCATCAGGTAAAGATTATGGAGCAGTTACTCCAGCAGGGATTCTTTACAATGGTCCTTATATCTTGAAGACCTTGACTTCTAAATCGTTGATCGAATACGAGAAAAATCCAAACTACTGGGATAAAGAAAAGGTAAAAATTGAAAAGGTCAAATTGACTTACTACGATGGTTCTGATCAGGAATCGTTGATTCGTAGCTTCTCTTCAGGTGCCTATACGACAGCCCGTCTCTTCCCAAGTAGCTCAAACTTTGCTTCAACTTTGGAACAATACGGAGATAAAATCACTTATAGCCCACAGGACTCAAGTAGTTATTACTTCACCTTTAACGTAAATCGTCAATCATATAATAAAACTGCGAAAACAAGTGAAGAGCAAAAGACTTCTACTAAAGAAGCTATGCTTAATAAGGACTTCCGTCAGGCTATCAACTTTGCCTTCAACCGCCATTCTTATGCTGCCCAGCTAAATGGTGAAGACGGTGCGGACAAGATTATTCGTAACAGCCTTGTTCCTGACAACTTTGTGCAAGCAGGTGGTAAAAACTTTGGTCAAATCGCTCAAGCAGAGTTGGTGAACTATGGTGACCAATGGAAAGGTGTTGAGCTAGTTGACGGTAAGGATTCTATCTACAATCCTGACAAGGCTAAAGCTGCTTTCGAAAAAGCTAAGAAAGACTTGGAATCTAAAGGGGTAACATTCCCAATTCACTTGGATGTCCCAGTTGAACAAACAGATACCATCGCCGTTCAACAAAGCAACTCTTTCAAACAGTCAATCGAATCAACTCTTGGTGCTGAAAATGTTGTCATCGACGTTCTTCAAATGACAGATAATGAAAAGGAAACAATCACTTCACAAGCTCGTGTTCCTTCTCAAAAAGACTATGATTTGAACAGTACAGGATGGGCTCCAAGTTATCAAGATCCAGCATCTTACTTGAATATCATGGACCCTAAATCAGGTTCTGCTATGAAACACCTTGGTATTACTAAAGGGAAAGATAAGGATGTTGTAGCGAAACTTGGTTTGGACCAATATAAGAAATTATTGGATGATGCAGATTCAGAAACTACAAATCTTGAAGAACGCTATGAAAAATATGCTAAGGCTCAAGCTTGGTTGACAGATAGTTCATTATTGATGCCAACAGCCTCATCTGGTGGTTCTCCAGTTGTAAGTAATGTCGTGCCATTCTCAAAACCATACTCACAAGTTGGTATTAAGGGTGATCCATATATCTTTAAAGGGATGAAATTGCAAAAAGATATTGTTACAACAAAAGAATATGAAGAAGCACTGAAAAAATGGCAAAAAGAAAAATTGGAATCAAATGGTAAGTACCAAAAAGAACTAGAAAAACACATTAAATAAAGCAGAAAACTCTATATCAGACTTGGAATGATATAGAGTTTTTTCTTGCTAGTTTTGGGATTTTCTTGTAAAATAGAAAAAGTGAAGAGAGGTATGAAATGAGCAAGAAAGATAAAAAAATTGAAATTCAAGTAGCAGATGCCAAAGTTAATGTTGGTAAAGACAGTTTTGAAGGTTATACATTGACTATCGGTAAAAAAGTTATCGGAGAAATTGCCGAATTAGACGGACAATTTGCCATCATAAAGAATGGGAATGTCGATAGTTTTTATAAAAAATTGGAAAAAGCTGTGGAAATTTTGATTGAAAATTATAATTTAGCAAAATAAGTCTTGTTTTTTTGAAATTTTCATGATATAATAGTCCATGTTGATTGTAGGAGAGATAGCGAAGAGGCTAAACGCGGCGGACTGTAAATCCGCTCCTTCGGGTTCGGGGGTTCGAATCCCTC
>OBVV01000249.1_pt1 | contig 25490 bp, 31 predicted proteins | sample 1476221 | NCBI WGS metagenome assembly OBVV01 (sample SAMEA2580029, study PRJEB22360) | human gut metagenome | biome: human gut; feature: human-associated habitat; material: faeces | place: Denmark | collected 2008/2010 | reverse complement strand
GCAATGGCACTTCCTTCCGTTCAAATCGAATGAACGGAATCTCCATATCGGCTGCTGCCTCCCGCGCTGTAGCTGTCACAATCGCTGCATAAGGATGGCTCGCATCGATGAGCATCGTAATACCTTTATTTTGAATGAGAGCTTTCATCTCATCTAGATTTAAGCGTCCTTCATGCACTTCAATGCCTGGATGGGATGCCAACTGTGCCCCATATTGGCTTACCACGGACACCAACACAGGTAAGCCTGTATGCTCTTGCACGGCTACTGCTAGGTTACGGCCATCTAATGTGCCTGCTATGACCCAAATCACAGTTTATATCCTCGTGGTGTAATGATTTGACCATTTTCCACGTATGTTTGGCTATTACCAATGATAACTAATGTTTGCATATCGATTTCTTCTTTGTGGAAATGCTCTAAATCAGAAATGATGATATGTTGACCTGCACGGCCTGCTTTTTGTACGATACCCACTGGTGTTTTAGGGTCACGATGTTGCAATACCAATTCACGTACTTCATCTAAATGAGTAATACGTTTTTTACTGCGTGGGTTATATAAAGCGATAACCATATCACCTTCTGCACATAGAGCTGCACGTTTTTTGATTAAATCCCATGGTGTCATCAAATCACTCAAGCTGATGACAGCGAAGTCATGCATCAATGGTGCACCCAACACAGCTGCTGCCATGTTCACAGCACTCAAACCTGGTACGATATGGACAGGAGGACGTTTTTCTTCTGCCACTTTATTAGCCAATTCGATGACAAGACCCGCCATGCCATATACACCAGGGTCACCGCTAGATACAACCACCACTTTATGACCTTCTACAGCTAAGTCTACAGCTTGTTGGCAACGATCTACTTCTTGCATCATACCTGTACCTACAGTGACTTTGTCTGCTACAAGATCTTTAATCAAATCTAAATACGTAATATAACCTACCACACGGTCTGCTTGTAAAATCGCTTCACGTGCTTCTGGTGTCATGAATTCTGGGTTACCAGGTCCGATTCCAATGACTTGTAATGTACCCGTGCAATGGCTACGGTTGTTCTCGGAAATATGGTTTTGTGCTGCAGTAGCTCCTGCCCCTGCGCTAGTAATAGTGCTGTCGTTTCGCATACGTTTCCTACTCCTATGGTTTGTTTAACAAAATTAGATTCAATAATCTGTGCCTCTTCAATACAAGGGGCCATTTCTTCTTGTGTATAAAATTGGATAGGCCATTTGAGCTCTTCCATGGCTTCCAATAAACCTACTTCATCAGCTTTCACGATGACTGAGGCTGCTCCCTTAACACTTAATGGGGACCGTTTTACATTTTGCAATGATTCTGATACCGCTGAAAGTATCAATTCTTTCGGTGTGTCACGGCGACATCCGATGCCTACCGTCATAGTCGGTGGTCGTAACACTAGTGTTACACCTATACAATCAATGGTTCTATCTGTAATGACGACCTTTGGCTCCTCTCCCCATGGAAATGCTTCCTCTGGATGAAAGAGGGCATAGTCCACTTGATGTGCTTGTACAGCTTGTTCAAAGTCATCTGCCAAGGTGCTATCCAGATAATATTTGACAGAGTCTCCATTAACGATAGCCGCATTCACCTTGATAAGCATAGAAAAATCTTCCACCTTGGCACAGATTTTTCGAGCCAACACATCTGGTGCGGGCAATTGATTCACATCGGTGGCTGTAGTAATCACTGGTGTAGCACCGGTAATCATTGCCACCTCACTAGTCCATTCATTAGCACCGCCTAGGTGCCCCGATAAAAGGCTAATCACGAAATGACCACCTTCATCCATCACTAAAATAGCTGGATCTTCCGATTTATGCTTGATGAAAGGTGCAATCATACGCACTACAATGCCTGTGGCCATAATGAATAAGATACGGTCATAGTCTTTCCATAACTGTTCTATATGTGATTTCAAAGAAGAAAAAGAAATCGCTGTGTCTCCACTTTCACGGTCTTCCTTTTCATAGCAATCTACCACATGATCTTGTGCATAGGCACTGCGTACTTGTTGGCCTAGCTTAGCCCCACGTTTTGTAACAGATACAATAGCAATCTTCATTACTTCGCATCTCGATACATATGGGCAAAGCCTTTGTCATAGAGTTTAGATAATTCATAATCTGTATCCAGTACACGGCTTACTACAATCATAGCTTGGCGAATCACACCCTCTTCTGCCACTACATCAGCAATGGTTTCTAGTGTACCACGGATGATGCGTTGATCTGGCCAAGATGCTTTCACAACGATAGCAACCGGTGTTGTTTTATCGTAGCCACCTTCAATTAATTCTGCTGCCACTTTATCAATCATTTGAACAGACAAGAAAATACACATAGTAGCACCATGGCTAGCTAGCATAGATAATTTTTCTTTTTCTGGCATTGGCGTTCTGCCTTCCATACGAGTGATGATGACAGTTTGCGTCACATTTGGCAATGTATATTCTTGTTGTAATGCAGCTGCTGTTGCCAAGAAAGAACTTACCCCAGGTGTGACATCATAGGTAATCCCCATTTCTTTTAAGGCATCCATTTGTTCTTGGATGGCTCCATAGATGGCAGGGTCACCTGTGTGCAAGCGCACTACTGTTTTACCTTCTGCAACGCTCGCTTTTGTTACTGCTAACACATCATCTAAACTCATAGATGCAGAGTTGTGAATTTCACAACCTTTTTTACAAGCTTCTAAAATCGCTGGATTCACCAAGGAACCCGCATAGATGACTACATCTGCTTCTTGTACCAATCGATATCCCTTACGGGTAATTAACTCCGGATCTCCAGGGCCTGCGCCCACGATATGTACTTGTGCCATATTATACCTCCTGTTTCACTGCAGTTACGATAAAAATAGGGCTCAATGGATTTAATAAATGGTACGGGCCAGCCTTTCTGAAACGGCTCACTTGCATTTGAAATCCTTCATACGTATATGGTCTACCTTTTAACTCTTTCAAAATCGTATAGCCTGTTTCCATAGTAACAGCGGTTACCACAAGACGACCGCCCACTTTTAATAACCGTGTGGCTTCATCCATAATTGTACCCATACCACCGGCACTACCACCGATAATAACAGCATCTAATTCTGGTAAATCTTCCATGCCTTCTGGAGCTTTTGCCTCAATAATTGTTAAGTTTTTCACACCAAATTTTTCTTGATTTTGGCGAATCAAATCTGTCGCTTTTTCAAAGCGTTCAATGGCATATACATGTCCTTTCGGTGCTCCCAAAGCAGCTTCAATAGAAATAGAACCTGTACCAGCTCCTACATCAAGGACAACGCTATCTTCTTCAATACGAGCTTCATTCATAACAACCATGCGAATTTCTTTTTTCGTCATGGGCACATCGGCACGAATAAATTCCTCGTCTTCAATTCCAAAAAAATGTCTCATCCTAATACCACCATTACGGAGTGCCCGAAGCCCTCCAATGTCTGTAATTCTTCTAATGTTCCGCGTTTAATACGCTCATCTTTATAACTCAATCGTTCACAAGCAGCCGCTTTTGTTTCCTTTGGCCAACCATGTTCTTCGATTAAATATCTTGCAATATACGCAGGATTTTGTTCAGGATCTGTTAAAAAACCTAACTTACGCCCTTCTGCATAATACAAATCTTTCTCTTCTGGGCGACGACCGTGAAAGCTCATTAAATCTGCATCGTGCCACACTTCTCCAAGTCTAGCAAAAGCAAATGTCATAGAACTAATCCCAGGCGTCACATCGATAGGATTGTTAGGGAATTTAGTTTTTAAGTACGGCAATAAAGAATAATATCCTGTATCACCACTGACTAAGACTACAATATCGTTGGATTGTAGTTTCTGTCTCATCCATTCAGCCATAGGTCCTAATTTTGCTATGGGAAAGGTTATCTGACCAGGGAGAGCAAAATCTTCTAATGCCCGTTCACTTCCTACCAGAACCTTAGCCTCCTGAATGAGATGTAATCCTTTAGGTACTACATACTCTGGATTCCCAGGGCCAATACCTACGACATACAAGGTATGTGCCATGATTCTTCTTCTCCTATTTGTTTCGCTACCTCATCGACGGCCAAAATAGTGCCATCTAGGGTAGATATGATAATACCAACTCTTGCATCTTGCGCAATATAGCGCATGGAACGCAAGGATGCTCGATCCGCTACACGTTGATAAATACCCTCCAAGTGTTCCCGCTCTATAATTGGCATAGCTGCTTCTGTGGTGCGACAATCCATCAATTCTTCGCACACCTGTTGGGATGCCCCTTCTAAGGCTGCATAGGCAACGATCGTTTCCATACGACCATCACTCATACGGTTATGGGTATGAAAGCTACCACTAGCCAATTTGATAATTTTACCAATGTGACCAATGATAAGAATATTTTTAAACCCAATTTTTACACATTGTTCTAGCATGAAGCCGATAAAATTACTGGTTTCTGCCATTTGATTAATAGAAATACCTAGTTGTTCCTTAGCGATTTCTTGACCAATGCGTCCCGGTACAAGGATAGCCGTTGTATAACCTGCTTCTTTCATGACACGCAATTGCGGTACTAAGGAGTTTTTGAATCCTTCTTCACTCATTGGTTTTACAATACCTGTAGTGCCAATGATAGAAATACCACCTTCAATACCAAGAGTGCCATTCAAGGTCTTTCTAGCTAAGGTTTCTCCGGCTGGTACGGATACTTTCACATGGATGCCCGTACCCTTAGGCACTAGTTCATCGAATACATAGGAAATCATTGTTCTAGGGCCCGGATTGATAGCAGGTTCTCCTACAGGTAACGCCAGTCCCGGTTTCGTTATGGTTCCTACGCCAAAACCTGCTTCATAAGTAATCATTCCCGATTGATTTAATGTCACTGTAGTCACAATATCTGTACCATGCGTTACATCGGGGTCATCGCCACCGTCTTTCACAACAGTTACCATAGCCTCAGTTGGTGATACTACTTCTACCTTCGCAATAGGCACAACAATGAAAGCATCTTGAGGATTTCGTATAGACACTTGGTCCACTATTTCTTCTTCGATTAAAGCTAAGAGTCCAGCTTTCACCCCTGCGGTTGCACAGGAACCAGTGGTGTACCCACCACGCATATCTTCTACGTTCATAGTCCCTCACATGATAAAATAGGAGCATCCAATGGGCGATGCTCCTCTATTTGATTAAGAACGGAAATTCACAAATTGTAATTCCACAGGTAGATCTTGTTCACGAAGCATAGTAATCACTGCTTGCAATTGATCTTTATCTTTTCCTGCTACACGTACTTGGTCTTCCATAATTTGAGCTGTCACTTTTAACTTCATGTTTTTGATTAATTTGACAACATCCTTAGCCACCTCTTTAGAGATACCATTTTTAATGGTCACAACTTGGCGTACAGTACCGCCAGATGCTGGTTCAATTTTACCATACTCTAAATTTTTAATAGCTACATTACGTTTTACCATTTTACCTTTTAATACATCAATGATTGCACCTAATTTATATTCATCATCACAATGAATTTTAATCGTGTCACCATCATGCTCTATATCTGCTTTACTATTACGGAAATCGTAGCGTGTACCAATTTCTTTCTTCGCTTGATTTACTGCATTATCTACTTCTTGCATATCCACTTCGGATACAACGTCAAATGAACAATCTTTAGCCATATAAACCTCCAATACATATTTACATGAACAGTTCAATTATACCCTACTTGCCTTATATTTTCTACCTTTATAGTGCGCTTTAATTATAGCTTTTAGGAATGTAGTATACGTTAAAAAAATACCTAATGAATACAGTGTTAATTCCTCTATTCATTAGGTATCTATTATCAATAAATCAATTTATTTTACGCCATCTTTTGTGCGTTCAAACCCTACTTGTTCTGCAGCGATTTCATATAAAGCAATAGATACAGGATTTTCTGTTCCTACTTCACCTACAAGGGATGGATCTCCATCTGTCAATTCACGAGCACGCTTAGCTGCTAATGTTACCAACGTGTATTTACTATCCACTTGTTTTTCCAAATCTTTTAAATGCGGTTCTACCATCATAATGAAAGTCTCCTTTGTCTACTTACTATATTATTGCTGTCCTTGCTCATTGCTATAACGTTTATAAATGTATTGAATCTTTTCTTTGTTGCGACTAATCTTACATGTTTCAGCCCGCAAGATAGATGCTGTTCGTTCAATGGCATCCTCCAAATCATCATTCACCACTATGTAGTCATAACGATGTGCTAATGCTAATTCTGAACAAGCTAAAGATAAACGTTTATAAATCACATCTTTATCATCCGTGCCACGACCATGCAGACGAGATGTTAACACATCTAAGGATGGCGGCACAACGTAGATAAAGACAGCATCGCTGTAGGATTCTTTTACCTTCATAGCACCTTGAATATCAATCTCCAAAATCACGCTCTTGCCTTCTTCTAATAAGTTCATGACGTGCTCTTTCGGTGTACCATAGTAATTATCGTACACTTTTGCATATTCTAAGAATGCATCTTCTTTGATTAACTTTTCAAACGTCTCTACATCTCGGAAGAAATAGCTAATACCTTCTTCTTCACCCACTCGTGGTTGACGTGTGGTCATTGATACAGAATAGACCAAGTTTGGCATTTGTTTGCGGAGTTCTGCACAAATCGTGCCTTTTCCTGCCCCAGATGGTCCTGAAATGACGATTAATATTCCTTTATCAGACATGATAACTCCAATACTACTTACATATTATTCTATATTCTGAATTTGCTCTCTTACTTTTTCTAACTCTACTTTCAACTGTACAACTGTATCTACAATTGTAATTTCATTCCCCTTAGATCCCATTGTATTGACCTCACGGTTCATTTCTTGTAACAAGAAATCTAACTTGCGTCCAATAGGCACTTCTTCCTCAAGGATTTCCTTTAATTGTACCACATGTGAGGCAAATCGGGCAATCTCTTCTGAAATATCTACTCTATCTGAAAGTATAGCCACCTCTTGCATAAAACGTTCTTCTTGAAAGTCTACGCCCACTTTATCTAACATAGTTTGGATTCGTTGCAATAATCGCTCTTCATGATGTGCTAAGGCCACATCCCTTCGACTTTCCATGTAAGCGAATAATGTTTCAATCCCTTGTAGACGTTTCGTAATATCTTCTTTCATCGCAACGCCTTCTTTGGCACGCATCGCAAGAACACCGTCAATGGCCAATTTTGTTGCCTCGTCTAAAGCTCGTCCTATCGCCTCTTCATCAGTAGGTGGCTCTTCTACAGTAATCCAGTCTGAAGAAATGGACATAATCGCCGATAGAGGAACCTCTTTCACATCTGCATAGAATCCTTCTTCTACCAAAAATTGTTTAATCTGTCCACATAAGGCTCGGTTCATAGATAATTCTTTCTCTTGTTCGCCGGACTCTTTGTATAAAATAGACACCTCTACCTTACCACGTTGAAAGGCAGATTGAATTAACCGTCGTACTTTGTCTTCAAAGATATTAAATTGTTTAGGACTTTTAATTGTAATATCACAATATCTTGTGTTTACCGTTTTAATCTCTACTTGAAAACTTCCTGTTTCTGTAGTCACTATGCCGCGACCAAAGCCTGTCATACTGTTCATGGATTTACCTCGCGTTTCCGTTCTATTTCTACCTTTCAGTATAGCACGGTAAGACTAAAAATAAAACGTTTTATTTGTTCTAATCTATATCTACCATAAGGTTAATATAGTTAGAAATTTTAATTCACTGCTAATCCAGATATGCATTAACCTTCTCTTATATATCGCTCTCAATGCAACATCAAGTTTAACGATGTCTCTATTCTGTTATATTTTGGGTGTCATACCTTTAATTCAAAACCTACCTATATCTCCTAGTACTAGATTAGTGTATACTAGTATAGTGATAGTTTTTAAATTTTTCTCTTACTAATAGATAGTATAAGAATATGGTATCCTTAGTAAGGTACCATGTAATGTCAATCATTTTTGTAATCTTATAAATACATAGCTATGTCTTTTGTATAGTATCGAAGTATGATTTCACTGATATGTTACACTTTCAGATTTAGCAATACAATACACCTATAACGAAAGGATTCCCATGAATTTAGATGGTTTAACATTATCTGTATTGATACGAGAACTGAACGAGCAAGTCGGAAACGGTCAGATTCAACGTATTCAGCAGATCGATAAAACAAGTATACTTTTAAAAATTAATACACCTACCACAAGTCCCTACTTGGTGATTACTGTAGGTAGTGCTCCCTCTATCTATGTAACAGATAAAATAGTAGATGCTCCAAAGGAGCCCACCTCCCTCATTATGTATTTACGGAAACACATTGAAGGAGCTCGCATTACCAATATCGAGCAACTTCACGGAGACCGTATCATCCGCATCACTGCCGACAAATTAGGCTTAGATGGTTCCATCGTTGTAAATGAAATCTATGTAGAACTAATGGGCAAATATTCCAACTGCATTTTCGTGCAAGATGGCACCATTTTAGAATCCCTTGTTCATGTCACACCGCTTATGAACCGTGTTCGGTCAGTAGCTCCTAAATTACCTTACGAGCTACCTCCTAATACATCTCGTGTGGATCTTATGCAGTTCTCCGGTCCTGAGATCACACAATTACTCCAATCCTTTTCACAAGACACAGTAGGCAATACCATTCGTCATATCTTCAATGGCTTTGGTCCCGTCCTATTAGATGATCTATGTTATCGTATGGGTCTAACTCCTACGACACCGATGACAGCAAATCTCATCAACAGTATCACCGAAGGACTTACTGATTTGCAATCTCAACTTCTTAGGGCACAAGGATTATTGCAATACACCACAGCTACTGGTAAACGTTTGTTAACGCCTATTCCACTCTGTGAAAGTTCCCCTCACACCATTGTTGATACTATCCAGTATCCAACAATTTCTGAGGCCCTTTCACAGGATGTAGTAAAGCTAGGAGCCATTCATACAGCAGGAAAAGAGTTAGAAAAAATTATCTCCGCTGCTATCAAAAAAGAAGAAGGTCGTCAAGAAAAAATTCAAGCTGAGCTAGATGACACATCCAAAGCGGATATGTATAAATCCTATGGGGATTTACTCATGATTTATAGCTACTTGCCTCACCACTATGAGTCGGAAGTGACGGTGCAAAACGTATTATCTGACTCGGCTGAAGATATTACAATCCCATTGGATCCCCCATTATCCATTACAGAAAATGCGCAGGCCTATTATAAACTGTATCGTAAGATGAAAAATCGTACGAAAAATGGTCAATATCAACTAGAACAAAGCTCCATGCGCCTTTCTTATTTGGAATCCATTCAATACAGTTTATCGTTGGCTACGACCAAGCAATCTGTTCAGGAAATTCGCAGTGAATGTGAAAGTGCAGGCATCTTGCGTCAATCTAAAAAGCCGATTCCTTTCAAGATTAAAAAAGATAATTTCTTGCATTTTACCATTCCTAATGGTGACGTATATGTAGGACAAAATAACCAACAAAACGAATACCTCACCAACCGTTGGGCTAAACCTAATGACCTATGGTTACATACACAACATATACAAGGGTCCCATGTTATTTTGCGGTCTGATGTTGATCCTGATATTAAAATGATTGAAGCTGCTGCACAAATCGCTGCGTACTTTAGCAAAGGGAAAGATACGTCTAAAGTAACCGTGGACTACACCTTAGTAAAACATATTAAAAAGCCACCTGGATCACCATTGGGATATGTTATTTTTAATACCCATAATGACATCGTGGTAGAACCGAAAGTACCTGAAGGATATGTTTAAAATTGTTAAAATATTTATTTTTACAATTCTAATCACCGCATTAAATATAAAGTCATTCAGATGCGGAGTTATAGACAAATCAAAAGTATATACATATTACACCAAAAGGCTGTAAGCATTCCAATTGTTTGCTTACAGCCTTTTTATCATTCTAATTCATTATGTATAGCATTATTATAACAATGCATTCATTTTGCCAATTTCAGTAATTTGCTCCACTGTTAATTTTGTAATACGAGAAATCATCTCTATGGACAACTTTTCCTTTAACATGCCAATCACCGTCTCAACTTTTCCTTCTTCTCTACCTATTTCAATTCCTTCTTTTAATTTATTCTCCATTTCAAATGCCAAAGTCATATAGTCTCGCCTCCATTCATCACATAGTTTTATCGTATGAACTTCACTATCAATCTCGCACATCAGACTATCTTCAGGTTCTTTTCCATCTATATAATCCAAAAAATATTTTAACGGTTTAGATATATCATCCAATTCACCCTTAGTACTCAAGAAAATCTTATGAGTCCCATCATCCAAATGTCTACGCGTATTCTGTAAGCATACATTTTTAAAGTCATACTTATGAAACTTATCTGGATATACCTCAAATGTACATATAAAAATAACGTATGCATCGTTTAACTCTGAATAGTGTTGCCCCTTTTCTAAAATATCAATATCTATTGCACTCTGATAATATCGTGCTCTTTTAATAAGTTCCTTCATATCTTTACTAGTTTGCATTTCAATATTAAAGATAGTTCCTTTATCATCATTGACAAATACATCTAGTCGAACGCTCTTACTATCTAAGCGAACATCAATAGTTTTCTCTTCTTCTAGATATTCAATATCCTTAATATCAATATCTAAAAGTCTTTCTATCGTTTGCTTGCAAATGCGTTTATTACGCATAACTTTCTGAAAGATAAAATTATCTTGTATCGTAAGTTCTTCATAAGGCTTGATAGACATAGGATTCACACTCCTTTTTCTATCTAAATTATAGCACAAAGATGATAGATTAACGAGTTATATTTTCAATGTCTACAGACTACCCCAATACATCCGCCATGGCCTGTACTGTTCGTTCAATGGCAATATCGATGGTCTCTTTATCAATGGTTAATGGTGGGTTAAAGTAAATGACATTCCCTAATGGTCTTAGTAGTAATCCTCTATCCAATGCTTTTTTGTAGATTTGATATCCCATGCGCAAGGAACCATCAAAGCCTTCTTTTGTTTCTTTGTTGGTAACAAGTTCGATAGCATTAATTAATCCCATACGGCGGATTTCTCCTACATTCGGATGATTTCCCAAGGCCTTCACTAAAGCATCATGTAAATAGCTTCCCATCTCCTCAGCTTGTTCTAAAATATGTTCATCTCGCAATGTATCGAGCACTGCCAAGGCTGCAGCACAACCCAGTGGGTTACCACTATAGGTATGGCTATGCATGAACGCTTTCATTGTATGGTAATCATCGTAGAAAGCTTGGTAAATTTTTTCAGCTACTACGGTGATAGACATCGGCATGTAACCACCGGTCAATGCTTTAGAAACAGTCATGATATCTGGAGATACTCCTGCATGGTCAAAGGCAAATAATTTACCCGTACGACCAAAGCCTGTAGCAATTTCATCAGCAATTAACAATACTCCGTAACGATCGCAAAGATCACGTAACTTACGTAAATACTCTGGAGGATACATTTTCATTCCTGCACAACCTTGAATCAACGGTTCTACAATAACCGCTGCCAATGTGGAACCATGTTCTGCAAAATCTTTTTCCATATGCTCAAAACATTCACAAGAACAAGTCTCACGAGCTTTATCATAAGGGCAACGGTAACAGTCTGGTCCTTGTGTGTGGATCGTTTGATCCATCAACATTGGTTTGTAAATTTCTGCAAATAGATCCATACTGCCTACGGATAAAGCGCCAATGGTTTCGCCATGGTAACTTTCACTAAGACATAAAAATTTTTGACGTTCTGGATGACCAGTTTGGTAATGATACTGGAACGCCATTTTCAAGGCACATTCTACAGCGCCAGACCCATTATCACTGAAGTGAAAGCGTGTTAATCCTTCTGGCACCACTTCTTTCAATCGCTCTGCCAATGTGATGGCTGGACGATGGCTAAAGTTTGCAAAAATAACATGTTCTAATGTATCTAATTGGTTTTTAATAGCCTCATTTACCTTCGGATGACAATGACCCAATAAATTACACCACCAAGAGCTGATGATATCTATGTATTCTTTTCCCTCTACATCATATAAATAGCAACCTTTTGCATGGTCGATCACAATGGGTGGCAATGTTTCATAATCTTTCATTTGAGAACATGGATGCCAAATTAATTCTAAATCCTTTTTTGCCCAATCTTTCATGTGTATACCTATACCTCTCGTACATTTATAATATAATTTTTAATCGATGTTTCAGATATGTATATCTCATATATAGTACTATCAGTAATTGTACCAACTATATATTTTAATAATATATCTTCTATATGTATCTATCCGTAATTATGTAAACTTATAAAATAAAGTTTCACACTAATATTACATTACTAAAAAAACATATCTCCTACATAACTACATACGTATGTGGATTCGCAATATCCTCGTAGCAAGCTAACATCTTGTCCACATCCATATGTAATGATGTTTCACCCGGTCCTACTTTATCTAACACCGGAATCCCTGTCAATCGTTCCATCATCACGCAGTTATCTGCTTCCATAGGATTTCCTGTATATTGGTTTACAATAATCCCTTTTACAGAAATACCTTTGGATTGTAAATAGTGAATTGTCAACACCGTGCTATTGATCGTGCCAAGTGCTGCTGTAGCAACCACTATGGTTGGCAGCTGTAAATCCTTTACCACGTCTTCTAGCATGTACAATTCAGCATCTGTTACATGCAAAGGGCAAATAATTCCGCCACTACCTTCTACGGTTGTGTATGCATGTGTGTTAGCAACGTGACAGAAATTTCGATTCACTACAGTCCTATCGATAACCTTTCCTTCATGACGAGCCGCCAAATGGGGAGATACGGCTTCATCAAATACATAGGATAATAAAGTCTCATCTGCTTGTGAAAGTCCTGCCACTTGTTTTACATACCCTGCATCACTTTCAGAAATGCTAGGAGCACCACTAACCGCTGCTTTATAATACGCCACATCATGGCCTGATTCACGAAGTTTTTTAAGCCATAAGGCAGTAATATATGTTTTGCCTACATCTGTTCCTGTACCTAAAATATATAACCCTTTTGGGCATTCAATTGTTGTCATGATATATTTCCTTTCCTACGTTGTTCATCACCTTTGGTGACTTTCACAAATATCAACATAAGGTGCATACCAAAGTGTATATGCACCTTATATTAAATCTGTTATATTCACTATCGTTTTAAAATCGGAAGTAATCGTTTGGCAATGAACGCTGCCAAGATGCAAAGAAAAATATCTGGAATCACTGGCAATGCAAAGCAATAGATAAATAACGTTTCCAAACCGATTGGTTTCGCCAAATATAAGTCCATGATTTCATATAAGTAGACCATACCTAGGGCATACACGATAAGTAAGTTCACAAAGGATGCGGTTAACAATTTTTTGAAAGTAACGACCCCTGTATTTTCTATCATGCGACCCGCCACAAAGGCACCAATAGCAAAGCCTACAAGATAGCCAAATGTTGGTTTGAAGATGTACATGAATCCGCCACCTTCTGTAAATACCGGTACCCCTATAAGACCAAGAATAATGTACATCGCTACGCTCATACCACCTAAACGACTTCCCAAGATGAGACCAGCTAATGTAGTAAAGAGCAATTGCAAGGTAAATGGCAAATTCGGGATGGGAATCTTAATAAACGCCCCTACTGCTACCAATGCTACAAATAATGCGGTCATCGTAATTTGTCTTGGACTCATCGTACCTATTACATTTGTTTCTTCTTTCATGATAGGACCCTCCCTTGAGCCACAACATAAGATGATAAAAAATGTCTTTCAAGTAGTATTAAAACACTATTACTTTTTATTGTCAACTCCAATATAATTACTAGGAGTTTACAATAAAAAGAAGACCGACTGAACTACCTAATATCAATGTAGTAGTTCAGTCGGTCTTTGTTAATATTAAGAAAATTTTTCAACAAGTTCTAAGGCACTATCAATTTTCTTTTTATTTAAAACTTGTTTTTTCCCTTGTTTTACTAAAAACTGCACTTTACACATGCTGTATAATACTTGAACTAATATGACAATTCTTTCAAGTTTTTGCTTCTCCTCGTAGTTAAATTTATCCCAATTAACCTCACGTGAAACTAATTTTTTTAACCAGACTAATAAAATTAAATACTCTTCATAAATTCCTCTTAAAACATTAGTATATTTTTTCGCTACATCTTCAATTTCTCTTAATATAGTACGTGCTTCTTTAATTAAAGCTTTAGCTTTATTATATTCTTTTCTAGCCTCTTCTACATTTGCTTGTGCTTTATTGCCAGCTCTGTTAACAACGAATCCACCTACCATTAATCCAATACCTAATGCTGACCCAGTGATTACGGGAGTACCAAGTGTAATACTACCTACTTTAGCGATTATATTACTTAGTGATGCTGTGGATATTTTACTTAAATTTTTTATATTCAAAGATGCAATCTCTGAACTTTTAATATTCTTATTTTGAAAATTAGGTCTATTTTGAATTTTTGCAAAACAATCACTAAACACTTTGAAAGAATCAACTACTTCTTTCTGTTTCTTACACAATTTATCCATGGCTTTTTGAGTTCTTTTTTCCTGCTTTTCTAGACGTGCTTGGTTAGCAGTATGTTTATTCTCTAAATCTTCCATAATTTCCTTAGCATTATTGATTTTTTTAATACCAGAAACACCTTTTGCTATACCAGTTGCTCCTATAGCCACTGAAATAGCAGCTACAATTAATGGTAGTGGCATAATTAAATCTCCTTTCCATTTTGTAATAACTGACATGCCTTATAATTTAAATCATAATAATCTAATAGTGTCATTGAGTCTTTATAATACGATTCATACATTTCATCTACTCTACATATCAGTGGACGATTTGTATAAATTGAACATAAATTATCCTTTAGATATCTACATTTTCCTGTCTCATCTGCTAAATGCTGATATACTTCCGACGTAGATACTTTTTCACAGCATTTTCCACAACAATCACATTTAAACATTATTGAAACACCAATTTTTTATTTTTGTCACGTATAAAAGATGAAAATTCACCCGTCCACGGAAGTTCAATGTTAAACTCAGCTAATACTGCTTTTAAGTTTTCATTAATTTGTGCCTCATCATTTTCACGCAATATAGTGAGTAGCCTTCCATATTTAGCAGTCTCCTTCACAACAGTTTTGAAACATATGCCTCATATATTGCCACTTGCTGTTTCATATATTCAACAGATTCAGCAAACAAATTAACATCTAATACATCTATAAATTTATAAATCTTTTGAGCGATTTCCCATTTATCCATAAAATAGATTAATGTACAACTAAGTGTTCCAGCTAAAAACACTTGAATAAATATAACTAATAACTCTCCTACAATAGGAATTAGTCCTACATTTGTAGATAGATAGTTTCCTACCATAGTTCCCACAATAGTAGAAGCAGAGGTTACTAGTATAACTAGTACTCCATGAATTTTGTCTTGCCAGGTAGAATGTTTATCAAAAAAAGTACTTTAAAAGCTTGTACAATCGCACTACCAGCATAACGCATAATTTTAATTGAACCTTATAACATGGTTGTAAACATATTAGTTAAGGTGGTCATAAGCGAAGAAATGCTTCCTGAAAGGAACCCTTCTTTAATCCTAGTTATCATCTCTTTATATTTAATTTTTTGCGTTAATAAATCCAGTTTTTATTCCTTCAATAATTTCTTCAAAAAAATCTTTAATAGAATCGGCATTACATTTGCTAATCCGATGTTTAACGACATACCACACTTCTAATAATACAAAACCAATAGCCTGCTTTAAAGTGGTATTCCCAGCTAAGCTTACAGCCGCCTTGGCTGTATCACCAATAAATTTACCACTAGTATAATAGGCCTTATTTAACTTATTAGTCATAGCCTTTTTAGATTTATGATATAATCGCTTTACTTCTTCAGGGTTTAATTTTTCTAATTCTTCATATTTTTTTAATTGTTTCTTCTTTTTATCCGTCAAATTATCCTTAGATCTTAGCTCTTTAATCTTTTCCTGTCTCATGGGTCTAGTTTTTTCCCACTCTGACACAAACTACTCTGGGTTTTTAGCTCCTTTTGATCGATTTACAGTGGCAATAGTAGGCACTAAATTATCTTCTGAATTCGCTAATGAAACTGAGTCTAATGGAGTTGCATACACAGCAGCATTATCATGAATTTCTTTCGCTGAAATAATATGATATAAATCATGAGAATCACGCAAATTTTCTCCTGTATAAGCATCTTTAACGCCTGATTCTTTTCTTGTTTTGCTAGTTTTTCTATTAGTTTCAGTATAATTTTTATCACTATGATATTTGTGAGAGTCATAGTCTCCACGATTTTCATATTTTTCACGAGTATCTGCATTCTTAATATGCATTTTGGATTTTTACCTACTTGTTCTAAATTATGAATTGTATCAACATCTCCACCATATTGATCTTGAATGATAAAATCAAATCCAAAGGTTTGCAATAAAGAGTCTAAAATAACTCTTTCATATTCCTGAAATAATGATTTTTCGTTTCTTTCTCATTAGAAACAACTATATTAGCATTTAACTTTTCAATAAATTGCGCATTCATATTACTACCTTAATAATCCCGTTTATCAGCTATTTATATCTACATATAAACATGCGATATGACTTACTCATTCATGGTTCGTACTACCTAATATCTTCCCCTTTACACGTGGTAACCAATCGCTCAACATTTCCAATTTGCTCTGTATCTTCTTGCTTCCACGTCAAAGGCACGACGGAAATATACCCTTCTTTGATATGTCCCACATCAGTAGGTTTATCTTCCTTCTGGAATCCTTGGTCTCCTACAATCCAATAGTACTCTCTGCCTTTAGCATCTTTTCGAACATCGATGACATTCGTGTATTCTTGAAAACCTTGATGGAATACTTTCACTTGTTCCCAACCTACAGGGCCTTCTTTGAGGAAGTTAACATTTAATAGTCCTTGATATTGTCCCTCTTTGTACATAACTTTGATAAATTCAATAATGAAAGGCACCACTTCTTCCATCCGTTTAACGCTGTATTTTTCTAGGGATAGTGCCAAGGATGGAATACCGTACATCAATCCTTCTAATGCCGCGCCGACAGTACCTGAATACACCGCATCAGATCCCAGATTAAATCCGTGATTGATACCAGACACCACCAGATCAGGACGATCTTGCTCTAATAAATAGGACAAGGAGAATTTCACACAGTCCACTGGTGTGCCCTCTACAAAGAGCATTCTAGGATTGTCACCATCTTCGCTCATCTCTTTTGCTCGAATCGGCACCTGTACCGTTAACGCACTGGATTTAGCGCTTTGCTCTACCTTAGGTGCCACCATTGTCACCCGATGGTACTTTGCTAACTCCTGTGCTAAACCTTGTATCCCTGGGGCCCATAGGCCGTCGTCATTTGTTAATAAAATATGCATAATGTCTCCTATCTATTAGTAATATTACATATACTATTGTATAGGAAAATGAATAAGATTGCTATTACATTATTGATTATAGTTTCCTCACCACATCCTGCACGGCCTGCCGTTCCAAGTCTTTCACATAATCACGTACAGCCTTTTTATACTCCTCTATTTTGGCATCTTGCTCAAATTTCTCTGTCACTTTTTTAGTAATCAATTCCATCAATCGTTCGGTTGCTTCTTGTATCTTTGTTTCGTATTCTGCTATTTTATTACGATATCCCTCTTCTTTAGCTTTTTTATACTTTTTTACATTTTCTTTAGATATAAATTTAACGTTCATATACTCCGGTGTTTTACAAAAATTAGACAACGCACCTACTGATGTAATTGAGCTCAGACCCAAGTCCATATGGATATCTTTCAGCACAAATTCTTTTTGTTCAAACTCTTTACGATTCAATTCAATTTGAAAGTCTTCTTTTTCACAGGCTCTTTCGATTTGTTCATAAATTGGTTGAAAGATTCGTTCTGCCTCAGCTTCGCCTTTTGCATAGGCTTCTAATCGTTCATTTTCTGATATCACTTTCACACCTAGGGTCCGTAACATTGTGCAACCTATCGTTTCTATTGTTCCCCACATACTAATTTCTCCTTCTAATCTACTAAAATGGTCTTACCCAAGATACATATCAAGAGCAAGACCGCTATTACTTTTACTAGACATTACATAGATAGTCATCTCCATGAACCCCACTTAAGGTATAGGTGATACTATTCATAGCCCCTACCTAGAGCATATGTATTACATACCTATCTATTACCAAGACACATCAAAGCGCAATTCTTGGATTTTTTCATTCACTAATGCAAATCGTTCTCTTAAAAAGGCTTCTAAATTTTCTTTATATTTCTTCGCCGTTTTTACACAAATAAGGTCATCTACCATATTTCCCAATTTATCCACAGGATAAAACTCTATATTTTGTTGTACACTTTCATATTCATATTCAAGTTGAGTTTTCGAAATCTTCCAGATTGTTCTCTCTGTATCATCATCGTCATACTCTGTATCCCATTCTAATATTCCGTCAACTTGGCTGTTTGAAAGTTTATTTTCTTTACGCATTTTCTCCACAAATTTTTGAATCCAACCTTCTCCGTTATATAATACGTCTAGTGCTTCTAAACTTTCCTCTGCATCGATGGTAACATCACAGTTTTTGAAAGATGGATCCAATTCAATCTGTCCATCCGATTCTGAAATGATGGTCTTCCGTAATTTTCTTAACACAGCTTCTACTCGGTCATTAAACTGTTCATAATGATCACGTCTTTTTTCCAAATTGTAATCTTCCGACTTGGCATGGCTTACAATACCCTGCAAGACACTATATTTAGAAACCTTACTCATCCAATTGCCTAACCGATCTTCATGATACCATACAGCATTATCCACATAGTTAATGATACATTCTTTTAGTTCATACATAAGTGGTTCAATCACATGGTCACGTAATACCTTGCTAGCAAATTCTTCCGCCTCATCTTGGTCTTCAAACTCTTCATCGAAAACATCATCAGATACATCTAGACCTGAAAAAGTTAATTCATCACTCACACTTTCTTCCAGTTCATCAAAATCTTCAATGTCATCAATAATGTCTTTCAACTCGCTTTTTGCTTTCTTAATAGCATCCAAAATTACTGAAATGTCTACACTTTCATTATTACGACTCATACTAGCCTCCTGCATTATACAAATAACCGGGTTTCTAAGAACCCTAATCCTATCGTTTGCCACCTCTTTTCTGTGAAAGCTTACTCTCTCTCATCATAGGGTGTGGCAACTTCTATAGGTATACTATACAAAAGCAGAACGACATATTTTGTCATTGTAAATAGTTTTTTAGATAAAATATAATGCTTTTGGTCTTATAAACTAATTATTTGTTATATTAGAAACCAATATATAAATTTAAAGGAAGAAAATATTCTCTATTATATGGCAAGCTTATTAATTTTTTTATAAAAAAGGTGGTTAGATTTTACTCTAATCACCTTTTAATCATGTGTATTCAAATATACTACTTCACTATTATCCATCGACCTAATTTTGCTGACCCTTTATATCGAGTAAGTCCAGCCTTCTTCATTTTTATTAAATGATATCGTACATCTGGAATAGTAATATTCAATTGTTCTGCAAGTTCTTTCGTACTTATACAAGGGTTTTGAGCAATTATTTCAATAATTGCTTCCTGTTTCGTGGTAGTTTTAGTGATAGTTTTGGTCATAGTTTTAGTGATAGTTTTGGTCATAGTTTTAGTGATAGTTTTGGTCATAGTTTTAGTGATAGTTTTGGTCATAGTTTTAGTGATAGTTTTTTTTATCATTACTACTATCAGAGTCTTTCAAAAATTCCCCATTCACTTCTATAACTGCATTGGTATAGTTATCCGTTTCATTGTCCGGATAAAACATAAGCTCAGGAGAACCATTTTCTAAAAGTGCATCTTTTGCACGCCTTATCCCTGATCCGTAAGACTCTATTATATTAAGAAAAAAGAACATATCTTTAAGCTCTTTATTAAGATACTTGCTGACTTGTTTTGCCTGTATCCAAACTGGCCCATCAAATCTTTTTCATTCTATTTTATCCGTTCCATCAATGGCTCCAACAGTTCCAACATTTGCCGACTCAGATATTACACGGAACATACAAACTCTGCTAGGAAAAAAATATAGACCATTGTCACAGGCCTAAAAGCCAAACGAGTACTAGGTATTCCACCTAAAAAATGAGGTGACGTTATTTAACTTTTTTAAGCTGTTTAGTTTTCAAGAACAATCTAAGATCAGCTATCTAGACATCGACATGGAGAAGTTTTCCCATTCTAATATGAGAAAACTATTTCCTAATTTAACCTTTATTGCCAATTGATTCTACCTATTGCAACTAGTAAGTTGGAGCTTCTAGAACGTACAAAAACGCGAATAGAGCGATTAAAAAACTCAGGATTGTATATTAAATAGTTTTATGAACTTTAACGAAGGCATTCAATACACGCTTTTAGAGAATATAATCGTTTATTTAAAGCACTACAAAAATCTGATACCTAAAAAAGGTCCATGCATTAAAGCATTACTTCGAATATTTATTTACGGTAAAAGGTCGAGTAGCTATTAAACTTATAATATCTAACTTACTTTCTCTTATAAAAGTAGTGAATCTCAACAAATTTAATAACCTTCTGAAATCATCTACTACTTGATATGACGAAGTAAGTTAATGTCTTACTGTTACCATAATTTAATCACTTTACAGAGAGATGTAACAGCAAAACTAAAGAACTGAAATAGAATAGCTATGGCATCCATCATTTCGGTCGATTTAGAATTAGATTACTGATAATCTTACCTAGCATCCACAATACGCCTGGCACATCTTTGTCTATCACTATACAGTCTGTTAAGATGCTCTCAGTGTTATAAAATATGAAAGTAATCTTCTTACAAAAAAGAAATATAAGTGGGGCTACTTTGTTATACCTAAAATTAGTTATAGCTTACTTATGTTTATACTATTCAATATATTTATATTTTAATACATTTCCTATACGAAAGAAACCATATAGATTAATTGCTGTTCCCAAAAGTGACAAGAAGCTAAAACTTGACAAAAAATGTAAAAAAACCGACCTCATCATCAGTCAACAACAATGATTAAGGTCGATAAACATCTAATATTAAACTGCTGTATCAATAAGCTTTAAGGTATTTTCAATTTCCCCTCTATTTAAGACATTTTTATCATCTTGTTTTACTAAAAACTGCACTTTACACATTGTAAATAGAATTTGAACTAATATAGTTATTCTTTCAAATTTTCGTTCATCCTCATGGGTAAACTTATTCCAATCAACTTCATGGGAAACGAACTCTTTTAGCCATTCTAATAAAATCAAATATTCGTCATAAATTCCTTTTAAAACTTTAGTATAGTTTTTAGCCGCATCTTCAATTTCACTTAATATAGTACGGGCTTTTTTAATTAGCGCTTTAGCTTTATTATATTCTTCTCTTGCCTCATCTACATTAGCTTGCGCTTTATCACCCGCATGATTGATAAACAATCCACCAACCATGAGTCCAATTCCTAATGTGGCACCAGTTAATAGCGTAGTTCCCAAGGCAACTCCACCTCCACCTGCAGCTAAACTTCCACCACCAAGTGCGGCAAGAGTAGCATTTGTTGCTGCTGCCCCTGATAATCCACTAATTGCGGTTCCCGTCGATGCAACACCAAATGCGCTGACAGCAGCAGTTGTAGCACCACCAGCTGCAAAGCTACCAGCAGTACCAAGTGCTGATCCTGCAATAACCCCTTTCAAAGCAGTAGCTCCGATGGATACTTCTTTTAATCGTTCAATATTTAACGGTTCAATTTCTAATGAACCCATCTCATATTTCTTAAATTTTGGAATATTTTGGATTTTTTCAACACATTCACTAAATTCTTGAAATGAACTCAAAGTTTCTACTTCTATGGCACCTAATTTATCCATAAAAACTTGTGTTCTCCTCTCTTGTCTCTCTAATCGTGCCTGATTCTCATTATGTTTTCTTTCAATCTCTTCCATCATTTCTTTAGCTTCTTTAATTTTCATTGCTCCAGAAACACCTTTAGCTACACCGGTCGCTCCTGCAGCCACTGCAATAGCGCCTAAAATAAATGGTATTGGCATAATTAAGTCTCCTTTTCTTTTTGTAATAACTGACATGCCTTATAATTGAGCTCATAATACTCTACTAGAGTCATTGATCCTTTATAATACAATTCATACATTTTATCCACCCTACATATGAGAGGACGATTTGTATAAATTGAACATAAATTATCCTTTAAATATCTACATTTTCCTGTCTCATCTGCTAAGTGCTGATATACTTCGGATGTAGATACTTTTTTACAACATTTTCCACAGCAAGTACACTTAAACATTAATTAAATTCCAATCTTTTACTTTTGTCACGTATAAAAGTTGAAAAATCTCCTTTCCACGGAAGTTCTATATTAAAGTCAGAAAGTAGTTTCCTCAACTTCATATTAATCACTGACTCATCAGTTTCACGTAAGATGGTGAGTACCTTTTCATATCTTTTTGTCTCTTTAATGACTGTTTCTATATCAATTTCTAACAATTTTGCAACATATGCTTCGTAAAAAGCCACCTGTTGTTTCATATACTCAACAGATTCTGCAAAAAGATTAAGATCTAAAGCTGAAATAAATTTATAAATCTTTTGAGCTACTTCCCATTTATCTATAAAATATATAAGTGTACAGCTAAGTGCCCCAGATAAAAATACTTGAATGAAAGTAACTAATAACTCTCCCACTATTGGGATTTGTCCTAGATTTGTCGAGAGATAGTTTCCTACCATAGTTCCTACAATGGTAGAAGCTGAAGTTGCTAATATCACTAAAACACTATGGATTTTTTCTTGCCAGCTAGAGCTTGTATCAAAGAAAAGCACTTTTAAAGCTTGTACAAGTGCACTACTAGCGTGGCGAAGAATTTTAATTGACCCTTTTAACATAGTTGTAAACATATTGGTCAAGGTGGTCATGAGCGAAGAAACAATTCCTGAAAGCAATCCATCCTTAATCCTAGCGAGCATCTCTTTATATTTATTTTTTGCATTAATAAAGCCAGTTTTTACACCTTCAATAATTTCACTAAAAAAGTTCTTTATAGAATCGGTATTACAATTCCTAATCCGATGCTTAACGGCATACCATACTTCTAATAAAACAAATCCAATCGCTTGTTTTAATGCAGTTTTTCCACCTAAACTTACGGCTGCTTTGGCTGTGTCTCCAATAAATTTACTGCTAGTATAATAATCTTTATTTAACTTATTAGTCATAGCCTTTTTAGATTTATTATATAATCGCTTCACTTCTTCAGGTTTTAACTTTTCTAATTCTTCATACTTTCTTAATTGTTTCTTCTCTTTATCTGTCAATGTAGATTTAGATCTTAACTCCTTAATTTTCTCCTGTCTCATGGGCTTACCTTTTTCCCAATCAGATAAAAACTCACCTACATTTTTTGCTCCTTTTGAGCGATTTACACTAGCAATAGTTGGTACTAAGTTATCTTCTGAATTTGCCAACGAAACAGGATCCAATGAAGTTGCATACACAGCAGCATTATCATGAATTTCTTTAGCTGCAATAATATGATCTAAATCATGAGAATCACGCAAAGTTTCTCCTGTATAGGCATCTTTAACACCTGATTCTTTTCTTATTTTGCTAATCTTTCTATTAGTTTCAATATAATTTTTATCACTATGATATTTATGAGAATCGTAGTCTCCACGATTTTCGTATTTTGCACGAGTATCTGCATTCTTAATACGCATCTCTGGATTTTTACCTACTTGTTCTAAATTATGAATTGTATCAACATCTCCACCATATTGATCCTGAATAATAAAATCCAAGCCAAAAGTTTGTAGTAACGAGTCTAAAATAACTCTCTCATATTCCTGAAACAATGATTTTTTCGTTTCTCTATCATTAGAAACTACCATATTATTATCTAACTTTTCAATAAATTGTACACTCATAGTATACCCTCAATTTCCAATCTTTGCATCACTAACCCCCATAAGCCGTCATCCTTTGCTAATAAAATATGTATAATATTTACTACCTATATAGAATATTACATATTTTATTGTATAGGAAATTCATTAAGATTGCTATCAAACTACATAAACCCCTACCACTTACCAAGACACATCAAAGCGTACTTCTTGGATTTTTTCATTCACCAGTGCAAATCGCTCTCGTAAAAAGGCTTCTAAATTTTCCTTATATTCTTTTGCAGTTTTTATGCGAATAAGATCATCTACCATATCTTGCAATGGTTCATACCCCATAACAGAGTAAAACTCTATATTTTGTTGTACACTTTCATATTCATATCCAAGCATTGTTTCCGAAATTTTCCAAATTGTTATCTGTGTGTCATCATCATACTCTGTATCCCATTCTAATATACCGTCAACTTGCCTGTCTGAAAGTTTATTTTCTTTACGAATTTTCTCCACGAATTCTTGAATCCATCCTTCTCCATTATATAATGCGTCCAGTGCTTCTAAGCTTTCCTCTGCTTCGACTGTAATATCACAGTTTTTGAAAGATGGCTCCAATTCAATCTGTCCATCCGATTCTGCCATGATGGTCTTCCGTAATTTTCGTAATACAGCTTCTACTCGATTATTGAACTTTTCATAATGATTATATCTTTTTTCCAAATCATAATTTTCTGACTTAGCACGGCTCACAATACCTTGCAAAATACTATATTTCGAAACCTTGCTCATCCAATTTCCCAATCGATCTTCGTGATACCATATCGCATTATCCACATAGTTAATAATACATTCTTTTAGCTCATACATAAGTGGTTCAATGACATGTTCACGTAATACATTGCTAGCGAATTCCTCTGCCTCCTCCTGGTCTTCAAATTCTTCATCGAAAATATCATCAGATACATCTAGACCTGAAAAGCTTAATTCATCACTCACACTTTCTTCCAGTTTATCAAAATCTTCAATGTCATCAATAATCCCTTCTAACTCGCTTTTTGCTTCCTTAATAGCTTCCAAAATCGCAGACATGTCGACATTTCCATTGTTATGACTCATACTATCCTCCTATATAACACAAACATCACAGTTCCTAAGAACACTAATTCTATCGTTACCTCTCTATTTTTTGTATAAATTTTATCTTTTACACAATAAAGTAGATTAACGTCTATATATACTATAAACTATCAGAATGACATATTTTGTCATTGTAAATAGTTT
>OBVV01000247.1_pt1 | contig 25514 bp, 27 predicted proteins | sample 1476221 | NCBI WGS metagenome assembly OBVV01 (sample SAMEA2580029, study PRJEB22360) | human gut metagenome | biome: human gut; feature: human-associated habitat; material: faeces | place: Denmark | collected 2008/2010 | reverse complement strand
TGATAAGATTAAATATATGTGTAATTTAAATGGTTTATAAAGGTTAGATGTTTACTCTAGTAAGGAATGCGTGGTAGGCTTTACCTGTGTCATATAAAAAGAGAACTATATCCATTTATTATTAAATGATAATAAATTCTATCATAATAAAGAGTTATAATACATATTCTTAAAGAATTGAAAAAAGTAATCTAATGGTGATAAAATAGAGTCAAGAGAAAGGTCTCTGTTTTAAGTTGAGGAGGGATTACTTTGCGTAACATTCACGTTGAGAAAGTAACAGAAAAGGTAGCAGAATTATGTATGAATGCAGCATATCATCTTCCAAAAGATATGTATAATGCATTGAAAAAAGGCTATGAGTGTGAGAAATCTCCAGTAGGTAAAGGGGTACTAGATCAAATCATTAAAAATGCGGAAATCGCTGATGCTGAAGATCGTCCAATCTGCCAAGATACTGGTCTTACTATCGTATTCTTAGAAGTTGGTCAAGATGTACATTTTGAAGGTGGAGATCTTGAAGAAGCGGTACAAGCTGGTGTAGCAAAAGGATATGTTGATGGATATCTTCGTAAATCCGTAGTAGCTGAACCTTTGTTCAACCGTGTAAACACTAAAAATAATACTCCAGCAGTTATTTACACTAAAATTGTTCCAGGCGACAAAGTTGATATTAATGTAGAGTTAAAAGGCTTTGGTTCTGAAAACAAATCTGGTGTTAAAATGCTAGTTCCTGCTGATGGCGTTGAAGGCGTTAAAAAAGCAGTTCTTGAAATCGTTAAAAAAGCTGGCCCTAACCCATGCCCTCCAATGGTACTAGGTATTGGTATCGGCGGTACAATGGACTATGCAGCATTCCTTTCCAAAAAAGCTCTTCTTCGTTCTGTAGAAGTACGCAATGCACATCCCGAATATGCAAAATTGGAAGAAGAAATCAATGCAATGGTTAACAAAACTGGTATTGGACCTCAATTAGGCGGTACAACAACAGCAGTTTCCGTTAATATCGAGTGGGCAGCAACACATATCGCTGGTCTTCCTGTAGCAGTAACTATCTGCTGCCACGCTAGCCGTCATGCTCACGGTGAAGTTTAAGAGGGGGAATAACCATGGCAGAACAAATTCGTATTCAAACACCTTTAACTGAAGAACAATCCCGTAAATTAAAAGCTGGTGATATGGTTCTTATCTCTGGTAAAATCTATAGTGCTCGTGACGCAGCTCACAAAGTAATGACTGAAGCATTGGCACGTGGTGAAGAATTGCCAATCGATTGGCATGACAAAATCGTTTACTACTTAGGACCAAGCCCTGCTAAACCAGGAGACCCTATCGGTTCCGCTGGTCCAACAACATCTGGTCGTATGGATGCTTACACTCCAACAATGCTTGATCAAGGTATCAAAGGCATGATTGGTAAAGGCTCCCGTAAACCAGAAGTTATCGAATCCATGAAGAAAAATGGTGTAACTTACTTTGCAGCCGTTGGTGGTGCAGCAGCTTTAATTGCTAAATCTATTAAAAAATATGACGTTATTGCATATGAAGATTTAGGTCCAGAAGCTTTGGCTGAATTAACTGTAGAAGATTTCCCTGCAATCGTTGTTATCGATAGCGAAGGAAACGATTTCTACGAAATCGGTCAAGCTCCATACCGTGAAGACGTTTAATTAATCACTAAGAGGCTTTCTTTAGAAGGCCTCTTTTTGTATCACATATGTATTAAAGAGGAGAATAGAGATGACAGAATCCAGATTTGAAGGGACAGTATTGGGATATATAGGGTATAGTATTATAGCTGGTTTAATTAGCATATGCACATTAGGTATTGGACTTCCTTGGGCTATCGTAATCTTTCATAAATGGGTTTGTGAAAATACAATAGTTGATGGTAGACGACTTTATTTTGATGGTACGGGTTCTCAATTATTTGGTAATTATATAAAATGGTTTGTTTTAACTATTATTACATTGGGGATTTATGGGTTCTGGCTATTTAATAAAACTACACATTGGGTTGTGAAACATACGCATTTTGCAGATTAAAAGGGAAAAGCTAGAATAGAATTTATTCTATTCTAGCTTTTCATCTTTTATATAAAAAGAATGTGATATAATACAAATAGATAGGTATTTACCAAGAAAGGAGAGATTATGATAGGACTGCTTCTAGGTGGTATTATTTTGCTCCTCATTGAACTGATGATTCCAGGATTTGGTATTTTTGGCCTTACAGGGTTATTGCTGTTGCTCTGGGGAATCTACGACTGTATGGGCGGTGGCCCTACGGCGGTGATGACAGTAACAGTGTTATCGGTACTAGGGGTGATCTTGCTGTGGTGGATTGTATCGATATTTCCTAAGACACGACTAGGTGGGCGATTGACATTGCGCTTGCAGTCTACAAAAGAAAAGGGCTATGCTAGCCATCCGGACCCTAATCGCTGGTTAGGTAAGATGGGACATACAAAAACGGTATTACGACCAGCAGGAACGATTATTGTGGAAGGCACTTTTCTCGATGCTGTCACTGATGGCGAATTTTATGAACCTGGTACAGAGGTAACTATTGTATCTGTTACAGGTGGTCGTATTGTAGTGAGAGCTACAGAAAGATAGGAGGCACTATGGAAACAATTATTGGAGCTGTGGGATTCATTATTTTTCCCATTATTCTCATTATCGGTATTTCTCTATTTTTACATTTTGTCCCATTAGGACTTTGGGTATCTGCCTTAGCAGCAGGGGTTAATGTCAGCATTATGACTCTCATTGGTATGCGTCTGCGTCGAGTATCTCCGTCCCAAATCGTGCTTCCTTTGGTGAAAGCCAATAAAGCAGGTTTAGATGTGACGGTAGATCAATTAGAGGCTCATTATTTAGCAGGTGGCGATGTAGACCGTGTGGTAGATGCTTTAATTGCAGCGGAACGAGCTACTATGGAGTTAACCTTTGAACGATCTGCAGCTATTGACTTAGCAGGTCGTGATGTATTAGAAGCGGTACAAATGTCTGTCAATCCAAAAGTGATTGAAACACCTATTATTTCAGCAGTAGCTAAAAATGGTATTGAACTAAAAGTTCGTGCTCGTGTCACAGTTCGTGCTAATATCGACCGTTTAGTCGGTGGTGCTGGGGAAGCTACAATTATTGCCCGTGTTGGGGAAGGTATCGTTACTACCGTAGGTTCCTCTGAAGAGCATACGGATGTGCTGGAAAACCCAGACCATATTTCTCGTACCGTATTAAATAAAGGGTTAGATGCAGGTACAGCTTTTGAAATTCTATCTATTGATATTGCTGATGTGGATGTAGGGCGTAACATTGGAGCTCAATTGATGACAGATCAAGCAGAGGCGGATAAAAAAATTGCTCAAGCGCAAGCAGAAAAACGCCGTGCTATGGCGGTGGCCCAAGAACAAGAGATGCGTGCTCATACGCAAGAAATGCAAGCGAAAGTAGTAGAAGCACAAGCAGAAGTACCAAAAGCCTTGTCTCAAGCATTGCGTGAAGGTAATTTGGGCGTTATGGACTATTACTCAATGAACAATATTATGGCAGATACAAAAATGCGTGAAAGTATTTCTGAAGGTGATTATACGGCAACTATTGATGGTAAAGGTAGTCATGAATAAGGTGTGAGGAGGCATCCGACTATGGAATTAGGGATACTCATTCTAATTATCTTAGGATCTTTCATTTTTAAAAAGGGGAAGACTACTGCGGAAGAAGGAGGAAAACCTCTTCCCAGTAAAGATATGACCTGGGAGGAAATGGAAGAGTACTATGGGATTACACTTTCACGGGATTCAAAAGAATCTGAGAAAATGAAATCTCATATAAATACGAGAAACACCTCGGAATCTGTAGGGGATACATACGATCCGATGGATGCAGAGCCCTACAAGGTGCCAACGATCGCAGATGCGTACGATGAATCTGCTACTACCATATATAGAGGGACTTATGAATCAACAGAGGAGTGCCAAAGGACGTCTGTGAAGCCTCATATAGAAGAAGTGCGAAATGTAGTGTCAACACATCGTAGTGCTTCGAGAAAGGAATCCTTGCGCTCCGCTGCTAGACATGGCATGGTGTGGTCCATGATTTTGGAAGCTCCCAAAGCTACTAAAATCATGCGGCGTTAGGAAGTCTCTTGCGTGATATCTCGTTAAGCATATAAAAAGCGACTCTACTAAGTAGAGTCGCTTTTTTGTATAGTTTAGAAAGTTTTAATTTCTGTTTCTTCTAGGGATGCTACGATAGCGTCTGCCAACTCTTCGAACAATGGTAATTGAGCTTCGTGCAATGCACCTTTGATATCTAAAGGTGTGCCTACAATTTCCATGTTGTTGAACTTATCGGTGAAGTATTCTACCATGCGTTTCATAGCGCCGGATGCCCAAGAATGGTTGCCCACGATAGATACCTTGTGATTATGGAAGTTTAAGGCTTGTAGTTCATGCAATAAGTTTTCCATAGTCAAGTATAAGCCTAAGTTGTATGTTGGAGCCATGCAAACTAGGTGGCTATATTTCCAAGCATCAGAAATGATATAGGAAGGATTTGTTTTGGATACATCGTAAATACGAATGTCTGTCACACCACGTAAGGACAACATTTTTGCTAATTGTTGAGCCATTTCAGCTGTGTTACCATACATAGAACCAAAAGCAATAACAACGCCTTTTTTCTCTGCATTGTAAGTACTCCAGTGCATGTATTTGTTTACGATGTAGGAAATACTTTCAGGAGTTCTCCAAATAGGGCCGTGAAGAGGAGCGATATTGTTAATCTTTAGAGATAATGCTTTTTTCATTGCATTTTGCACTTGTGCACCGTATTTACCTACGATGTTAGTGTAATAACGGCGAGCTTCATCTTCATATAAACGATCAAAATCTAATTGATCCGCAAAGATGTTACCATTAATTGTACCGAATGTGCCGAATGCATCAGCAGAGAATAATGTACCAGTCGTCTCTTCGTAAGTACAAGTCACTTCTGGCCAGTGAACCATTGGCATTGTGTAGCTATGTAGCTTATGATGACCAAGGTCGATAGTGTCTCCTTCTTTTACTTCATAGTAGTTTTCAGGAGCTGGACGACCATAGAATTGTTCAAAGAAACGGAATGTAGTTTTGTTGCCTACCATTTTTACGTTTGGATAGCGATCTAATAACTCTACCAAAGTAGCGCAGTGGTCGGGTTCCATGTGATTTACGATTAAATAATCTAACTCACGACCGTTCAATAAATGTTCTACATTGTCAAAGAATTCTTGACGAATGCTATCATCTACAGAGTCTACGATACATGTTTTCTCATCATCAATAAAATAGGAATTGTAGCTTACCCCATGTGGAATTGGAAATAAGTTTTCAAAACGTTCTGTACTCCAATCGTTGCTACCAATCCAATAGATATGATCAGTCAATTTTTGTGCGCAATGCATAGTTAAATTCCTTTCATACATACGGGGGGATTGTTATGCCCCAGATTTTTCTTATCAAATATATATTACTAGTTTATAAGCTATAACGCAACTATTTTGTATAGGTTTATAAGAAATAGATAGATAAAAATCTATTTGGGTTTGACAATAGTTATAAATATAGGTAAACTTATAAGCATATATAATAGTAAAGTGATAGTGAAAGTAAAAGACTTTTATAGAAAATTTGAGGTTATTTATGTCTGTATCTGCAGAATTATTACGAGCCTTTGTAGGAGTGGGGCTACACTTGTCTTTTTCAAAAGCCGCAAAGGCTAATGGTGTTTCGCAATCAGCCATTAGTCAAAGCATTAAACAATTAGAAAAAGATTTGGGTATTCCCTTATTTGAAAGAACCACAAAATCGGTATCTTTTACAAAAGCTGGACGTGAGTTGTTTGAAACTGCTGTAGAGGCATTTTCTATTCTTGATAACGGAATTGTAAAACTACAAGAACGTTTGTCACGTGAATATAAAAGCTTACATCTAGCGGCAACAGATACGTTAAGCAAGCATTTTTTATTGCCTACTTTTAAAAGTTGGCAGGAAAAGGAATTAGATATCAGTTTGCGAGTTACCAATAGACCTTCTCGTGAATGCGTGAGTATGATTGAAGCTGGAGAAGCACAAATCGCTGTTGTTCATGCCTATGATGGTTTATATGATAATAATCATTTAGAAGTGATTGACCTAGAGCCCATGCAGGATATATTTGTAGGGGGAACTAAATATAAAGATGACACAAAAATTTGGACCATTGACGAGATTATGACAGAACCATTGTTATTACTTACAGTGGGAGCTAGTAGTCGAAATTTTTTTGATGCTGTTACCTATAATCGTTGCACTAGTCCAGCCTTTGAATTGGGCAGCTTAGACGTGCTCATTGATTTAGTTGAAATAAACTTAGGGATTTCTTTAGTACCAGAGTTGGTCGCTAAGGATAAGCTTGATAATGGGTCTTTAGTGGAACTTAAAACAAATTTACAAATTCCAGAGCGTCGTATTGTATTGGTACGATCAAGAATGGATGCATTAACCGAGGGAGTTTCACAATTTATTAATATATTGAAAGACAGAAAACAATAAGGAGGATCATCATGGAATTATTAAAACAGCGTATTGATGCAGAAGGTGTTGTATTAAACAATCGAGTGTTAAAAGTAGATGGATTTTTGAACCATCAAATTGATCCTAAATTGTTTGTTCAAATTGGTAAAGAGATTGCAAAACAATTTGAGGGTAAAGGGATTGAGCGTATTGTAACGATTGAAGCATCTGGCATTGCTATTGCTTTACAAGTGGCTATTGAATTGGATGTACCATTGGTATTTGCTCGTAAGAAAAAATCTATTTTAATGACAGATGATGTATACCATTCTGTAGTGTATTCCTATACAAAAGAAGAAAACTATGATGTAACAATTTCTAAAAAGTTTTTACCTGCTGGTGAGAAAGTGCTAATAATTGATGATTTCTTGGCAAGTGGTGAGGCAGCTATGGGGCTAGCAAAACTTGTTGAAGGTGCTGGTGATACAGTGGAAGGTATTGCTATCGTTATTGAAAAGTCATTCCAACCAGGCAGAGAGCGTTTGGAAAAAGCAGGTTATGAGGTTCACTCTTTAGTGCGTATTGCTCGCTTTGAAAATGACCGTTGTATTTATGTGGAAGATGAAAATTGTTAGTTAATTGAATTGTACCTATATCTGTGGTATTATTATGGTAATGAGTTTTAATTTAGTTATAAGATGGAGTTAAAAACAGTGAATAAAAAAGCAGAATTATTTCAACAGTTTATTGAACAAAATGAGTTAACAAATCTTTTTTCCTATCGTGAAATTGAAAATGATCCATTTAACACAGTAGTATTTGATGCGACTATCGAGTATAATGATATTGTGTTCCCGTTGTTTGTAGTGTTAGATACATCGCTGTATGGCATCATTCGTTTGGAAATTGCAGGTGGTCGTTTTGCCCCTGAGCAACGTAGCGCTGTATTAGATGTATTAAATCAATTGAACAGTGAGTTTAAATGCTTTAAACACTATATTATTGAAGAAAATGGCTATGAAGCTATTGTTTTAGATATTAGTGTATTAGGTGCAGAAGAAGAGTTTAATCCAGCAGTTGTAGCTTATACAATTTTTGAAGTGTTATACCCACATACACAAAAAGAGATGACTCGTATTATTGCTGCTGTAGAAAGCGTAAAAGTAGAACCAACACCAGTGGAAGAACCTGTAGTAGAAGAAAAAACTACTAATAAGAACGCTAAGCCTCGCAAAACTACAAAATCCAAAAAAGGATAAGAACGATTACAAGTAAATCTATTTGGGCATTGTGACAAGCAATGCCCATTTTTTAAAGAGGTGCTATATATGAATGAAAAGGCTAGAATTTTTGAAGAGTTTTTGGTAGAAGAGAATATACAATGCTTTGAGAAACGAGAAGTAGGTGATGAAGATCATACGGTTGTATTTCGGTCCTATGTGCAAACAGAATTAGGAGATATTCCGGTATTTTTACTATTAGATGATACAATTTATGCTACAATTCGCTTGTTAATTGGTGCTGGTGTCGTAACTAAAGAAAATCGCAATGATATTTTGACGTTTATTAATCGAGAAAATAGTACGTACAAAAGCTTTAAGTATTATATTGAGGAAGATGATGATAGTGTATATTTAGATTGTATTAATCAAAGTACTAACTCAAATTTTGATCCTCGCTTATTGTATGTCTTAATGTCACAAATTGTGGAATATATTCCGGGCAAAATTCAAAAAATTGGTGAAGTGTTCCAAGTGAGTCAATTACCGCCTCCTGAACATCACCATGAGTAAGATTACATATTCACATGCAAAATAGATTAAAAAGCACTATATTTGATTAAAAGTGATTAAAAATGCTCATTCATAATTGAGCAAAACAATTCAATTCGTGTAATATAATTCAAAAATGCTAAAAAACATAGAGAGATACACAATTCGTGAGATGCTGAATAGGGATTTTCTATAGCCTATCTATTGTATCTCATGCTATAATAGAGGTAGGTTATTTATACTATAGATTCACGTAGTATAAGGGGTGAGACAATGGCATTAGGTGAAAATTTAAGACATGCCCGTAAACGGATTGGGCGGAGTCAACTAGATGTGGCTCGTGATATTGGCATTAGTAATGCTGCCCTGTCAAATTACGAAACAGGATATCGAGAGCCTGATTTGGAAACCTTAAAGCGATTAGCTAATTACTATGATGTAACAATTGATGAGTTGGCAGGCAATACAAGTATGGCCAGAGAAATTCTCTACGATTTAAGTAGCATCGTAAAAAATGGGCGAATTGCACATAATGGTGTAGAATATGTATTAAGTGATTCACAACGATTAAAATTGAGACGCCAAATTGCACATGCATTTGAAATGTTCAATGAAGGAAAATCCAATTGGTAGGATAAACATGTTATTCTAAGGACGTTTGTGGAATAGCATATCATCGTATAGAAAGCGTAGAAGCTCTCGGGTACGTTTGAGAGTGCAAGTTACTGTATCTACAAAAAGAAAGCACAGTTCTATGAAAGTAGGACTGTCTTTTTTATTGTCTGATGTAGATATGATATAATTTACAGAAGGGAACTTCTATGGATGAATATAGAATGATTTCCTGTAATTTATAGCTCCGTAATATAGATAGATCAGATAAATGAAAGTGAGGCATATGATGGATAAACCAATCGTAGTAGTACCAGGTTTGGTGCGTAAGGATGCAATCTCCTATTTAAGTGAACATGTAACAGTACGTCAATGGACTGAACAGGAGAAGATGCCAAAAGAATTATTAAAAGAGTGGCTCCGTGATGCGGATGGACTATGGAGTATTAATCACTTCTCGGTGGATGAAGATTTAATTAAGGACGCCCCTAAGTTGAAGGTCATTGCACAGGCCTCTGTGGGGTATGATAATATTGATGTAGATGCATTAACAGCTCGCAATATCCCGTATGGTAATACACCTGATGTATTAACAGAAACTACGGCGGAGCTAGCATTTACTTTAATGGCAGCTGCAAGTCGTAGAATCTATGAAAATGCTCAGTTTGTTAAGGATGGGAAATGGGCAGAACAACCTTCTAATATAAAAGGGAAAGATTTAAGTCGTATGACATTAGGGATTATAGGTATGGGCAAGATTGGAGTATCTGTATCTCGCAGAGCTCGTGCGTTTGGAATGACTGTACAATATCATAACCGTAATCGTCGCAATGATGATAGCTTGTTGATGACAACCTATGTGTCATTGGGTAAATTACTAACTACTAGTGATATCGTTTTGGTGATGGCTCCATTGACAGAGGAAACATACCATTTAATTGATGCTGAAGCTTTTGAAATGATGAAAGAAACAGCTTTATTTGTGAATGTTGGTCGTGGAAAAATTGTGGATACAGATGCCTTAGTACATGCATTAGAAACAGGTCAAATTGATTATGCTGCTCTCGATGTGGTAGATCCAGAACCGATTGGGGCAGATCATCCATTACTTAAGACTGGTAAATGTTTAGTGGTGCCACATATTGGGTCTTTCACAGATCGTACTCGCAAGGAAATGGCTATGCTAACGGCGAATAATCTGATTGCTGGTGTGCAAGGAAAACCGTTGTTGACCTGCGTCAATGAAAGTATCAATTATATAGCCACTGAAGAATAGAGAATCACTTTCTACCAGGTAGGGAATGAAGTGATAGGAAACGCAAGAAATCGATGAAACATAGCTGTTCCTATGGTATAATAAAGAGAATGTGCAGAACGTGCACTTGTGTATAATCAATATAAGAGAGGAAGAATCACATGGAATCGAAAGAGACGATGATGAGTACAGAAGAAACAACGCCTCAAACTACTAATTTTATTGAAGCGATTATTAATACAGACAATGAAGAAAATACCTATGGAAAACGTGTCCATACACGATTCCCTCCAGAACCAAATGGATATTTACATATTGGACATGCGAAGTCTATTTGCTTGAACTTTGGTCTTGGTAAATCATATCAAGGCTTAACAAACTTACGTTTTGATGATACAAACCCTGTAAAAGAAGATGTAGAATATGTAGAATCCATTGAAGAAGATGTAAAATGGTTGGGCTTTGAATGGCATGGCGATGTACATTATGCATCTGATTATTTCGGAAAATTATATGAATATGCTCAAGTTTTGATCAAAAAAGGTAAAGCCTATGTAGATGATCAAACACCAGAAGAAATCCGTGCTACTCGTGGCGATTTTACAACTCCAGGCACCAATAGTCCTTTTCGTGATCGCAGTGTAGAAGAAAATTTGCGACTCTTTGAAGAAATGAAAGAGGGTAAATATAAGGATGGAGAGAAAGTATTACGTGCCAAAATTGACATGGCAGATCCTAACATCGTAATGCGTGACCCTGTATTGTATCGTATTTTACATGCTGACCATCATCGCACTGGTTCTGAATGGAATATTTACCCTATGTATGACTATGCCCATCCAGTATCTGATGCTATAGAACGTATTACCCATTCAGTATGTACCTTAGAGTTTGAAGTACATCGTCCATTATATAATTGGATGTTAGAAGACTGGGAAGATAGAGAAAAGCCAAAACAGATTGAATTTGCTCGCTTAAATGTAACAAATATGGTTATGAGTAAGCGTAAATTGCGTCAATTGGTTGAGTTAAATCTTGTAAGTGGTTGGGATGATCCTCGTATGCCAACGATTTCTGGATTGCGTCGTCGGGGATATACACCAGAGTCTATTCGTGACTTCTGTGAACGTATCGGCGTAGCCAAAGCAGATAGTATGGTAGAAGTGGGATTATTAGAGTTCTGTATTCGTGAAGATTTGAAATTGAAAGCACCACGGTATATGGCTGTATTGGACCCTGTAAAAGTTGTTATCACAAACTACCCAGAAGGACAGACAGAAACATTGGTGATTGAGAACAATACAGAAAATGAAACAATGGGCACACGTGAAGTGACATTTGGTCGTGAAGTATATATCGAACGTGGTGATTTTATGGAAGAACCAGTAAAAAAATTCTTCCGCTTAGCACCTGGTAAAGAAGTGCGCTTAAAAGGTGCCTACATCATTGAATGTCAATCTATGGTAAAAGATGCTGATGGCAATATCACTGAAATCCACTGTACATACGATCCAGCGACTAAATCTGGAACAGGATGTCAGAAGAAAGTGAAAGGTATCTTACATTGGGTAGAAGCATCTACTGCAGTGGATATGGAAGTGCGCTTATATGATTACCTCCTATCATCACAAGATGAGGAAGCTGCAGGTAAGGATTTCTTGCAACAGTTAAATCCAAACTCCTTAGAAGTTAAATCTGCTAAAGGGGAAGCGGCATTCCGTAATACACAAGTGGGTGAACATTATCATTTCTTGCGTACTGGCTATTTTGTAACTGATAAAGATAGCACGCCAGACCACATCGTAATGAATCGTACGGTAGGAATGCGTGATACATGGGCTAAGATGCAAAAGAAACAAGGTTAGGGAATACCATGAGTAGAAGAAAAAAGTGGCTTTCTTGGGTTGTGATTGTTATATCAATGCTGATTAGTTCTATAGCAGTGGTGGAAGCGTCGGATGTGGGAAGCATCAAATGGCCATCCCATATGTTGACCCAAGAAGGGGGAAGTTTCAGTATTGTCTCTTCTGGTGTAGCACAGCCGTTAGAGGCTGGATTACGCCAAATTGGTATTGATACAAACATATCCTATATGTTGATGGATAAGAGCGGTAATAATTATTATTATGCTCGTTATGGTGAAGGGACGTTACTCTATGGATTTGGGCCTAAAAAAGATGGTTGGAATCCTATCAATGCTCCTATAGGCTATAGGTATACAGTTTCTATGATTCAGGACTATGATGCCTATGTAAAAGACTATTCAGATATGTTTAAAGTGGTTGTACCTTTTCGGGAAGTAAGAAAGCAGGTTTACATAGGTGAAATGATTGTAAATACTTGGTATAAACAAATGGAATATCCTATGTATATGCAGATTGCATTGCTAGCTGATGGAACAGGTGCTCCAAAAGTGCGCTATATAATGACGCATGTGAAAGATGAATCTTTAAGAAAACAATTGAATTATTTGCTGTAAAAAAAGTTGCAAACTTTGAGAAGCGCTGCTGTAGTATATTTTGACTAATGCTAAGTGCCTCAAAGAATGCAACTTTTTTGTTTTAAAAATGAAAAAAATTCTCATACTTATTGACAGAAATTAGGATTATTTGTATAATAATAGAAATAATTTTCATTATTTTGTTTCATCTTTCGAGATGATATATATCCGGATTATCTATTTGCTGTGAGAGCAAGTGTTCTCCCCAAAATACGTAAAAAGGCAGGTACGACAAATGGAATCCATCGAGCAGATTATCGGTTACCATTGTGCGCCCGCGATTCGAGGTATTAAAGTAGCGAATCTTGTTGCTTTACCTCAGCATTTAGGGGCTAAAATGGTAGAGAAAACAAATGAGTATAATGATAAATTCAATCAAAAAGGGCTGTTTTTTTATGAACTGTGCCATTGTGAAAAACGAAAATTATTACTCGTATTTCGAGAACGTATGCTTGAGGACTATTTGCGACAACCTGAGGTGCTAGCATTTTTACAATATTATGGATATGAATCCTATGGAACATTGGCAGATTGGTTATTACATTTGCGTGAACGTATTGAAATGAGCGATGTGTTTCCTCATGAGATCGGTGTGTTTTTAGGATATCCATTAGAAGATGTAAAGGCGTTTATTCAATTCCGGGGAGCAGGCTATAAAGTCTGTGGCGACTGGAAAGTATATGGGAATCAAGCGTCAGCTATGCACGCATTTCATTGTTTTCGAATGTGCCGTGATTACTGTCACGCACAGTTGAATAAAGGAAAATCTTTAGAGTCTTTGGTTGCCGTAACGGCATGCTAGGAGGTAACATTATGATCGCTGTAATTTATTGGTCTGGAACAGGTAACACTGCTGCAATGGCAGAAGCTGTAGGTAAAGGCATCGCTGATGCTGGTCAAGAAGTAGTAGTGAAATCCGTTTCTGAAATCACTGCAGACGAAGCTGCTAACTATGAAAAATTAGCATTAGGTTGCGCTGATATGGGTGCTGAAGAATTAGAAGACGGTGAATTTGCACCATTCTATGAAGCATTAGAACCTAAATTAGCAGGTAAAAAGGTAGTATTGTTCGGCTCCTACGGTTGGGGTGGCTCTTGGTTAGATGACTGGGCTGGTCGCGTAGAAGGCGCTAATGGCGTTGTAGTTGACAAATTGCCAGTGATGGGTGAACCTGATGATTCTGGTAAAGAACAATGTGAAGCATTAGGAAAAGCTTTAGTAAACGCATAAGATAATTATAAGACTTATGACAAATCAATATACTAGCTCTTAATTATAAGAGGTGGATAGCTATCTATCTGCCTCTTATTTTACGTTTGTAAACACATTGTCAATTCAAGAGCAATACTGCATTGACCACTTAGGATAAACTTTACTATAATAAAGAAATAGTTTTATTTTTAGTATAGGAGGTATTGTATGCAAGTATTACAAAATTGGAAATTACATGCATTGGCTCTTGTGATTACTATCATTGCAGAAATGATTGGAATTCAACGCTTTGGGGCAGTCGTATTCTTACCGCTTCTTTATGCGTTAATCATGGGTCTTTTTGTATCTATTCCGTCATTCAAGATTTTAACAGTGGAAACCATGGAAAAATCGGCAGATTATCTTGGGATTGCAGTGATGCTCTTAATGGTGAAAGTAGGGTTAGGGATTGGTCCTAATTTAGAAATTTTGTCTACGGCTGGATTGGCTCTTATGTTGCAAGAGCTAGGTCATTTCTTTGGTACTATTCTATTCGGCTTACCAGTGGCATTGTTAGTAGGAATGCGCCGCGAAGCAGTGGGGGCTTGTTACTCTGTAGACCGTGAGCCAAATGTGGCGATTATCATCGATAAATTTGGTTTTAGTTCTCCTGAGGGTCGTGGCGTTATGGGGATGTATATCTGTGGCGTATTGATTGGGGCTATGTGGGCATCAGTGCTAGCAGGATTCTTTGCACAAATGGGGTGGTTCCATCCATTGGCATTGGCTATGGGAGCTGGTGTAGGTAGTGCGAGTATGATGGCTGCCTCTACAGCGCCTATCATTGCGGTATATCCAGAATATGAAGCTCAAATTGCTGCCTTAGCAGGAGCTGCTAATTTGCTAACTACCGTACTAGGAGTGTACTTTGGCATTTTCGTATCCTTGCCAGTGATGGAAAAAACATATAACTTCTTTACAGGTCGTACACGTGAACAAGATTTGGCTGAGGAGGGAAAATAAGATGACTATAAGTGAAAAAATTACACAATTTGTCGTTGTCATATGCATTGCAGCTATTATGACTGCTGTAGGTAATATCATTGATGGCAAGCATCTATTGGGGCCAAGTCTTGTAGGCGTCTTTGTCATTGCAGGCTTAGCTATTATTGGTGCTATTATTTCGTATTTGCCGTTAGCCAATCGATTCCCTATGGTCTTCTGGGTATCTTTAGTAGGGGTTATTGCCTCTTTGCCGGTAATGCCAGGACAAGCATGGATTATTGCGCAGACAAAAGAAGTTACATTCTTGGCTACTACGACACCAGTGTTAGCATATGCAGGCCTTTCTTTGGGAAAAGATTTGGGAGCGTTCCGTCGTTTATCTTGGAGAATTATTCCAGTCGCACTAGCGGTAACAGCGGGGACTTTTATTTGCGCTGCTGCAGTGGCTCATTTTGTATTGCATATGCAAGGTGTTATTTAATATTGAATAAACACATATAGATTATAGATTCACTTAATAAGAGAGAGTTGATGATTTCCTATCAACTCTCTTTTTGATTTCATGGTACAATAGACCATAAGCGATGTATATAGATGCCTTTAAACAAGGGTATTTTCATAGAGTATATAAGGAGATAGATTATGTTAACGAAAGAAGAAGTGAAACAACGTGTGTGTGATGCCATTGTAGCAGGGCAAGAACGATTGCGTGCATTAGCGGGCGCCATCATGGATGAACCAGAATTGGGATATAAAGAATATAAAACATCTAAAAAAGTACAAGATATGTTTACGGAATTAGGGATACCTTTTACAACTGGACATGCGATTACAGGTGTGAAAGGACGTTTGCAAGGCGGCAAATCTAAGAAGACGGTAGCTATGATTGGTGAACTAGATGCAATCGTATGTCATCGTCATCCAAAGGCAGATCCTATGACAGGAGCGGCGCATTGTTGTGGTCATAATGTGCAAATTGCCAATTTATTTGCAGTAGCAATGGGTTTACAAGCAGAAGGTGTTATGGAAGCTCTCGGTGGGGATGTAGTTTTATTTGCGGTCCCCGCAGAAGAGATGATCGAAGTGGATTATCGCAATACATTGCGTGAAAAAGGAACGATTAAATACTTAGGTGGTAAACAACAGCTTATATATGAAGGTGCATTTGATGATATTCATATGGCGATGCAAATGCATGTAGAGACAGCAGATACACCGACTGGAGAAATGAATTTAGGTAGTACCTCCAATGGATTTGTGGCAAAACTGATTGAATACCATGGGAAAATTGCTCACGCAGCGGCATCCCCTCATGAAGGGATTAACGCATTAAATGCAGCCTTGATGGGGGTAATGGGGGTGCATGCCATTCGGGAGACGTTCAAAGAAAGCGATTACTTCCGATTCCATCCTATTATTAATCAAGGGGGGACATTGGTAAACTGTGTACCTGATTATGTGCAAGTAGAAAGCTATGTGCGTGCCTCTAATATACAAGCTATTGTGGACGGAAATCAACGAGTGAATCGTGCGTTAAAAGCTGGTGGAGATGGAGTGGGTGCTACATGTGTCATTCATGATCTACCGGGCTATTTACCGATGCAGGATAATCCTGATATGAACCAGCTCTTACGTTCTAATTCTGAACCACTATTCGGCACAGAGAATGTACGTCAGCGAGTGCATATGACAGCGAGCACAGATATGGGGGATGTGTCCCATTTAATGCCAGTCATCCATCCTTGGGTAGGATGTATTGAAGGGGTGCTCCATAGTGCGGAATATAATATTACTGTACCAGATGTAGCCTATATTAAAACGGCCCAAGCTTTAGCTATGACCATTGTTGATTTATTATATGATGAGGCACAGGTAGCTGAAGAGATTCTAGAAAACTTTGAAGCTCCTTTAACAAAGGAAACGTATATTGAATTATTAGATTCTATCGCTAGTGGAAAATAGTAAAAATTCTCATATCTAAAATAGTCGATGTATGATATACTATATATTAAGAATAAAGATTATCCATTAGTTTAGAAAGGATGATGTAAATGAAACAATATGATGTAATCGTAATTGGTACTGGTGGTGCTAGTTTAGTCGCTGATGCAGCGCTAAATGCAGGTAAACGTGTAGCTGTGATTGAAAAAACAGGCTTTGGAGGCACTTGTTTGACACGTGGTTGTATCCCTACAAAAGTAATGGTTACGGCAGCCGATGTAGTACATGAAAGCCATGGTTGGAAAAAAATTGGTGTAGAAACTGCTACACCGACTCTTAACTGGAATGTAGTGAGTGAACGTGTATGGAAAGCCATCAATAAAAGCAAAGGCGTCAAAGAGTTTTATGAAAGCTTTGATAATGCTGATGTATACCATGGAGCAGCTACTTTTGTAAGTGACAAAGTGTTATATGTAACATTACAAGAGGGTACAAAAACAGAGGAAATTACTGCACCTACGATCATCATTGGTACAGGCGGTCATTCAAAAGTGAATCATGTGGATGGATTAGAAGAAGCAGGATACATTACTAGCGAAAAACTATTTGGCAGTGAATATCCAAAAACTCCGTACAAACGCTTAGCTGTATTTGGTGGTGGTCCTATCGGTACAGAATTTGCTGGTGTTTTTGCCGCAGCAGGTACAGAAGTGACATTAATCCAACGTAATGTGCGTTTATTGCCAAAAGAAGATGAAGCGATTTCTGCTCATATTTTAGAAGAAATGAAAGCCATCGGCGTAAACGTATTAACAGATACTGTATGTGACAATGTACGAGTAGACAATGGTGATAAAGTGATCACTGTGAAACATCGTACTACTGGGGAAGTATCTGAAATCCGTGTAGATGAAATTTTGGTGGCTACTGGTATTGCTCCGTCTGTAGAAGATTTACACCTAGAAAATACGCATATAGAACAATTGCCAGGTGGTTGGATCAAAACCAATGAATTTTTAGAAACATCGGTAGAAGGTGTGTATGCCTTAGGTGATGTGAATGGTAATGCAGCCTTCCGTCATCGTGCCAACTATGAAGGAGATATTATCTCTCATAACTTGTATCGTGCTACATCTCCAACAGACTATCGTTGGGCACGCTATGATTTGATTCCGATGGTAACTTTTACCTATCCAGAAGTCGGTCGTATTGGCATGACAGAAGCGGAAGCAAAAGAAGCGGGTTATGATGTAGGAGTTGGTATCAACCATTATTCCAATTCGGCCAAAGGCATGGCGCTTGGTATTGATAAAGGTGATGTACATGATGGATTTATCAAAGTGGTAGTCGATAAATCCACGAATCGTCTATTAGGGGCTCATATTGTGGGACCACAAGCATCTATCTTGTTCCAACCATATGTACATTTAATGAATAGTGGTGAAGTGAAATTAGTGCCGGTTCATGAAGAAATTGGTTCTAGCACAACAAAAGAACTACGTGCACAAGGTTTGACACGGTATTTGGATCCACAATCTGTTATATCCATTGGGGAGGCTATGGCTCCACATCCAACATTGTCAGAAGTTTCTATGTGGACACAAGTGTTCTACGAACATAAATGGTAATCTATTAATAACATATAAACTAAAAAACTGTAGTGATGGGGATGCTATCACTACAGTTTTTTTATACTAATATATGATGATAATTGATATGTAACTGTGCCGCTCATAAAGAAATCTACCTTACCTTATTGTATGAGTATATAGCATAGGTTATAAGTATTTTGAAATCAAGGGTTCTCAATTAAAAATATAGTTGATAATAGTTAGATAACAGTGTATAATGAGAAAGTAAATGAGAATAATAGGACTACCTTTGAGATATAGTAGATTAGAATAAGGTAGAATTGTATGTATATGTTAAATAGATAAAAGAGGTGTAGTATGACAGAAGTATTAATCCGTTTATTTGTAAACAATAAAGATGAAGTCAAAGATACTAGTGTACGCCAACAATATGGTATTATGGCAAGCATAACAGGTATTATGGTAAATGTGTTAGTTTGTTTAGGCGAATTAGTCATCGGTTTTCTTATCGGCTCCATTGCCATGATTAGTGATGCCATCCATAATGTAGCAGATGCAGGAGGATCATTAGTATCCTTTTTGAGTTTTAAATTATCTGGACGTAAAGCAGATGCAGAACATCCATATGGACATGGTCGAATGGAGTATTTGTTATCCATTGGCTTTTCTATATTACTCTTTGTCGTAGCTGCTCAATTAGGCATTGAAGCGGTAGAACACATTATGAACCCAGAGGTAGTGGAGTTTTCCATGTCTGCACTAGCTGTTATGTTAGGCGCTATGGCTTTAAAGATTTGGTTATCGTTCTTCTTGCGTTCCATTGGTAATCGCATTGATTCCCCTATCTTGCGTGCCAATGGGAAAGAAGCTTTATCTGATGTATGGGCTACCGCAGCGATTGCTATCGGTTTATTGTTGGGTGGTATGTTCCAATTGAGTGTTGACGGTTATTTGGGATTAATCGTGGCACTGATCATCGCAAAAGCAGGTTTTGAAGTACTAAAAGAAGCGACAGACCGTTTATTAGGATTTGAACCTACAGCAGAGCGGGTGCAAGAGATTATTAGTTTTGTAGAATCTAAGCCTGGTATTTTAGGGACTCATGATTTAATGATTCATGACTATGGTCCAGGGCATGAGTATGCTTCCATTCATGTGGAAGTTGACGCCAAACAAGATGCGATGACTATCCATACTATGATTGATCGTGTAGAACGACAAGCTTTGAAAGAATTGCAGTTAAAGCTCACAATCCATATGGATCCAATCGTTGTGAATGAGCAAACGCTAGCCTTACAACAACGGTTAGTGTCAGTTATCCAAGCCTATGATGATAGCTTTTCTTTGTATGATATTCGCATCGATGTGGAGAATAGAAAGATAGGCTTTGATGTACAAGTACCGCATAGTGTGAAATATACAAAAGAGGAACTTTCACAGAAATTGAGTCAGTTAGTGGAAGCGGTACTGCCGACATTTGTCGTGAAACCGAATGTAGTACACGGCTATACTGGGGTATAATGATAAGTAGATAAAATCTAGGAACTATAAAAAATACATAAGGTATATGCAATACACAAGAGGCAAGTTGAACAATGGCTGTCAACTTGCCTCTTATTTTTCTAGTGCCTATTGGTGTCCCTAAATATATCATAAGACCAGTATATTTATATGTTATTACAGTTCTTATATAAAAGAAACTGAGCAGATTAATTGCTGTCTTCAAAACTTAGGAAAGAGTCAAAATAGTATACAAGGGATACTAAAAGGACTGGCATATGTTGTGCCAGTCCTTGTTAGCGCTTACTTTTATAAGCTATATTGTATTGTATATTCTATTGGGCGTCCCATACCAAAGAACAAGTAAACCTTTCAAACACTATGTATAAGGTGAAGTCTTATATCTTATCGGTCGGATAGCCATGACGGGCATAATCTACAGCTGCTGTGAACAAGATATCTGTAGAAGAGTTTAATGCTGTTTCTGTAGAGTCTTGGATGACACCGATAATGAAACCAACACCAACTACTTGCATGGCTACATCGTTGGAGATACCAAAAAGGGAGCAAGCCAAAGGAATCAATAGGAGAGAGCCACCAGCTACACCAGAGGCACCACAAGCAGAGATAGTCGCAATCACACTTAATAAGATAGCGGTAGCTAAATCTACTTGAATTCCTAATGTAGATACTGCGGCTAAAGTCATAACTGTGATGGTAATAGCTGCACCTGCCATGTTGATGGTAGCACCTAAAGGAATGGAGATAGAATACGTGTCTGGTGTAATACCAAGACGTTTAGCTAAGTCCATATTAACTGGAATGTTAGCAGCAGAGCTACGTGTGAAAAAAGCAGTCACTCCAGATTCGCGTAGACAACGGAATACTAATGGATATGGATTGCGCTTGATAACAGCAGCAACAATAATTGGATTTACAATAAGAGCTACGACAAACATACATCCTAATAGCACAAGTAGTAATTTACCATATGTAAGAAGGGCGCCTAGCCCATTTTCACCTATAGATTGTGCTACAAGACCCATGATTCCAAGAGGAGCGAATTTTATAATCCATTGTACAGATGTTGTAATGGCATCAGAGATGGATAGCATTACATCTTTTGTTTCATTATTTGCATTACGTAATGCTGCACCGAAAAGAAGAGCCCATCCTAAAATACCGATATAATTGCCTCCTAAAATAGCTTTCACAGGATTTTCAACAATATTTGTTAATAATGTTGATAGCACGGCAGTGATGCCATTTGGTGGGGCCGTATCTGCTGGAGATGCTGTCAACAATAGAGTAGTAGGAAATAAAAAGCTGCCTACTACAGCTAAAGCTGCCGCTGCAAATGTACCGACTATATATAAAACAATAATGGATCGCATCCCTGTTTTTTGTCCAGAACGATGACGGCTTACGGCTGCAATAACCAAGAAAAATACTAATACGGGTGCTACACCTTTTAATGCACCTACAAAAATTGTACCTAATAAAGATAACTTTACAGCTGTCTCAGGGGCCCATACGGCAAAACCGATGCCGATTAATAGACCTACACAGATTTGCTGAATGAGGCTGAATTTATTGATAAACTGAAATAATGCCCTCATAGAAAACTCCTTACACTTATAAATACTTAAAATCGAGTACAAATATCTACTCATAAAAGACATAAAGACATTATAAACGGAATATATGCTTTTGGCAAGAGAAAAAAATATAGATTATGGAATATACGTATTTATTCGTGTATAATGAATATCGGTAGATAGTAACTGGAGGTATATCGTGGAATTTAAAACGCATGATGATAAAAAAGCCTATGTGCAAGATGTATTCTCTCATATTGCTAAGCATTACGATGTGATGAATACTTTGCTGAGTTTTAATCAAGATGCACGGTGGCGTAAATTTGCTATAGAACAACTAGATCTAACAGAGGGAATGCGATTAGCAGATATTGCTTGTGGTACATGTATGCTGACAAAAACGGCACTACAAGAAATCCCTTCTTTACATGTGGAGGGACTTGATTTTAGTCCAGAAATGTTAGCTGTAGGGCAAAATCGATTAGAGAAGGAAGGATATACAGATCGTGTGACTTTGACTCAAGGGGATGCTATGGATTTGCCTTATGACAGTAATTCTTTCGATGGTGCAGTATCTGGTTTTGCTTTACGAAATGTACCAAGTATTGAGAAAACTATTCGAGAAATGAAAAGAGTTGTAAAGCCTGGTGGTAAAGTGGTGACTCTAGAATTAGCTAAGCCAACGATGTTTGGCTTTAAGCAAGCTTATTACCTGTATTTTGAAAAGATTTTACCTCTGTTGGGTAAATTGAGTCGAGATCAATCCTCTTATGCTTGGCTTCCGGAATCATTGCGTCGGTATGTAGGGCAAGAGGGTGTTCTAAAAATCTTCCAAGACGTGGGTTTAGAGGATGCTAAATATTATGAGCTTACAGGTGGTATCGTAGCTGTTCATGTAGGGACGGTACCATAAGAATAGAAAAAAGCTGTCATGTACTATGAGGTAATGACAGCTTTTATTATTCGATTATTCGTGGCCAAAACGATTAGGGTTCCTTAGTGTATCTTCGTAGATTTGGTTCACCTTTTCCCAGTTGATGATGCTGAAGAAATTAGTGATATAGTCATGTCGACGATGTTGGTATGTTCCATAGTAGGCATGTTCCCATAAATTGATACCTAAGATGGCAGTTTGCATTTCCATAATAGGGTTGTCTTGGTTGTGGGTGGAGGTAATAGAAAGGGTATTGTCTGGATTGAGTGCAAGCCAAACCCAACCACTACCAAAGTGTGAATTAGCTACAGCTGAAAATTGTATTTTAAAGGTTTCATAGGAGCCAAAGGTTGAGACAATAGCATCGGCTATAGGACCTTCAAACTTAGAGTTGTTAACGCTAGTTAAGATGTTCCAAAATAAAGTGTAATTTTTATAGCCACCACCACAATTTCGGATGATGCTGCGAATATCTTTTGGTACATGACTTAAGGCGCCTAGTAAACAGTCGATGCATCCGAAACGAAGGTCGGGGTGTGTTTCTAGTGCTTTGTTAGCGGAGTCTACATAGCCTTTATAGATGTGGGAATACATAGTTTCTACATCGCTTTTGCTGATAACAGGAGCTAAGAAGTCATAGGAATAAGGTAATTCTTGGAATTCAAGGTATTTCATAATAACCTCCACAATAAAGTTCGATAATGATACGTATTATCATAGTTAACTATATGGTAATTGATAGGAGGTTAAAAGTCAAGAACAATCCCAATGTGAAATCTTGAATGCCAATGCAGAGTAAGCTAGCGTAACGGATTGAATAAATAAGAACTAGCCTGTATAATAAGGGTATGGAATCAAATAAAGTTGAGTAAAATGAATTGTCGAAAGGAGTTTATATGAAAATACAAAGTAAACGTTTTCTACTAAGTGCTGCCATGGTCAGTATGATTGTTTTGGGACAGACGGCGTATGCTGCACAAGATCCTTTGATGTTGCCAGAAAAAGAAGGTTTACAAGTTATTAGCGCTATGGAAGAGAAAATTACTGTAGAAAGTCCTAACTGGGAAGTGAAACAAGTAGTGGACTCTTTTGTGAATTATGGTCAAGGTCATAGTAAAGAACTGTTTGAGCTGCAAACTAATCAGGTTGTTTCTGCAGGTCATTTAGATGTAATCAATGCATTATATTATATGAATGTAAGAAAAAATTTTTACATTGATAGCCATCGATGGAAAAAAGATAGTTATGGTCGACAAGTATTAAATAGTTTATATGCAGATTATCAAAACTATTTACAAGCACATCGATTTGTAGGCGATACTCAAGTGCAAGTGTATAAAGATGAGTTCCTAGGTATTTTGGCACGTCATGCGGCAAAAGTGCACAATGATGAATTGCGTACATATATGAATGAAATGGTAATTTTCGGTTTAGAGCAAGCGATGAAGGATCACAATCCAACTATAAAATCCTACAAGAGGTAAATAAAAGATAGCCTACTCCTTATAGAGTAGGCTATTTTTGACAAACTATATAAGTTGTGATTTAATATAAAAGAAATATAATTAGAAAAACTTCTAAATCTTACTATTGATGAATGGAGAGAAGTCATGAGTGAAATTACAAAACAGGTTCATCCTGTTGATGAAATGTTACCTGTATCTAAATTATTTTCATATGGATTACAGCATGTACTAGCAATGTACGCAGGTGCTGTAGCAGTTCCCATTATTTTAGCGAATGCATTAGGGTTATCTACACAAGATTTGATTCGCTTAATTAATGCAGATTTATTTGCTTGTGGTATTGCTACATTGATTCAAACATTAGGGATAGGACCTATTGGTGCTCGAATTCCCATGATTCAAGGGGTTACCTTTGCAGCGGTAGCACCCATGATCATTATAGGAACGGAACATGGCCTGACTGCTATTTATGGAGCAATTATAGTGGCGGGATTTTTTACGTTTTTAATAGCTCCTTATTTTAGTCGACTTATACGTTTATTCCCTCCAGTGGTAACAGGTACAATTGTTACCATTATTGGTATAAGTTTAATGCCTGTAGCCGTTGTGTGGATTGCCGGAGTATCTCCGGAGGATCCTAACTACGCAAGTGCTACCAATCTTTGGTTGGCAGGCTTAACATTATTAATCGTAGTTTTAGTGAATCGCTTTGCGAAAGGATTCCTAAGTAATTTATCTGTACTTATAGGACTTTTAGGTGGTACTATGATAGCCTACGCATTAGGGGCCGTAAACTTTGTAGAGGTTACTGAAGCAGACTGGGTGGCTCTTGTCACACCACTTGCCTTTGGGATGCCTACCTTTGATGTAAGTTCTATTATAGCTATGTTAGTGGTTATGTCTGTGTGCATGGTGGAAACTACAGGGGATGCCATTGCGATTGGTGAAATTGTGGACAAAAAAGTGGATAAGAAAACGTTGAGTTCTTGTTTGCAAGCTGATGGACTATCTACATGTATTGGTGGATTTTTAAATAGTTTCCCCTACACAGCATTTGCACAAAATATAGGATTAATCGCTGTTACCAATGTTAAGAGCCGATACGTAGTAGCTACCTCTGGTATTATTTTAATGGTCCTAGGTCTTTTTCCTAAATTAGCAGCGGTAGTAGCCTCCATCCCTAGCCCTGTGCTTGGAGGAGCAGGGATTGCTATGTTTGGTATGATTATTGCTAGTGGTATTCGTTCCTTGGGAAAAGTAGACTACGAAAATAATCATAATTTAATGATTGTTGCCTTAAGTATAGGTGTTGCTATGATACCGATTGGAGCACCTCACTTTTATCAAGGATTTCCAGCCGCGGCAAAAATTATTTTTGAAAGTGGAATCACCTTTGGTAGTGTTCTAGCAGTAGTATTAAATGTGGTATTTAACGGTATAGGACAAGAAGGTAAGAAAGAATAATTTGTATTTGTTGGAATACGGATAAAAAATGAATACGCCTCTATGAAGATATGCGAGTTTGCTATTTTCATAGAGGCGTGTTTTTGTAAGAGTATAATACATTTGTGACAAAAAAATAAAAAAATAAGAAGGCTCTCTG
>OBVV01000242.1_pt1 | contig 26039 bp, 29 predicted proteins | sample 1476221 | NCBI WGS metagenome assembly OBVV01 (sample SAMEA2580029, study PRJEB22360) | human gut metagenome | biome: human gut; feature: human-associated habitat; material: faeces | place: Denmark | collected 2008/2010 | reverse complement strand
AAACCAGTTACAGTAGATACAAGTAGCTCTAACAAACCAGGTACATCAGATGCAGGTAGCTCTGATAAACCAGTTACAGTAGATACAAGTAGCTCTAACAAACCAGTTACAGTAGATACAAGTAGCTCTAACAAACCAGGTACATCAGATGCAGGTAGCTCTAACAAACTGGGCACAGTTGATACAAGTGGTAATACGTCTCACGGTACAGTAGATACTAGTTCTACAGATAAGGACAAACCCGTGGATCCAGAAAGTGGTTCTAAAGCACAATTAGAAAGCTCAGAGTTAGCCAAGACTAATGAAACTGTTAGTTCAAGTGTAACGACTACACCTGCTAAATCAGAAAATTCCACAACGTCAACTACTAAAAATGAAGATAAACCAGCAGTTGGAGAAATCTCTAAAGAAACGCAACAAGTTGTTTCTCCAGTATCAGAAACACAACCAGTTGTTACAGATACTGGTTTCAAAATCGTAGCAACTGCCAACAGCAACTTGGTAGTACAAGACTTCGATGGAACTTTGACTCAAGTAAGCGCAGAAGAAGTTGGTGGTAAGGTAAACAAAGATGGTACGGTTTCTGTTAAAACCAGTGAAGGTAAAATGACTACATTGCCGGAAACCGGTGAAGCAACAACAATGATGACTACAATTGGTTTTCTTGTCTTGGCGTTTCTTGGTCTTTATCAAGGTCGAGCTAATGCCAATGATAATTGGTTCTAAAAGATAAGATATCTGAAAGGAAGGTTATAATGTTTAATAAGAAAGAAGTTAAGGGGCATGGTTCGATTCGTAAAAGCAAGGTATGTGGAGCAGTTGGAATCCTTGCACTTGGAGTAGCAGCAGTAATTGGTGGTGGATCTCAAGCATCCGCTGACGAAGTGGCAGAATCTCCAGTAACTACAACACCAGTCACAACAACACAAGCAAGTGCGGACAGTCTTGCATCACAAGCGGCAGCTGTTACAACATCAGATGTTTCTACTCCGACCACAGCGACCACAGCGACTACAACAAATACTACTGACTCACAACCTACTGAAACAGTAGCAGAAGTAGCCACTACACAACCAGTAAGTACTAACGATAATAATGCTTACGCTGAAAAAGCTAGCACATCAACTGAAGCTGAAAAAGTTGCTATCGACAACTCAGCTGTCACAGATGCGGTTGCTACTGCCAAAGACAGTGGTGTTCAGGCGACACAAGATGCTACGCAAGATAAAGGTAAACCAACAACAAGTGAAGAGCTTGCAACAAAGCAAGCTGAAATCAAGGCCGACCAAAATGAACAAGTAGCTACAATCAAACAAGCTACCCAGGACGCATCTGGACGCCAATCAGCCTATGATGCAGCTGACAAAGCTCATGACACTCTTGAAGCTCAAGTAGACAAAGCTGTTAAAGACAGTAATGGCCTTATTAAGGCAGAAGCTACTGAAATTTCAAGTGGTGATGGAAAAAATGTAGGTGATTACAACACCTACACGGACCAAGTTAATAAGCAGATTGCTTCAAATAAGGAAAACATCGACAAATTTAACAAAGATTATGCTGCAATGAAGGATAATGCTAACGTTAATGTTGATGGGCGCGTGACAACACAAAATGTTGATCAATTGACTTATGGTAACTCTGTTCAAAATGGTAGTGTCAATTCAGATGGAACGTTCTCATTTACTCACGATGCGAACGACTCAGCTAATGATACTTTGGGAATTTTAGGTACTGGTACTCTTAATGGTAAAGTTAATTTCACGTCTGCAGCTAACGGAGATGGTTCTACCACTGTAACACTTAATAGTCTCGATTTGTGGAACTATGCCTACACAAGTAACCGTCCGAACACTGGTGTTAACCAAAATCTTAACTACCACGTTTATACAGACGGGGAGGAGATTTACTCAGTAAACCATGACGGTAACTCAAGCTTTACGCAAGACATCAATCGTAGCATTGCACTTAACAAGTCCTATGTCTTGAAGCCAGGAGAAACTACTGGTATTATTCCGATCCTTAACATTGATGATAACTGGATTATCAATACACATGGTCAGTTGAGTCTCGATTTCACTAATCCAAACACAGTGCCATCAGCTACAGTTAAAAAGGTTAATGAACCTGTTAAACCAGAAATTCCATCTGTAAGCTATCATGATTACAAGATGGACTACCAACCAACTGTAACTAAAACTGTCCTCAACAGCGACGGTGAAAATGTTAATGGTAAGATGATTCCTAAGAATGATGAACATACCTATGTTTTGAATAATGGAAATATTTTTGCTAATGCTAAAGTTGGCGATACCGTAACAACACGTGATCCACTTGAATTCGGTGAAGTTCCAAATATTGAAGCCAATAAGGCTGAAAATGAGGCTAAAGGTTGGAATGTTGATTATGATGAGGCTTCTAAGACCTACACATTTACTGCTAAATACGATGGTAAAGCTCTTGAAGCACCTACAATCAAGTTCGTAGCAACGGACGATAACGGTTTCTACGATAACACTTATAAAGCTGGTCGTAATGGTTACGAAACTTTCTCTGATACTGTCACTAACAAGACACCAACGGCTCCAAAACCTCATAAGTCTGTTACAGACTCAAAAGGAAATGACATCGATGGCCAAACGACATCTGATGATAAAGTCAACTTCCATTTGACAACTGACTATAGCCCATACAAAGATATGGCTGCATCTAAAAAAGCACTTGAATTTGCACTCCTTGATGATGTGCAAGATGGTGCATTTACTGTAAATGAAGATGCTATTACTATTCGCGATAGCAATAACAAAGATGTCAAAGACCTTTTTGATATGTATCACGTACTTTCAGATGAAGGACGTACTGATGCCATCAACAAGATCTTAGAAAAATCTGGTCTTAATCCTCAAGGTGAGTTTTACCTTTGGGTAGCCAAAAGTCCAGTAGACTACTACCAAGACTACGTCTTGAAAAATAACAACGTTACTGTAACGTTACCGGCAACTCTTAAGGTTCCTGCCGGAACTAAAGTAGAAAATGACTTTTATCAAATTGATTTCGGTAATGCCTATAAATCAAACCTCGTGTCATTTGATACACCACCAGCTCCTGAAGTTCCAGTAGGAGAAGGTGAAGTTGTTCCTGGTCAACCGCAACAACAACCAGTGGCTCCAGGTCAAGGCGTTGCGACTCTCCCTCACACTGGTGAAGATAACACTGCGGCAGCAGCATCAGTAGGCGGAGTATTTCTAGTTACCGCACTTGGTATGCTTGGATTCGCTAAGCGTAAAGAAAACAATTTTTAAAATACCCAGGAAAAAACTTAAATAATGAGGATGGTGTGTAATACATTGTCCTTTTTATTTATCTAACTATCAAAAACGGTGAAGTGTAGAAAGATAGACAAAATATAGGCTATAGGATAAAATAAAAGGAAAATGAGTAAACGAAAGAGATTATTACATGGAGAAAGAACTACAAGAATATAAGAAAAAGGATGATATAGAAGAGACATCTGCTGAGTTTGAGCAGATTGGCTCTAAATTGGCAAAGCTAGTAAAAAATAGTCAGCAATTAATTTCAGAAAGACCTCTTACTTATAGTGAAAAACTAAGTTTTCGTAACGAACTATATTGCCAAGCATTTCAAATTTTTAGTAGCACCCATCATGATATATCCAATACTAAATTGACTTTCGAAAGTGAACCTAATATTATTTTAGAAACAAGTCAGCTAGTTTTAGCAATTGTTTATCCAGAACGTTTTGAAAAAAGCGAGGTGCGTTCTATTACCTCTATAGCTAATACAAAACGAATTGCAGATATGGTAAGAGAATATATCACTTCTCAAACATCTGAGAAGGAGAAGCAACTTTAATAGATTATATAGGACAATCTGTTGAACCATGTATACTGTAGTATACATCACCTATGTAATAGGTCGATAGAGAACAATAATATCAAAAATCTTCAAGGTAAGTTGCAAAGACAAGAAAAGTCTCGGACGGATAACGTCAGGAGGCTTTATTTTTTTGTGAGGCATTTATAAAGATGGAAACGTTAAATGATCGACAGATAATTAGATACAGCCAAAGATAAATTTATCTTCAATAGGTTTAGTACCAATAAGATTTTGTCAGATAAAAATACCAACCTTTTTGAATTTGCTGATTTTCATAGTATTCAAGATATTAGGTCATTTACTAGAGGGAAATATTGATATATGCTTACAATTCCGAAAAATAGTAATTTTTCGGAAAGATGTAGAACCACTACTTAGTCCACTTGAGTGAAAATATTTTTGCTGACTTTTTTTGACCTTTTTAGAAAACAATAACGCCAGTAACCACTCCAGCGCTATTGTTTGTTCATCAAAACCACCTTCAGTATAGCACGGCAAGGGAAACTCAACAAGGCCTTACTTAAATGTTGTTGTTTTTAACCTGGTAAAACAAAAAAACACCCCAAGGGGTGCGCTGGGCTAGTTGCCTAACCCTAAGACCTTTGACAACCATTTTAGAAACAGTCTTTTTAACCTTGGCTTTGGTGATACAAAAGCCATCGGAATGCTGATTAAGAGCTTTGCTCCGCAGTAAATAATATCCACTTTGTCATGTGCGACATAACAAGCAATCAAGAAACTCACCAGCAAAGGGGCTGTTCTGGTTAATAGGTGCTTTATGGTCTGTGCTTCGCTTTTTTTATCAAATAAGCGTAAGACTTTATGTGTAACTTTAATATTATGTTTTCTTAGCATGATCGACCTCTCTTATTTAGGCCGTACATACATAAGAAACCTAGCGACCCTTTTGGTGAGTAATCACCCATTTAAGGCCCTTAAAACAACTAGAGTGCAACACCGTCTTGAAGTTTTCAGCTACAAATTGCAGTGAGAGTCTAACAAGATAGGTCACCTCTAAATTAAGCTCCTACAGCTTATTCTGCCAGCTTTGGCACCGAATGAGAGAGAGGTGTCATGTAGAAAACAAATTTATAAAGTTACATCTTCATTATATCCCTTGCCTTTCCCACCGTCAACAATCTATTGAATTTTAGATATCCTACCCTCTTTGTAATTGCCCTTAAACATGCTATAATACCTTTGTAGGCTTAATCCACCTACATTCTTTAACTTTTTCCAGTCTCTTTGTTATCTCCTTAATGCTTAGAGACTCTTAGACTCTCACTCACAATCCTGTCTCCTAAAGGGAATTTTTTTGAGAGTACCATATTAAAAAGCTAGGTTTCTTTTTCTCCCTAGCTTTTTTGTATCTTGTTCTCATGGCTTATTGATTGATACTTTATGAAGTGCTAACGCTTGCTGGTGCTTCTTGCATTTACTGACTTTTTTTTGACCTTTTCAGAAAAAAACAACGCCAGTAACCACTCCAGCGCTATTGTTTGTTCATCAAAACCACCTTCAGTATAGCACGACAAGGGAAACGCAACAAGACTATTCTTAAATATCATTGTTTTCAACCTAGTTTAAAGTGAATGGTAAAACAAAAAAACACCTTTTAAAGTGTTAGTTTTTAGGTGTTTTTTGAGGTTATTTACCCTGGTCTTAGTCACGCGCCAAATAGCTATTTGAAATCTTATAGATTTCTTCCAATTCTTCAGGATTGATACTACCAAGATAGGTGTACTTTCTACGTACAACATCAACTGGCTTCAACTGATGAACCTTGGCGAATCCTTTTACTTTAGGATGGCTACGGATAGGCACGTTACCTTTTGGACATTGGTTGCCCCTGGTGATAGGTACAAGAATTAGCATGTTTGTCTGCAAGAAATGATATTTTGAGCTGACCACAATACATGGACGTCTGCCCACCATTGTTCGTTCTCCCTGTCTACATTCTTCTTCGACGCCAAACGTTGTCTCGATGATATCACCTTGTTTAAGTTGGCTTGCAGGTTTGAGTCTGCGGATAGATTGCGGATGATTATTTTTTTTAGTCATATCGACTTTCTACGCCCTAAGCAAGAGCCCCCAACGGACGCGTTTTATTTATGGAGGGTAAAAGAGGTAATGTTTATCAGAATTAAAGATATACTCAGCATGTTTAACTGAGTCCCTAACAGTTTGGGTATTGGTTGCTGTTAGGTGTTTTCTTCCTTTCCGAGTTAGATCCTTTCATCATATTTTTTCTCCATCTGCTGGCCCGCAAGCCTAATTTAATACTATCACTTTAAGAACTTTTCAGCAAAGGAAATCAGCAAAGTGATTTTGGCACAAAAAAAGCGCCTGTCACAACGCAACAGACGAATAACCTCAAATAATCCTTTCAACTAACACACCTTCATTCTACCATTGATACAGCAGGGTTGCAATATCAATTACGTTTTTATGCTATAATATCCTCGTAGGTTATTAGCCTACTTCATAAATCAAACTTTTCTTTGTACCTGGTTGACTCCGTGCTTTTTCAGGTACGACAAAATCCAGGGACGACCTTCCCTGGATTTTGTTTTTTCTACTAATCATCTTCCTATCTCTTTCTATCGTGTTTTGCGATACGTCTTGAATCTTTATTATATCTCAAGACATCGACAACACAATTGATGACTTGTATAGAAATTGTGATTAATACAATTACAAATTCTTGTTGCATGCGGCTACCTCCTTTCTTGTTTTATACTTTTATTATTCCTTTTTTTATTCTAATCACGGCTAATATTGTAAAATTGATAATAAAATTTGAGATTAGAAAGACTTCCACGCGCAGACTGGTCGTTGATTAGGTGTTTAGTCTAGGTATTTAACCAGGATCAGGCCAATTTCTTGGATTGGCTGACTTCTAATTATTCTCTCTTTGTTCATCTGACAAAGGGTTGATATAATAGCGTTGTAGGTCTTATCCGCCTACCCTGTAAATCAATAAATTTCTAGTCTCTCGGATTATCTCCTTAAAATCCTAGAGACACCTCCTACTAACCTTCACTAATTCCAGTCTGTGATCGTCTTAAAAGCACTCAGGGTAATCTCCCCCAAGTGCTTTTTTGCTTGGTAAAATCATCTTTGAAAAAATAGAATCCCTGCCAGTTGCAATTGAGTACCATGAAAGCGTAAAAGGGCTTGAAGTTGGGGTGCAGCCGCATGGATTAAAAACCCCTTTTTCCGAATAGAATACCTACCAGTTGCAATTGAATACCATAAAAGCGTAAAAAGCCTTAAAGGTGGTACGCAGCCGCATCGATTAAAAACCCCTTTTTCCGAATAGAATACCTGCCAGTTGCATCTTGCATCTGATATAGCTCTTATTCCCTTCTAATAGCCCCAGAGCAGCACGAAAAGCCTTGGTGATTTTGATACAACAAGGCTCTAATTTCGTCTCACAATCGTTTCTAGCACGCGCAGGTCTATTCCCCTCCCCTTTTTGTTTCTGAGGATTCTATGGGTCTATCTGTGCGTCTGAGAACGTTTAAAATGGGTTAGTACAACCATCTAACCAGTCTAATAATTAAATCAATCAAATCAAAGATAAGTTTGTAATCTATCTTAACCTGTTTCTTACTGACACGTTTTCCGTGGTATTTTTTTTCTTGGTAAAAACAGACCACTTTAAAAATTATTCTTGTAATCAGAGATAAGATTGACAAGATAATTCTCAAGTCTTCACGAGTTAAATTTTTTATTATATCTATAAAATGTTTAATCATTTTATTTCTCCTTTTTTTAGTTATCCTGCTTGTTCTCATCCTAAGAGATAATCAAACTCCAAGCAGTGAGATGATATCTCATGTTTCCACAATGATTATGCTCGATTTTCTAAAAGAACCATCGAACTTTTTTGAGCAAATGACACCTCTTTCTTTAATTTGTTTATAGATGTCCCCCTTTACTGTTATTATTCTTTTCTTTGTGTCTAAACTGCCCTTTTTGAGACAAATATTTAAAAAATATTTTTATCTGACTAGTTTTAAAAGCTGTTTGCCTTATAACTTTTTAGTTTGGCAGTGCTGGTGTCAACTTGGCTCACTATAATAAGGAAATATGGCCAAATTGAACAATAAGATTGCGAAGTTCATTTTTTCATGTTGGGGTAGTTGCTTTTCATGTTCCCTTGCTTTGGGTCATATCATAATGAATTGCTATGGTTTCCCTTTGGTTTGTCTCATATCACAATGACTTATTACAGTTTCCCTTGTTTTTAATTATTCTTTCTTTGTTTATCTAGGTAAGTGCTGGTATAATAGCTCTTGTAGGCGTAAGCAACCTACAGGACTTATACTTTTTTCATAACATTGCCTCCTATTGGCATTAAAACAACAGCAATCTTATTTTTTCGAGATCTGATTGACTTTCCTCTAAACGTGCAAGATGTTTAGACACATAACTTAAAAAAGACAAGTGAACCGTGAACACTTGTCTTTTTGATTATGCTTTTTTTGTGAAAATAAAAAATCACGCGCGTGATTGACTCTTATAAGCCATTTTAAGCGTGTGATTTTGTGTATTTGTCCTCACTCTCAAATACCCCGTAGGGTATTCTTGTTTAATATAGGGAAATAAAACTATAAAAACAACATCATTGATACAGCGAGGGTGTTGTTGATCATGTGGGCCATAATGCTGTATTCTAACTTTTTAGTTGTGCGATAAACCGTCGCAAGAGCAAGCCCCATACCACCGTAAATAATCCAAGCACCAATGCTATTTGGTATATGCACCAAACCAAATAGGAAGCTGCTGACAATTAATCCTACAATAGAATTAGAATTAAAGACACGCGCCATAAGAAGCCCTCGAAAAACTACCTCTTCTACAATAGGTGCCATAATCATCGAACGTGTTATGAGAATGATGGGATTCATGTGAATGCTTTCTAGCACCTTTTGGTTAGCTGTATTTGTTATACCTTCTTCTATCATAACTAAGGTCCCTATCTTAGCTACTAGAAGGATACCCAGACAGGTCAGACAAATGGCTCCCCATGCCTTTTTGGAGTTTAATAGCTTAAAGCCTTCCAAAAGTCCCAGACGTTTCCCCAGGTAAAGTGTCACTCCGCTAATAAGAAGCATAGCAAAAATCAAAACAATAATTAAATTCGTGCTTTTAGTACCTAAATAGATTGCAGGCAGCTGCTCTATATATAAGATAAAAAAGGCTAGTCCGAAATATAAAAAACGTTGGAAAAGTGATAGTCTCAAAAGATGGCACCTCTTTGCTGTGGTTTATATTATTATTGCGACTACTTCTATCATCAAAATCTGTTAGGCTCTAATGTAACTTCTAATATATTTAGATTTAACCTTTCTGATAAACTATTTTCCTAGTAGTATTAAATTTGTGTGATATACTAATATTATAAGAATTATGAGAAGAAGGGTACGCAATGACTGCTGGAAAAACTACTTATGAGAAATCAAAGCGGATATTAGAAAATCTACCGGATTATATAGGTGATTTCTTTGTATCAAAGTCAGCATCTGGTCTCTCTTCATTGACACTTTATGAATATCTAAAAGAATACAAACGATTTTTTACCTGGTTAATCGACTTTCAGGGGTTAATGATTGCACCAAAAGATTTACCGTCAGAAGTCCTTGAAAATCTCCCTCAAAAAGACATTGAAACCTATATTAGTTCTCTTAGAGGATTAGAAATGTCAACCGCTACGATTAATAGGACGATAGCTTCCCTACGTTCATTATATCGCTATTTGACAGAACAATTTGAAAACAAAAATTTAGAGCCTTTGTTTTATAGAAACGTTATGAAGAAAATTCCATTACAAGATTGTTCTGAAACATTGACAGCTAGAGCTAATAATTTAAAGGATAAGCTATACACGGATGGCCTAACAGGGGAGTTTCTGGATTTTCTATCCGAAAGTTATGCAGATAGCTTGCCCACTGAGCGCGATAAAAGACGATTCATCCAACATAAGGAAAGAGATATCGCTTTAATCGCCCTACTTCTAGCCTCTGGACTTCGAGTGGGAGAGTGTCGTAATCTTAAGCTTGATGATCTTAATATCCATGAAAAGACGTGTACAGTTAACAGAAAAGGCAGCAAAAAAGATGTAGTTCATTTTGCTTACTTTGCTGTGCCCTATTTAGAAACCTATCTCTCCATTAGGGAAGAAAGGTATCAGGCAACAGATAAGGATAGATATCTATTTGTAACAAGATTTGCAGAGAAGGTTAATCCAATTAGTGTGTCAACGATAGAAAAGAAAATAGCCAAGTATACGAAGGCTTTTGGAGTACCTACTACTCCTCACAAGTTCAGACACACTCTTGCCTCCAGTCTGTACAAAGCAACAAAAGATCAAGTTCTAGTGGCCACTCAACTAGGTCATTCAGATACTAGGACAACCGACTTATATACTCACGTAAATAATAACGAACAACGTGAGGCTTTAGACTCATTATAGACACTCTTTATTTGTGAAGTGTCTATTTTTTGTTTCAATCACTTGATACCTGGACTGCTCCATATTGATAATGGTTTGAGTGGGATGGAAATTCTGCATAACGCTCTCCGAGGGATAATTCAAATTTCCCGTTACTATTTTCATACCATTCTGCAATAAAAAATTGAACCGTAGTTCTCGTATTATTTTTAGTCATTGGAGTCGCCTTTCTATATAGTTCATTATATAGCCTGGAACTTGGACGACTGCTAAAAGCAATTTTACGGAAAAAAGAATGTTCTTTCATAGTGTCCACGTTTGAAGACAAAACTAGTATATCATTTTGTGTTCTTTTGTCAACGTTCGTGGACGAATGTTAGCGAAATTGTCTATATATGTGGACGATGGTATAATAAAAGTAACAAAAATTAAGGAATCAGCATGAGAACAAATAATGAGATAGTGTCAGCTATTAAGACGATACTAAGTGAGAAGGGAATGTCACTAAGAGAATTGGGACGGCAATCTGGAATTTCAAGAAGTGCGCTTTCCAATTATTTCAATAATACACGTGAATTACCGCTAAAAAAAATAAGCGACATTGCTGCCGTCTTGGGAACTACACCAGAGAATTTATTAGGGTTTCAAGTGGATAAGGACACGGGTGACAATCAATTAAAACGAGTAACAGGCTTATACAAACAATTGAATCCGATAAGACAGAACATCATTATCGACGAACTAGAAAATCAACTAGCATCTCAACAACTCACGAAATATAACGAAATACAAAAGGTCCAGGACTACTATCGTGCATTAGAAGGGTGTTCGGAAAGTTCAGCATTTGAAGAAGTAAAAATCTATGCTACTGCTGATATCCAGGAGATCGAGGTTAGAGAAGAACCTATTGAAACAGTATTACAACCTCGTCCAATCCCAACTCATAATTTAGCGTTTAGAGTCAATGGGAACAGCATGATGCCTTCATTTTATGATGGAGAAATCATCTATATTAGCATGTTAGAACCGGTTAGACCAGGTGATATTGGTATTTTTCGTGTTAATGGTAAATGCTATGTGAGGAAGTTACGTATGGATAAGGAGACGAAACGTATCGAACTGATTCCACTAAATTTAGAATATGACTCTCTAGAACCTAAAGATAAAGATACATTTGAAATTGTTGGTAAGGTAGTTGGATAGGTCATGTATGTATACATGATGTATATAATAAAGATGTATCTACATTAAAACTAATGAGAAGAGGTGATTGAAATCAAGAAGGAACTTATGAAAGAACAGGAACGTTTTCAAAGATTGTATTACGAGTTACCAGAGGTAGTTCAGAGTTATTTTGATGCGCGTGATGATCTGAAAGCGAAATCTAACCAAGGACATTACCTGGTTAACTTTTGTCGTTTCTTAAAAAAACGTTTCCCAGAAAAAAAGTTAACAGCTGAATTATTTGAAGAACTTGACCATGATTCGATTGGGAAATTTGTTTTTGAGGGATATCCTAAAAAAGTAAGTCACCGAACATGTTATAATCGGTTGATAGCATTGAAGTCACTGTACTACTACTTTACAGTTGGCTCCTATGATGATGGGACTGAAAAACCACTTTTTTATCGTAATGTGATAGAAGAATATTTATTTTTAAACAAAAATGCCATTGATCATATCAGAAAAGACATTAGTGCTGCAAGAACAAAAGGATATAATCGCTTCTTGACTAAAGAGGATTTCTTAGATATCTTGCACTACGCTGATTTTATGATGTTGGCAGATATCAACAATAAAGTTGAATATAAAAATTATAAAAGATATAAAAATAGAACCGTGGCCATATTAGCATTGATGATGGGAGCTGGGCTTTCTACAGATGAACTCATCAATTTAACAACTCACGACATCGATCTACGTGTACCACAAGTAACTGTTACTCATGACGGTAAACAATTCCATCGCAAAATCGATAGGGATGTCCTGGAATATCTACGGCCATATATGCAGTGGCGCAGACAATGGTTTGTATCACCTCCAGATAATCCGACACTTTTCTTTTTAAACAATGGGAAACCAATGAGCCCAAACGGAGTCCAACATTTATTAAAACAAGTTAATAGGCACTATAATGGTAAACAAGTAAGTAGTAATTTCATTAGGCAGTCTTTTGCAATTAATATGTATAAAACAACTGGCAGCCTTACAGCTACACAAGAGTATTTAGGGTTTGGGTCTAGTGCTATGATGACTAGAATCATTGCAACCGTTGATGAAGAGCGAAAGAAAAACCGACTATAAGCCGGTTTTTTTATTATGCAGATGTTGAAAGTACTCCCTTTACACTTCGGATGGCACTTGTTGTGTTAAAATTGTCGTCTCCTGTGTTCGGCACGTCCATTTTTTGTTTTGGAGTGCTTAATTTGATTTCCTCCTCGCCCCAGATATCGGTGGCTTTGCTTTCTGTAAGGATGAAAACATCATTCTTGTATTCTTCAGGAACCATTTGTTCAATTTCTTCTTTAGAAAAACGTTCAGCCTCCGCGAAGTCTACAACATCCCACTTAAGATTACCTTTGGAGTCCCTTTCAATATTACCTTCACGGTCACGACTTAATGACAGGAAATTAGCAATTCCGATATTCTGAGTAATATTCACAACATAGCGTTCAATGTCCCATTTTCCGATTATTACTGCTGTCAGAAACTCTTCGTATTCCTTTTCAGTATTAATACTGAAACCATCGCTTCCTGAATTATTGGCTTCAAGGGCTTTACTGATTACCTCAAATTTACCTTTAAATGTACTGATGTTTTGACCTTCTAAAAACTTTGCTTGTTCTTTTGTTAAGATTGGATTTGTCATTTGTGTTCTCCTTTTTTATTTTTTGAATTGTAAAGTGGCTTTCGATAACTTGGGATTATGACTCCAGAGCACATTCTTCTTCAATACGACATCAAATAGTCCTCCTACATTGCCATTAGTATCCTGCTTAAACTTACGTCCTTGGACAAACACCAGGTCTCGGTAATCAGGTGAGATGCTATTTGCAATAGAGTCTAACATAGCTTTTTTAAGTCCATCCATGTTGCTAAAATCTCCCTCGATATCGGCATCATGGTCCTGGATGAACAGAGTTTTAGAAATAACCTTTGGATATATTTTTTTTGCTAGTAAAGAAATAGCAAAGGGGATAGCCAATACTAGGATTACCCACGGATGAGTTAACCACTCCAGGTAAACTCCACTCATTAGGCTAATGATGCATACATACAATAATGCCGACACTAACTTAAAGTAGTTGATTGACATTGTTGTATTTTTGATAGATTTTGTTACCAGTAGTCCGAGGAATACATATAAAACCAATATGATCAGCGATAAAATATGTAAGAAGTCACTGGACCAACCAAATATATTAATAGCTAACAATAAGATAGATGTAGCAATAATGAACACCGAGCCAATGTAGTAGATTGTTTCAGTGAGCCATTTAAACAATAATAAATACAGTAATTTTCGCTCTTTCATTACTTTTACCTTTCAAGATTAATTCTTAACTTTTTTGGGGTTGGGTGCTGAAAAAGTAGGATTGAAATCATCATCTAGCAGTATTACTGCTTCGAACGATTCGCCATCTTTCTTTTTAAAGCCCTTTATCAAATTTGTCCTCTTTTTAGTAACAAGCTGAGACATTTGTGGTATCGTCAGCTTCTTTCCTGCAACAGTACGCCAAATGACAAATCCGCACCCAGGAGATTCCTTAGTTCTTGATGCACAATTTGCTGCTTTTGCATTCGTATAATACAAGACCTTGTTACCACATTTAGGGCAGTTACCAAGTTGTGTAACCCTTGAATCTTCTATTTCCTTGATGTTACTACTCCAATCGATTGATTGAATCTCGTTTGGTAGAGTGTTAACCATATGATTGATATATTTGATAACACCAATAAAGAAATCACCTTGCTCTTTTTCACCTTGCCCTATTTTATTTAAAAACAACTCCCATTTAGCTGTCAGATGGGCCGAAGATAATAAAGAGTCTTTTTCTAATGCCTGACAGAAAGTCCTACCAAGTGGCGTAAGGGATAAATTTTTCCCCTTCTTCTCAACATATCCATAACCAATGACTTCTTGCCCTACTTTTTTCGGCATCATCAATTTTTCCAAAATATCGGCCCTGGTTGCCGGAGTACCAATACCGTTGACCTCTTTCATAGTGTCAGCGATATCTGATTCTTTTGTCCCAGCGTTCACCATAGCTTCTAGCAAAGTTCCTTCTGTGTAAAGAGGCTTATTTGTAGTTTTCTTCTCCACAATATCCGGACGACAAAGAGTACTATCACCTTCATTTACAATAGGAAGTTCTGAATTGTTATCGTTGGATTCGCTGTACAAGGATTTCCACCCAGGCGCGTGAGGGACCCGTCCTACAGTTTTGAATAACAAACCGGAAACGTTCGTTGTTATCGTTGTCTCCTTATATTCGAATTTTGGTAGGAACATTGCTACTGTTCGCCGTAATACCTCCCAATAGCAAGCCTTCTCTAATTCTGAATAGGACTCAATTTGTTGCTTAGTAGGAACTGTGGCGGTAGGGGGAATCGCCTCATGCACTGCGCTCTTTTTGTCATCTACATAACGTGACGATGGTTCGAAATTAACAAGCTCCACGCCACCTAGTAAAGCTGCATACTCTTGCACACTCCCCGCTATAATGTTATATCTCTTGCTAGATATGTGAGAGGAATTTCCTCGCGGATAGGTCAAAACATGTTCTTTCTCATAGAGTCTCTGACATGCCTTTAACGTTTCTTTTGGGGAGTACCCCAAAGTATCAGATATATATTTCTGGATAGATGCTAAACTAAATAGTTTTTCAGATGCTTTCTCTTTCAGCTCTTCTACTACTTCTTCCACTTTAGCCGGATATATATCTGAATTTTCACCTAAGAGTGTTTGTAGTTTAGTTTTTATGAGTTCAGGAGAATTAATTCTTTGTTTCCAATAATCATCCTGTTCTACTACTACTTTTCCTCTATACGACCCATTAGAATGCTCAAAATCCGCTTCTAGTTCGTAGTATGTTTCTTGTACAAATGATTCACGTTCCTTCTCTCTTTTATAAATCATCATAAGAGTTGGACTCATTACACGGCCGACAGCAAAGAAACCTTGTAGGCCGGCTTTTCTTAATAAATTGTTATACAATCTAGTCCCGTTGATTCCAACCAACCAGTCAGAAATTTGACGAGCTTGTGCTTCTTTGGCCAATCGAGTAGATAATTCTATTGACTGCAAGTTTTGAAAACCATTGAAGATAGTTGTTGGACTCAGTTCATCAACCCAGAACCTCTTGAACGTTTTTTTGGTATCTTCAAGTACCCCGCTTTCTTGGGAAATCAAGTAAGAAATAGCACAGCCTTCCCGGTCAATATCTCCGGCCCACACAATCGTATCTGCTTTTTGAAACAAGTACTTAATTGTATCGAACTGCTTTTGTTTTCCTTTAGATACATGATATTCGACACTTTCAGGAACCAGAGGCAGGGTATCAATTCTTGTTTTATCTGCCCATTCTTCATGATAGTACGCAGGTTCTTCTAACTCTACTAAATGACCAATTGCCCATGTAATACAAACAACCTGGCCATTAAACAGCTTAGGATCCTTAGCCTTAAAAAAACCGCTAAATTTTTTACTACCTTCTTTGTGCCATACTTTATCAAACACTTCACCATATTTCTTTGCTTGGTCAGGTTTTTCAGCAAGTATAACAATCATATTGTTTACCCTTGAGCTGCTAGCGCCTTAAACAAAGTTTCTTCTGTCTTTGTCTTCAACGGGATAAAACCGACACACAAATTATTGTCTAGGTTAATTACTTCAACTCCTAATTCATCACATACATTCTTGTCCTTAATAATTCCTACTTTCATAATTACTATTCCTTTCTTATAAATGCTAGCGGATCGTTTTCATTTCCTTTTTCAATCAGATTCTCAAAACGTTCCAATAATATAGTCATCCTTTGAAGATAACTATCATTTAATTCTTCCTGGTCAGACCTGATGCTGTTCTGACTGTCCTGCTGTACGAGTGCTGCTATGTCTATGTTGTTCTTCTCCGTTTCGAATTGTATTTCTTCGGTCCCTAAGAAAACTCTTGGTTCAGGGTGCTGCGGAGAACAGGTAACAAAACTATTTCTTAAGTAAGCACCCTCATCAATTCGATTAAAGGTCGGCTCTTGCAAAAATGATTTATCCGATGATAAATATGCAGCCAAATCATTCCGATAGTTATTAAATAAAGACGACTGAATTGCCACCTTTGAACTTTCTGGCTGAATTATATTGAGATAACCATTTCGAATAAAATTATCAGATGCTAGACAGTAAACATTCTTCTGTCTTAGAGCCATGATATTCGCTTCAGTAATTTCTCCCTTCATATCAATAATAAATATGGCCCTTGCCTGGCTTTTTGATAAATCGGTTTTTCTCATCATGAAGACAAGACGATTAGGAACTTCTTCACCTTCCTTAGTTGATGACTCCTTACTGACAACGTTCACATTCTCCGCTTGGAGAAATGCCTCCAGTTTATGAGGCATGGTTATTGGCATATACAAGGTTGCCCCGTGTGTTCTAACAGCCATCAGCAGTTGAGTAAAAAACAAATGATTCCCTATTTGATAGGTAGGATGATCAATAAATAATGTAAACATCACTGACCTCCACTAATATCGATACGAAAATCAACAGTTTTAAACTCTTTATTTCCTTTTTCGTCACCTACTAATAGGAAAACAGCCTTTCTGAGGTCGGTTTCGTGTGCCGTCGATAAATCCATAAACAATAAGTTCAAATCTATACTGGCCATATCTAATTCAACATAAAGTTCCTTCATTCTTTCAATGTCATCAACGACAAGGAGAAGGTAATCATTATCTTTTTGTATAGTTGACCACTGCAAAAATAGTCGATTAAGATATCGGTTATCCCTCTTATCTAAGATAGGAACCAGACCAAACTTAATAAGACTATCGCTCAACTTGAACTCTATCAAGCCATTCAGAGCCACTGACGGGATATATCGCCTCTTACCAGCTTTCTTTACACTAGTTTCAGGATAGACAACCAACGGATTAAATGTCTGGTAGCCTTCCATCTTTGAGAGAATCTGGTATGCATCGACTAACTTCCACATACGGATATGTTGAAGGTCATCCGTCCTAAACCAAGCTTGCCAATCATAAATAGAGGTCGCCATAATTTTATTGGTCGCTCTAGCGACATAAGCCCCATTCCTTGATATGGTATAAGTATAAGCTGTCTCATCATTATCAGCTCTATTGAATTTCCATTTATTGATCAGTTGGGCTTTCCATAGAAATGAGATAATACTTTTTAACTTCTCGCCTCCTATACCTAATTCACGCTTTAAATGGAGTGTCTGAACACTTTTATGTGCTGCAATAAACAGCAAAGCTCTTTCTTGATTCTGAGTTAGATTTCTGGCCACAAATGTAAAATCACCATCAGAAGAATAGAAAATTTCTCTATCCTTTACATCTATAGGCAGTTCAGTCTCAAAATAAATCAAGGAACAGTCAAAGTCGTTATAATAGTTCTTTTCTACTTTTGAGGGAGTCACTATAGTCGCTGAAAAGGATTCTGGTGAATTTTTCAACTCTTCCAACGATTTTTCTGTAATTGGTAATTCTTCATTTATAGTCTTTTCAACGTCGTTAGAAAACAGCTTTAAACCACTTTTTGACAAAGGGATATTGACCATGTCTGCTTCCTTCCTTTTTTATTTATTACTTTTTAAGTATAGCAAGAATTGAATAGCCCTATTTAAAACTTAGACAAATAAAAAAACTACCGCGGTTAAAATAACCTGGTAGTCATTTATACTCTGTATGATTTCTCGCTAAACCACGCGCAGCCGTCCCTTTAAGCCCATATTATACAAATTTTCTAGGCTAGGGTTTCGCTTTACTTCACGTTCTTAACTGTTTGAGTCACGATATGTTTTAAATGCTTCATAAAACATGACATGGGCTTTAAAAATATTTTTATCATATGGAGTATCAAAACAATCATTGTCTAGTAAGAATTGATTCGTTATAACAAAGGCGCTAACTTCGGTTAGATTATTCCTTTTTGCATCATCTACACGATGATTTCCGTCAATCACACGATTTAATTGTTCAAATTCAGACAAAATAATAATTGGTTCACTTGACACTTCTATTATATCTTTTGGCTGAGTATAGAAAATAGTTGATGGATCTAAACTATTGAAGTCTGTCCCTGAGGGGGTAGCCTTTTTGAAATCTTGGACTGCAATAGTTTCCATTGTAATACTTCCATTTTGGATAGATTGTTTAATCTTGTTGATTGAAAGACCGATTCGACATGGGAATAGTCCACCAAAGTCAACCTCCATTTGATAATAATTCCACCAATCGTTACGATTTTCATCGAAGAAGTAACTAGTAGGAATATGTGCGAACGTCTCAGCAATCAACCGTACTTGCAAAGGGTTCAAAAAACCAACTGCTTGGAACCGCTCTAAATACATAAAATATCGTTTAGCGATTAGTTCCCCTGGTTCACCTGATACATTCATACGGTTTTTGGCTAGTTTATGCCTTTTTTGCTTCATTTTTCTATGTTTCATAACTTTTTTCCTTTCCAAATGACTGTTCTATATCGACCTTTAACATCATATACGCTATAATTGTATCAAATAATCCCCAAAAATCATATCAAGTATCAAGTAAAAGCACCTCTCGGGGAGGTGCTTTTTTTGTACTATCGTATTTGTTCCGATACAGAACTAGATTTTAGAAACCTAAAAAGAAAAAAAGACCACTTGAGCAACATGGGCTTAAGTGGTCTTTCATATTCCTCCTTATTTCCTGTTTTAAATCTTCCTAGGATTTAACTGAACCAGATTCTGGCCGGTAATAAACAGTAACCAATTCCTCATCTATAACCTCGCTTGCCCAAGACTTCCTGTCTACTAATAGACTATCTAAGCCAAGACGAACTAAGGGACCTAATCCTGCACGTTTATCGATTGCTCTGTGAATAGAGTAGAAAACTTCTGATGAGAAAACCCATTCTGCTTTCTCTCCCACATCTTCTAATATCCAAATTTGGTTATTCCAGGTATCAAGCTCTGGATGGTAAGCATAAAAATAGCTAATTCCTAGCTTTTCCAGTAAAGCTTTACCATACTCTGTTATCACCTCAGGTGATGTGAAAAGAACTTGGCCACTAGAGTTATGTGCTTCGTTCTGTTCCATGGCCAATGCCTCTTCCTGGGTCAATATACCAGCTAGCACTGCACGTTCTAAGATGTACTCCCAAACGTCATTGAATAGATCATCAAAAACCATCTTGTTTTTAGTCGTTGTCATTTATTTCTTCCTCCATGAATGTTTATATGCGCGTGAAACTAAAAAAGCCACTTAAACTTTGTTTAAGCAACTCTTTTGTTACTGGCTAATCAGCATCAGGAACGGTTACATCAATGTAGATTTCACCCCAACCTTTTGCAAGCCTTTGAGCTCTCACATCCGCCTCGAAAAGATCTTCGGCCATGATGCTATAGCTGTATATTTTATCCCCTTTTTTAAAACGTGCGATAAATTTTGTTTTAGCCATTATTCTTCCTCCTATTATCTTAAGTTAAGTAATTGGTCAACTCTTGCGACCAATTACGGACATCAGCACCTTTTGTATCTGGTAAATAACCATCTGCATAGGCGCTTTTTTCAAAATCACGGCGATATAACTCCAGGTTACTACAAACATACCCAAAGCCTTTAGCTAAGAGAGCCTTCATCCATTCAGTGTCAGAGACTTCTAAATAGGACCAATCGGTATCTTCCATATCTTGACACCAATCAAGAAAGCTTTCTTTAGCGAAATCGCTGCGCGTGACTTTGCAGACTGCGTTTTGTAGTTTCTGGAAAGAATATTGCAAGTTAGTCATTACTGCGCCTCCTTAATCAAAGAAATCAACTTTATATCGTGCAATATAACAACCGTCTTCAACCACCATTTCTAATCGTTGATTTTCCATACAGGCTTCACCCAATGGGGTTAACTTATTATTCTGGATAACAAGCGAAGTAAGGTAGTCATTGTCCAGACAGTTACCATCAGCTTTTTTCACATTTGTCGATGTCAAAGTGATGTGACCAATTTTAACATCGGACTTACGAAGCAATTCCAAGGCAAATTCGACCTTGTCATTACTTTGAAAAGCAATACGGTAACTATAATCTGTGACAAAAGCAGGATCTAAGACCTCAATCCCCCAATTATAACGGAGTAATTCTTTTTTCGTAACCAAATTGTTTTTTCTATCATTGATACGAGTGTTATGCTTACGCATAGCATAAGCTATAGCAGCATCTAACTGATAAGCATTAAAAGCTGCATCTGGATTACCATCTAACGCAATTGTGATAAATGGCTTAACGCGGCAATCAAATGGACCTGGGAAAAGAACCTCATATTTAGGCTCAAGAGTCTTTTCCCACAATCCGTCCTCGAACAAGACGTAATTACCTGACCTAGCTTCTTCCATGAATTTTGCTAACAATTCGTTTTTATTATCTGTGACAATAATACTAGTATTATCGTTAAACATCTCCATATCAAATCTAGCATAGGCATAACCAAAACTTTGAGAAATATAATTAAGACTTTCCTCTATCGTCCAATTATAATCACTTGACCAGGGATTCCTTGCTTTCACATATAAATAACCCTTGTAAGAGCGGATATCAATCACACCTCTATGGTCACGTAACCTGAAGGCAAGTGGAAATTCTTTATCTTCAACTTCTAACAGGTATGTAAAGAAGAAGTCTTCCTTTATCCCTTTACGAAGCTTTCGGCTACGTTTTGTTGGGTAAAATTCAAAGTTGTAAGTGTATGTATTTCTGATCAATTTAGTCATTTGTATAATCCTCCTTAGGTACATATTTTTTTATCATAATAATTTTAAAGTTCATCAAATTGTTCTCGAAGCGACTCACCAAGGTCATCTAAGGTCTGATGTAACTTCAAGACCTGATTGGTCTGCTCTATCAAACTCTTGTCACCATGGTATTTTCTAAGCCAATTACGAATGACATCTTCGTCAATTGAGACACCGTCCAAGCTGACATAGAAATCACCAGGTTCAACAGACTCCTCAAAACCAAGTTCCGGAATAACCTGTTGTGCCTCAGCAACAGCTACTTTACTAACTTCGAAAACCAATCCTACTGCTTCTACAAACTGTTCATAAGTGAAAACATCTACAAGTTCTGACAAAGGCGAGAATATAATATCAGATGGGTCTGCTTCGATTTTCCACTCCCGACATACAGTCAAGGCTACTTCCAACTTGTCAGCATCTGGCAACAAGTTCCGTAGAGACTTAACCTTATGCTCTATTGCATCATAAGCACGCGCATAATATGCCATATCAGGTGTAATTACAATTGGAATTAATACCTCATCTCCTTGTTTCCAATGGGTACAAGGTTTGATTCGCGGGAATTCATCCCCTTCTGGCATGACTATAGCAAATGCTGCACTTGGAAATACCAAATCTTTAGCTGCAGTAACTGCATCCAATATCATAGAAACCTCACCATCAGCTGTCAGCCTGGTAACATTCCAGTTAACTACTGCATCTTTAAGAGCTTTTATTTTCAACTCCTCGAACAAGTTAGTCTCTGTTGCAATCATAATTTTCCTCCTTTATTAAGTTGTACTTTACGTCCGTTACCAGGTGTTCTTTCCAACAACAGACCTGTGTGTGGAATACCTTCAAATAGTCGAGAATCGTTTGTTGTTGTCACTACCGTCAATCCAGCGTAAAAAGCTTTTTTAACGGCTTCTAGTTGCTCCTTGGTGTTAGTCACACCAATAAAAACATATCCTGAATTATAGCGACAGCATAGGTTAGCAAGACTATCGTAAGTCATACCAATTGCCGGATTAACAACCAACTGTATAAAATCATCATTCCTGATTTCTACAGCGTCCTCAATAGTCATTACCATGTGTTCCTTAACCTCAGTAAGAAGTAGGTTAGCTAGAGTTGTTTTACCAATACCTGCTTCTCCCATGATCACATAGATTCCATTATGCTTAATAACGTCTTTTAATTCAGAAAGATGTTTATCTCCTGTAAAAATATAGTCATTTAAGCAATAATGGTTGTAGACTCCGCTACTATCATCTTTTGACATCAACTCTTTAGTAAGAGACATAATACGTAAGACCATTGACTCTTTGTGGCTGCAATCACAAAGAGTAGATAATCTTAAACCCACTACTCCAGTGTCTAATTGGTAATCGCAAGTAGCCAACTGACTTCTTCGCTTCTCACCAACCATCATTCCTGCGACAAATTTAAGGTGGCTAATCACTTTAGCCCCAGAATCAAAAGGAATTTGGTCAATCATTGACCGTTCCTCCTCAATACGATAGTAAATGTCGTATCTTTCTTGTCTTGGAATTATATAGATGTCTTGAACACCCTTCTCTACAGCACTTTGCAATAGTGACTTTACATCGTAATTCATTTATTCTTCCTCCGTTTTGCTTAATCTAACCCCATCTCCTCAAGTAAGGCGATGCCGTTATCTCCGATGTTATACAGGCAGTCATCAAAGGAATCGTATATATCCTCAGAATCATCAAAAGCCTCTCCTGAAGTCTCATGTTCTTTAAGGAGCGCTAAGATACGGTCCTTAAAAGTCTTGAAGACCTCTTTTTCATCATCACACTTCCTATCGACATATTCATCAAAATGAGTCAGCAACCATTTAGAAGATACAACCTCTCCAAAATCATAGAAGTTATAATCCAACAGATTTTGAACAGTATAAGATACTGTTTCAGTTGTGTCGGAAATTTCTACCTGTTTTTGGTTTTTTGCATCCCAATTGATAGATGTTTCCCCATCTTGAATGAAATCACAGCCAGACTCGCCGTCTGTATAATCGAACGCAACCGTAATATCAGTTGCTTTTGCGCGTGATTGCGCTTCATCGATATTCGGATATTTTGAGTAATCCTCAGTTAGGCAACCAAAAAACCATCCGATATTTGATTTAAAATTCCATCGGCCAGTAGCCGTAAAATCAGAAACCAACACAGCATCATGAGTGGTTGAATCAAGCTCGTAGTTTTCTTCAACTATTTTGATTATTTCAGTTCTATTTTCTGGAGATACATTTTCAAATAAGTCCAGTGAGGTGAAATAATCCGCACCTTCCTCATACTTCAAATGACACTGAATAAGGTCAATAAGTACATCAACAGATGCAGCGTAAATAGTGATATTGCCAAATGCGTCTGACATATTTGCCATAATTTTCCTCCTAAAATATAAAAAAGCACGCGCCTACTATAGACGTGTGCCTCCTATTATCGTTTTGATTCAACAGCAACCAATTTGAATGCTGTTGAGTTGTCATAAATATAGACAGTGTCGATTAGGCCACTGTCTTTAATTGCTTTGAAATTACTAAGAGAACGTTTAAAACGCTTCTCTACTACTTCTTTTGGAACGCCATGACCTCCCTTTTGAACACGTCTTAAAACACGCTCATAAGCAAGCTCGGCACTTTCCAAACGAACATAGAATAAAATAATTTCAAAACCTTGTTCTTTAGCTTTTTTCAACAGTTTCTCCAGGGAATGAAAATTTCCGGAGAGTGTTGTTTCCCAATGAAAAGATGTTCCAGTAGCAATCAAAGTGTTGATTGCACTAACTACGTCTTTCATAGCTTTGAAATTATCATTGGGATTTCTCCAATCGCCACCAGATTGTCTCAACACTTCATCAGCATTGATACGCTCAGTGTTTGAAAACAGTTCCGGGTGCACTTCGTAAAGAGTACTCTTCCCTGCTCCGTTAACACCTGCAATAACAAACATCGATGGTGTTCGTTTATCTGACAAAGTCGCCACGATTAATCACCCCTTCTTGCTTCTTTTGTAAAGCTTGGTTGTACATATTTAGCAACAAATCCTTTTTAATAGGATTTTCTTCTGCTTTATAAGCTTCAAAAAGGTCATTAAGGTTTTCTTTGTTATTTACCATTATTCCTACCTTAGTCGTTATAATATAATGCATAATTCTCCTCCTATTATATCATACTATGTCTCACCCAGGGATAGTTCTACCCTCTGGATAATGTTCAATTAATGCCAATCAGATAAATATCTCTGATTAACATTACGCTTGTTTTGTTGCTGTAATAAAGTCTGACAATTCCTTTAAGACAGACTTAGAAGGTTGGGATTCTGACCAATGTTTTAATTGATCAGATGTTGCACCCAATTCCAAGGCAACTTCGATGCCATCACGAATTCGTTTTACCAGGTAATCCCCTTGTAAAATATCATTCATCTTGCTAACCTCTGCTTGTTCTGCTACGTATTCCAAATGCTCATCATCAGAAGAAGATTCTTCTATACCACATGCATTTAAAGTCCCGTAACGTCTCAAACTAGAGACAACACGACGCATACTTCTAGCATCTTTGGCATCGTAAACCATAGCCGGACTTTGCCATTCTCGACTATATCCTCCTTCATGAGTGATTACCGTTACAACGGATACTAGGCCATTTCCTGATTTTTCGTAATGACTAATGGCTAGACCATTACGATTTAAAGCAGGCATGACAGCATCTTTAATAGCTGACATAGGCGCATACGAGTATGCAATCAAATGACCTGCCTTTGTTGTAAACTCGGCAGACATCGATTTAGATAAAGCTTTAAACTCTGCTTGTGCTTTTGCAAAAGCTTTATTGAAGGCTTTTTCTTGTTCCAAACGCTCTTGACAAACGCTTGAATTCATTTCGGCTTTCAATCGTTCAACCTCTGTTTTAGCAGCAACCAACTCATTGAGTAATGATTCTAGTGACATGTTTTCCATAATTTTCCTCCTTCAAAAATAAAAAGAGGAGGAACCCTGTCTTGTTCCTCCTCATAGCGATTGTCTTGATTGTTTATTTAGAATGGCATACCGTCATCAGGGATATCTACTGGAGCACCAGTCAGATAGTTAGGCCCATCAGATGAAGCTGGTTTAGATGTATCAGCTTTGTTCTCTTTGTTCTCTTTATAATCAATGATTTCAAGAGTTGAAACTTCAACGTAAACCGAATAAACGATTTGTCCAGCCACATTAGTGTACTTCTGTTGGCGCAACGCCCCAGAAATTTCAATCCTAGCTCCTTTATCAGCAAACTTCGCTAGGTATTGGGCAGTCTGTCCCCATACTGTGAAATCAAAGAAATCGACGATTCGCTCACCGTTCGCATCCTTACGGTTACGATTTACAGCAATTGAAGCATTGACCACTTCTTTTCCACTTTTTGTGAATTTCACTTCCGGTACAACAGTCAAACGACCACTCAAAACTACATTATTCATAAGATTTTCCTCCTTCATTCCATGGCAGCCATCTCAGGCCACAAGTTTAACATAAAGGGTATAACCCTCTTTCATCAATAAGAAAAGACCTAAAGCAGCACAACGCCCCTATAAGTCTCCTCTGTCATATAGACACCACATCAATCGAAACAACTTCAATTTCAATGGCTCGTTAGACACATTAAACACAAAAAAGGCACAA
>OBVV01000235.1_pt1 | contig 26320 bp, 23 predicted proteins | sample 1476221 | NCBI WGS metagenome assembly OBVV01 (sample SAMEA2580029, study PRJEB22360) | human gut metagenome | biome: human gut; feature: human-associated habitat; material: faeces | place: Denmark | collected 2008/2010 | reverse complement strand
CGGCTGGCAGCCGATAGCGGAGCGTAATGCTACTAGTCTGAAAAAAATAAACTGGTCTTATTTTGATCCAGTAAATGGTGATCAAAAAATTGGCTGGCAAAATATAGATGGAAAGTGGTATTACCTTACTAGAAGTGGAGCACTTATTGGTGAGCAATACATGGATGGGAAATCTTATTATTTTGACCCAGTTAATGGTGATATGAAAACTGGTTGGATATCTAATCCAGGATATTCTGGTACGGAATGGAATTATTACGACCCTGTAAGCGGAGAAAAAGCTAGGGGTTGGAGAAATATAGATGGGAAATGGTATTACTTTACAATTAGTGCGTTAAAAGGTTCGCAGAATTTAGATGGAGAAAATTATTATTTTGATCCGGTTAACTGCGATATGCAAACGGGTTGGGTAAGCAGACAGGAGGCCTCTGGTACAAAAAGATATTATTACGACCCAGAAAGTGGGAAACAGCTATCAGGTTGGCAAAACATAGATGGGAAAAGGTATTACTTTGGCCTGTATGGGGCATACAGTGGTCGTATAAGTGGTTTAGAAGGAAAAGATTATTATTTTGATTCAGATACTTGTGAATTGAAAATAGGATGGTTTGAGTCAGGTAAATATAAATATTATGCAGATCCAAATGATGGTGGTGCACTTGCAAGGAGTAAGACTTTAATTATAGACGGTATTTCATACACATTCGATAGTGGAGGTACTCTTATAAACAATATACCTTAATTGATCAGCACCTTAAAAGTTAGATTTTTTTCTAACTTTCAAGGTGTTTTTAACTATGATGATAAAGAATTTTATTATATAACCAGAGTGAGTTATTAGGTAGCTAATAAGCTTCATTTATAATCATTGATAAAGTCAGTTGTTAAAATTTTAATAATAGAGCAGGTTATTTCTTTAATTACTTTTTGGTCCACTTTTAGATAATATCTTATATGATTTTATCTAAAAGTGGACACTGATAGCCTTTTAAAGTACAAATAAAAAGAGAGTGACTTTATATTTGAATTCGTTGACAGTGACCTCTTTATATTTACACATCATTTGATTTAGAGAAATAAACATGCTACAATGAAAGCGTATACAAAAATATAAGGAGGAAATGAAGATGAAAAAAGCAACTAAATTTTTGCTAGGTGGGGCATTAGTAATATTACTTTTAACTCCAGTATCTCAAGTAAAGGCTGATTGGCATCAAGATAATATTGGTTGGTGGTACTCACTAAATAATGGTTCTTATTATAAAAATCAAGAAGCTTATATCGACGGTAAAAACTATAAGTTTGATGATAGAGGATATATGATAACTGGCTGGCAATATAATGTGTATAATGGTGGAGATTACCATGGTTGGTATTATTATGATCCTATAAGCGGAGAAAGAGTTAAAGGTTGGAGAAATATAGATGGGAAATGGTATTACCTTAGCGAATTTGGAGCACGTTTTGGTGGTCAAAATATAAATGGAAAACATTATTATTTCGACCCAGTTAATTGTGATATGAAAACTGGTTGGATATCTAATCCAGGATATTCTGGTACGGAATGGAATTATTACGACCCTGTCAGCGGAGAAGAAGCTACTGGTTGGAGAAATATAGATGGGAAATGGTATTACTTTGAACATAGTGCGTTAAAAGGTTTCCAAAAGATAGGTGATAAAAGATATTATTTCGATCCAGTTAATTCCGATATGAAAACGGGCTGGATATCTAAACAAGGATACCCCGGTCTAGAATGGTATTATTACGACCCAGAAAGTGGAGAAGGATTGTCAGGTTGGCAAACGATAGATGGAAAAACGTATTACTTTAACGAATTTGGTGAGGCATTTGCTGGACAGGTTACGTTTCAAGATGGAAAAACTTATTATTTTGACCCAGCTAATTGTGATTTAAAAACAGGTTGGCTTGATTTATTTGGAAGAAGATATTATGCAGATCCTAACGATGGTGGTGCATTTGCATCAAATAAAACTTTAGTTATTGATGGTATTTCTTATGCATTTGGTATTGATGGCTCTGTTATCAATAATGAGCCTTAATTGATTAAAACCTCAAAAGTTAGATTTTTTCTAACTTTTGGGGTGTTTTTAATTATGATAATAACAGACCACCCTCGCGGTGGTTTGTTCTATACTAGACATACATCGAAGCGGAGCTAGAAAAGAAGTGAGGAAAGGAGGATGTCTGTGCTAAAAAAGGATTGATCTTTCTATTATTAGGAATGACTGTGTTAGTAGCTTGGCTTCTCTTTGTTCCGGATGAACAACCAGCTCCAAATTTTTCATCAAAAAATAAAATTGAATTGCTGGCAAGAATACTTGATCATCGTAATGCCAATACCATTAGAGAAGCTAGCTATGGGATTCCTTCAGACGCAGAGATCAGACGTGTGGGTGGCATAGACCATCTGGAAATGGATGGTACGAGTTCCTAGTCCAGATGATAATAAAATCTTGATTACCTCTTCAACATTCATTGAGGGTGAAAAAATAGATGTAGCCTTTTCATTAGATAAAGAGTGGGAATTACTACATGCTAGTTATTTTCATACGGAGAAAGATGGGACCACTAAACGAGTTGAGGTCAGTGATTCTCAGCAAACAGAGCTCCTAGAAAAAGTGCAAACAGAATTAAATCGCTTTGTATAAAAAATGGAGCAAGAGCTAAAGACGTAACAAGTTTTGGATATCTTAAAAAGAATGAAACTTCCCAAGTCTTTGAGCAGAAGGAGATTTCAAAATGGATCAAAAAAACCACCTTCGGGTGGCTTTATTAATACTTGTTTTCACCATTTTGTCAATGAGATTTCGCCGCTATTGAGCCAGATTTCTTCTTGCTTGTCCAATTGGACCAAGAGTTGGCCGGTATCAGAGATATCTTTGGCGAGACCCTGATAGGTCTGTTGGTTCTGCTCAAAAGTAACGGTTCGTCCTAGGACCAGGGAGCGCTCTTTATAGAGGTAGAACAGTTCATCGACATCCGTTTGGAAGAATTCCTTCCAGATCTCACTGATGAGGTCATTGCGGGTGATGGGACAAGGTCCTTCAAATAAGGAACCAGCCTTGCTTTCTAGCTCTTCTGGAAAAGTAGGGATGGCTAAATTGAGACCGACACCGATAATGACATCCGTGACGAGACCAGTCTCAATCGACGTGATAGCTTCGGTAAGGATTCCCCCAATTTTTTTATGGCGATAGTAAATATCATTGACCCATTTGATATCGATATCGATAAGGGTCAGGTTTTTAATAGCCTTGTAGATGGCTCCAGCGACCATGAGGGTATAAGGAGGGAGCTCCGCAGGGGGCAGTTGAGGCTTGAGATGAAGGGACATGTAAATGCCCCCTTGATCAGGGCAGTAGTAGTCACGACCAAAGCGGCCTTTTCCTGCAGCCTGCGAATTAGCTAGGTAGAGCGCCTTGCCTTCTTGATGGGCTTCTATGCCTAATTTGGCGTCCAATTGGGTGGAGCTACATTGTTCGTTTAAGGAAACAGTCAATTGGGTATTTTTTGCGATCACTTCAGGAAGCAGAATATCGCCTGAGACCAGTTTGTAGCCCTTCTTTTTGAGGGATTCGATGACGACCCCATCTTTTTCTAGACGTTGGATGGCCTTCCAGATAGAGGTGCGGGAAACACCTAGTTCTTTTGCCAGCTGCTCCCCGTTGACATAATCATCTGCCTGAGAAAGGGTTTGAAAGAGGATTTCGTGTGTTTTCATAAGACCTCCTAACGACTGCTGTCTCGAATCGTCAGTTTGGTAGCTAATTTGACCATATAGGGAACACTTGGTTGAGCCCCTTGAAAGGTTTGCCGCAACAGCTGAATGGCTTGCTTGCCCATTTCTTCTGTGTAGACGGTCACTGTAGAGAGGGCAGGAAAGACATACTTGGCAATGGAAGTATCATTGAAGGAAATGAGACTGACGCGATCAGGAACTGCGATTTGGTGCTCCTGAAGAGAGCGCAGAGCCCCGACAGCTAAGGCATCACTAGCCATGAAAAAGGCAGTTGGCAAGTTGTCGCCCAATGCTTGAATCAGCTGCTCCATCATCTGATAACCCGACTCGATCGAGAATTGCCCCACAGAGACAAAGCGCTCCTCATAAAGTCCTTTTTCTGTGAGATACTGTTGAAAGGTTCGTTGACGGGGATCCATCTGTAGCGGTGTCGCATCTGCCGTCTCTTCCTGCCCGACCAAGAGCCCGATCTCTTTGTGGGCATGATCAAGGAAATACTCGAGAGCCGTGATGACAGAATCTTCTAGATCGGTCGTCACACAGGAATGCCCTAAATAGAGGGTATTGCTATCGACAAAAATCAGGGGTTTGCCGTAGCTTTCTAGATCTCGAATGGTCTTGGGACTGAATTTCCCAAGAGCGATAATGCCGTCTACCTCTTGAATCAAGGACCAATCGTCATTATTGAAGATACGAAAGATCTCATAGCCTAATTCCTGGGCTTGTTTTTCTAACCCCATCCGAATGGAATAGTAGTAGAGGTCATCTAATTCTTCTTCGCGTGTGTACCATTCAAAGATGACGATTTTATGAAAATCTTGAACGGGTTGAGGCGTTGTTTTACGGCTTTTCTTTTGGTAATGCATGTCCTCAGCGATGCGAAGAATCCGACTGCGCGTGTCTTCCCCAACCGATAAGGTTGCATCCTGGTTGAGGACGCGAGAGACCGTTGCTTGTGAAACGCCTGCTTTTTCCGCAATGTCTTTAATCGTTGCCATAGTTCATCCTTTATTGATTTCTACTTCCAGTATACTCTAAAAAATAGTAAAAAGAAATAAAATTTTACTAAATTTTATGTTTGCTACGATATTGGCTAGGAGTCAGTTGGCTATAGGCCTTAAAAGCCTTTGAAAAATAGAGGGGATCCGAAAAGCCCACCGAGTAAGCTACAATCTTAATGCTTTCGTCCGTGTTGGTCAGTAACTGTTGGGCACGCTGCATGCGGACCGAGTGCAAGAATTCCTTGGGAGAGATCTGGTGAAACTCCTTAAAGATAGTTGTCAGATAGGAGCGATGGACATTGAGGTCATCAGCGATCTCTTGAATACTTAGATGCTCTTTATTGTAATGCGTCTCAATCACATGCTTGCAGGTCAGATAGAGCTGATAGGTGGGAGATGGATGGCTCCGATGGATATCGGGAGCCACTTCACTGATAAGAAATAGCAGTTCATAGATCTGCGAGAGAAGGTGGAGTTGGTAGTGAGAAGTCATTTTTGAAGCCTCTGCCTTGTGGACGAGTCGCTCCATAAACTGGCCGATCTTTTCTGTTTCCACCTCTGTTTTCTTTAAAAAGCCTTTTTCATGCAGGGTTGAAAAACGCATGAAATCACTCACCTTGGTGCCACTGATGCCAATCCAGTAGTAGGACCAAGGTTCTTCGGCATCGGCCTTGTAGTAGGTCACTATATTTTTAGGGAGGAGAAAGAGATCCCCAGCCTCTAGGTGGATTTCTTTTTTATTGAAGTGGAAGACTCCCTTCCCTTCTGTAATAAAATGCAGGACAAAATTATCTCGGACGCTAGGGCCAAATTCATAGTTCTTCGGGCAATCTTCGTAGCCATAAAAATCAAGGGCTAGGTCAATGGTATCGGTTTGGTATTCAGAAAAGACTAACATCGGTAAACCTCCTACCTAACATTTTACCATATATGTCCAACAAAATTCTATTTTAGTAAGCGTTTACATCAAGTAAAATAAAGACATGCTAAAAAAGAAAGTTATTGGAACTGAAATTAAAAATACATAGTGATATTTTTTCGGGTCCAATGGAGGAAGATATGGCAATTCGTATCGAACAAAATTTGTTCTATGTAGAAAGTAAGGGACTGAGCCTGATCCTTGAAAATCGAGATGGCTACCTAATGCTCAAGCATCTGGGACGTCCGATCCCGTCTTATCATTTTTCCAATACGGTGCATGAGAAGGATCATGCTTTCTCTGGAAATCCAACACCTGACAATCGGAGCTTCAGCTTGGATACCCAGCGTCAGATCCTAGGACAGCACGGGCTTGGAGATTTCCGAAAGCCGTCTATTCAAATCCAGCACGGCGCCACAGAGGTGACGGATTTCCTCTATGTCGGAGCCAATATCTACTCTGGCAGTGTCGAGGCAACTGGTCTTCCCAATCCACATACAGTAGATAGTGCTGAAACCTTGGCCTTGGTCTTTGAAGATGATCAAGCGGCCCTGCGTTTGACCCTCTATTACACGGCTTACGAGGATCGAGCAACCATCACTAGCTTTTCAAAGATTGAAAACTGCAGTGATGAAACCGTTGTGATCCACAAGGCCCTCAGTGTGATGGCAGATGTCCCAGCCAGTGACTATGATGTCATCACCCTTCAAGGGGCCTATGCGAGAGAAAAAACAGTCCGCCGCCAGCAAGTGGAACAAGGAATCTTCTCCATCAGCTCCAATCGTGGTGCTTCTGGACACGCCCAGACACCAGCTCTCATTCTTGCTGACCATGAAGTGACAGAAGATGCTGGTTCTGCCCTTGCCTTCCAACTGCTCTACAGTGGAAATTTTGAAGGATTTGTTCAAAAGAATCAACTCAATGAAGTTCGGGTTGGACTGGGGATTAATCCTGAAAACTTCTCCTGGGAGTTGGGGCCAAATCAGAGCTTTGATACGCCGGTAGCCATGATTAGTTACTCCCATAAGGGATTGACTGGTCTCAGTCAAGAAAGTCAAGCATTTGTCCAAGATCATATCATTCCTAGTCCCTTTGCCCATAAAGAACGTCCAATTCTCATCAACAACTGGGAAGCAACCTACTTTGATTTTAAGAAAGAAAAATTATTGGAGCTAGCGGATGAGGCTCAAAAAGTGGGAATCGAGCTCTTTGTTCTTGATGATGGCTGGTTTGGCAATCGCTATGATGATAATCGGGCCCTCGGTGACTGGACTGTCAATGAAGAAAAATTAGGAGGAAGCCTAGCAGAACTGATCCAGGGCATCCACGGCAAGGGACTTCAATTTGGCCTTTGGGTGGAGCCAGAAATGATTTCTGTTGATAGCGACCTCTACCGGGCTCATCCGGACTGGGCTATTCAAGTCCCAGGCTATGAAAACACCTATTCACGGAATCAACTAGTACTCGATTTCGCAAATAAAGAAGTGGTTTCTTATATCAAGCAGGTCTTGGATGACTTACTTGGAAACCATGAGATCGACTACATCAAATGGGATATGAACCGCAATATCACCAAACTTGGAAATGGGAAAACCTACCTTGAAACCAAGATGCAATCCCATGCGTATATTTTAGGTCTCTATGAAGTGGTTTCTTACTTAACAGAGAAGTACGAGAACATCCTCTTTGAGTCCTGCTCTGGAGGTGGTGGCCGCAATGACCTCGGTATGATGAGCTACTTCCCTCAGGTCTGGGCAAGTGACAATACGGATGCCATTGCCAGACTTCCGATCCAGTATGGTTCTAGCTACCTCTATCCTACCATTTCTATGGGGGCTCACGTATCAGCTGTTCCAAATCACCAGATGGGACGGATGACACCGCTTGAAACGCGAGGTCATGTAGCCATGATGGGAAATCTGGGCTATGAATTGGATCTAACTAGTCTTCCGCAAGAAGAGTTGGATAGGATTGCAGCTCAAGTCGCTCATTACAAAACGATTCGACCACTTGTTCAGTTCGGAAAACACTACCGCTTGATCAATCCAAGCCAAGGTAGCAATCAAGCAGCCGTCCAGTTCACTTATCAAGACCGCACCGTTGTAACCTATGTACGGGTCTTATCAACGGTTGAGGAGATCGAGCCGACCCTATACCTCAAAGGATTGGAAGAAGATACGCTCTATCGCTTAGAAGGGACGGACCAAGTCTATTCAGGAGCTGAGCTCATGTATGCCGGGTTAACCGTCGTTCTTCCCCAGGGAGATTTCCTCAGCAAACAATATGTTTTTGTCAAAAAATAAAAGGAGACAGCCAAATGAAATGGTATAAAAAAATCGGACTTCTTGCGACTACAGGCCTAGCCTTGTTTGGGCTCGGTGCTTGCTCCAACGATGGAAAATCTGCGGATGGCACAGTGACCATCGAGTATTTCAACCAGAAAAAAGAAATGACCAAAACCTTGGAAGAAATTGCGCGTGATTTTGAAAAGGAAAATCCAAAGGTCAAGGTCAAAGTTGTCAATGTACCAAACGGTGGTGAAGTATTGAAAACACGTGTTCTCGCAGGGGATGTGCCAGATGTAGTCAATATTTACCCACAGTCCATTGAATTGCAAGAATGGGCGAAAGCGGGTGTCTTCGAAGATTTAAGCAATAAAGATTATCTCAAACGCGTGAAAAACGGCTACGCTGAAAAATATGCTGTAAATGGAAAAGTCTACAACGTTCCTTTCACAGCCAATGCTTACGGAATCTACTACAACAAAGACAAATTCGAAGAGTTGGGCTTGAAGGTTCCTGAAACTTGGGACGAGTTCGAACAGTTGGTGAAAGACATCGTTGCTAAAGGACAAACACCATTTGGAATTGCAGGTGCAGATGCTTGGACCCTCAATGGTTACAATCAATTGGCCTTTGCGACAGCAGCAGGTGGAGGAAAAGAAGCCAACCAATACCTTCGTTATTCTCAGCCAAATTCCATTAAATTGTCTGATCCGATTATGAAGGATGACATCAAGGTCATGGATATCCTTCGCATTAAAGGATCTAAGCAAAAGAACTGGGAAGGCGCTGGCTATACAGATGTTATTGGTGCCTTCGCGCGTGGAGATGTCCTCATGACACCAAATGGATCTTGGGCCATTACCGCGATCAATGAACAAAAACCGAAATTTAAGATTGGAACTTTCATGATTCCAGGGAAAGAAAAAGGACAAAGCTTAACCGTTGGTGCGGGAGACTTAGCATGGTCTATCTCAGCTACTACCAAACATCCAAAAGAAGCCAATGCCTTTGTGGAATACATGACCCGTCCAGAAGTCATGCAAAAGTACTATGATGTGGACGGATCTCCAACAGCGATCGAAGGGGTCAAACAAGCAGGAGAGGATTCACCGCTTGCTGGGATGACCAAATATGCCTTTACGGATCGTCACTTGGTCTGGTTGCAACAATACTGGACCAGTGAAGCAGACTTCCATACCTTGACGATGAACTATGTCTTGACAGGTGATAAACAAGGAATGGTCAATGATTTGAATGCCTTCTTTAACCCGATGAAAGCGGATGTGGATTAGGAGTAGAGAGACGATGAAAAAAGTATTACAAAAATATTGGGCATGGGCTTTTGTGGTCATTCCCCTCTTATTACAAGCAATTTTCTTCTATGTGCCAATGTTCCAAGGAGCCTTTTACAGTTTTACCAACTGGACAGGTTTGACCTATAACTACAAATTTGTTGGCTTGAACAACTTTAAGCTCCTCTTTATGGATCCAAAATTCATGAATGCTATTGGCTTTACTGCGATCATCACGATTGCTATGGTAGTTGGTGAGATTGCCTTTGGGATCTTTATTGCGCGTGTCTTGAACTCTAAAATCAAAGGCCAAACCTTCTTCCGTGCTTGGTTCTTCTTCCCAGCAGTTTTGTCTGGTTTGACAGTGGCGTTGATCTTCAAACAAGTCTTCAACTACGGTCTACCAGCGATTGGGAATGCCCTTCATATTGAGTTTCTTCAAACTAGTCTTTTAGGGACTAAGTGGGGAGCGATCTTTGCGGCTGTCTTTGTCCTTCTTTGGCAAGGGGTGGCTATGCCTATCATTATCTTCCTAGCAGGTCTGCAATCTATTCCAACTGAGATTACAGAAGCAGCAAAAATCGATGGTGCGACGAGCAAGCAAGTCTTCTGGAATATTGAATTGCCTTACTTGCTACCAAGTGTCTCTATGGTCTTTATCCTAGCCCTAAAAGGTGGGCTTACCGCCTTTGACCAAGTCTTTGCCATGACTGGTGGTGGTCCAAACAATGCCACAACCTCACTTGGGCTCTTGGTTTATAATTATGCCTTTAAAAACAACCAATTCGGTTATGCCAATGCCATTGCCGTAATCTTGTTCTTCTTGATTGTAGTGATTTCAATCATCCAATTGAGAGTATCTAAGAAATTTGAAATTTAAGAGGAGAAGCACGATGAAACAAGATGAAAGAAAAGCCTTGATTGGCAAATATATTCTATTGATTCTAGGATCGGTTCTGATTTTAGTGCCACTCCTTGCCACCCTCTTTAGTTCCTTCAAACCCACCAAAGATATTGTAGATAATTTCTTTGGATTCCCGACGAATTTCACATGGGACAACTTTAGCCGTCTCTTGGCTGATGGAATTGGAGGCTATTATTGGAACTCTGTTGTCATCACTGTCTTGTCTTTACTTGCAGTAATGATCTTTATCCCCATGGCAGCCTACTCCATTGCACGTAATATGAGTAAGAGAAAAGCCTTTACTATCATGTACACCCTCTTGATCCTTGGGATTTTCGTACCTTTCCAAGTTATCATGATTCCGATTACGGTTATGATGAGTAAACTCGGTTTGGCTAACACCTTTGGTTTGATCTTGCTCTACTTGACCTATGCGATTCCACAGACCCTCTTCCTCTATGTAGGGTATATCAAAATCTCTATCCCAGAAAGTCTGGATGAAGCAGCAGAGATCGATGGGGCTAATAAATTTACAACTTATTTCCGCATCATCTTCCCAATGATGAAACCGATGCATGCGACAACCATGATTATCAATGCCCTTTGGTTCTGGAATGACTTCATGTTGCCACTCCTTGTCTTGAACCGCGATTCCAAAATGTGGACCCTGCCTTTGTTCCAATACAACTACGCAGGCCAATATTTCAACGACTACGGACCAAGCTTTGCTTCCTACGTTGTCGGCATTATCAGTATTACTATTGTCTATCTCTTCTTCCAACGCCATATCATCGCAGGAATGAGCAACGGCGCAGTAAAATAAGATACAAAGGGACGATTCAGCTTGCTGATTTAAATCGTATCCTAGGAAGCAATTCTAAAATAGAAAAACTCAAGAAAGCCAGGTCTCTTAAGACTTGGCTTTCAAAAAAGAAAAGGAAACCATTATGCCAATTCAAAACAAAACCATGTTAATTACTTACTCAGATAGCTTAGGAAATAACCTCAAGGACCTCTATGAAAATCTGGAGAAATATTTTGGAGATGCAGTAGGTGGAGTACACCTCTTGCCATTTTTCCCATCAACTGGTGACCGTGGCTTTGCGCCTGTAGATTATGATCAAGTGGATCCAGCCTTTGGGGATTGGGAAGATGTCAAACGCTTGGGCGATAAGTACTATCTTATGTTTGACTTTATGATCAATCATATTTCCCGCCAGTCTAAGTATTATAAAGACTACCAAGAAAAGCACGACCAAAGTGCCTACAAGGATCTTTTTCTCAACTGGGACAAGTTCTGGCCAGAGAATCGCCCAACTCAAGCAGATGTAGATTTGATTTATAAGCGCAAAGACCGAGCTCCTAAACAAGCCATCACTTTTGCGGATGGGACGACCGAGCACCTCTGGAATACTTTCGGGGAAGAGCAGATTGACCTAGACGTGACCAAGGAAGTGACCATGGACTTTATTCGCAAGACCATCGAACACCTGGCGAGCAATGGCTGTGACCTCATTCGTTTGGACGCCTTTGCCTATGCAGTCAAGAAATTGGACACCAATGATTTCTTCGTGGAGCCAGACATTTGGGATTTGTTGGATAAGGTGCGCGATATGGCGGCAGGCTACGGTGCTGAGCTTCTTCCAGAGATTCATGAGCACTATTCCATCCAATTTAAGATTGCCGATCACGACTATTATGTCTATGACTTCGCACTTCCAATGGTAACCCTCTATACCCTCTATAGTTCAAAAGTGGAGCGTCTTGCCAAGTGGTTGAAGATGAGTCCGATGAAGCAATTCACGACGCTCGATACCCATGATGGGATTGGGGTGGTCGATGTCAAGGATATCTTGACAGATGAAGAGATTGACTATGCTTCAAATGAGCTCTATAAGGTAGGAGCAAATGTTAAACGCAAATATTCAACAGCAGAGTACAACAACTTGGATATCTACCAAATCAATTCGACTTACTATTCAGCGCTTGGTGATGACGATCGTAAGTACTTCCTAGCCCGTTTAATTCAAGCTTTTGCACCAGGTATTCCACAAGTTTATTATGTTGGATTCCTAGCTGGGAAGAATGATTTGGAACTCTTAGAAAACACCAAAGAAGGCCGCAATATCAACCGTCATTACTACAGCAATGAAGAAATCGCTCAAGAAGTGGAGCGACCAGTCGTGCAATCCCTTCTCAAGCTCTTTAGTTTCCGGAACAACTCGCAAGCTTTTGATCTAGAAGGAAGCATTGAGGTGGAAACACCAGATGATCATACCATTGTCATCACGCGCCAAAATAAAGACCAAACTGTCACAGCAGTAGCTCGAATTGATCTTGCTGAGGGCACTTACCAAGTGACAGAAAATGGTCAAGAAATGGTGTTTTAAAAACGATTGAAGTCAGGGGGAGACAGTTTTTCTCCAATATTTTTAAAACAAAGGATTTGGCAGACCTTTCTAGTAGCCTATCTACCCGGCAAGTAGTTCTTTTGCAACTTTGACCTTGTCAGGGTCTAATCATTCAAGATCTACTTTGACCTTCGCAAATTCTGTCTCATTCTGTCTTAATAGCCCCGTATGATACTAGGAACTCTGATACAAGAAAGGATAAATATGAAGGACCTCATTCTCTACCAGGAAACACACAAGCAGTTTCATCTGCGAAATGATTTTATTTCATATATCTTTATGATTTCCCATGATGGGAAGTTGCTCCATCTTTATTATGGACCGACCTTACCAGAAGGGGATTATCGTCATTTGGTGGAAATGAAGCACCGCCCGATGACCACTTACCGGCAAGAAGGGGATCTTCTGTATTCACTCGAACACTTGCAGCAAGAATTTCCAGAGTATGGGGCGACAGATTTTCGCCATCCTGCCTTGGAATTGTCTTTTGAAAATGGTTCTCGACTGACAGATTTTATCTATAAGGATCATGTAATTTTAAAGGGAAAACCAAGATTAGAAGGTTTACCAGCAACTTATGTTGAAAACGAGGATGAATGCCAGACCTTGCAAGTGAATCTGATCGATTTGGTATCGGGTGTGGAGGTGAGTATTCAGTATAGTATTTTCCGAGATTTCCCTGTGATAACGAGAAGTCACCTGATCAACAATCAAGGATCAAGGCCCCTTTCCATTGAAGGAGTCACCAGTCTTTCTTTAGACCTACCTGATCGAAACTATGAGATGATACAGCTTTCTGGAGCGTGGGCTCGTGAAAGGCACATTCATTCCACCTTGTTACGTCAAGGAATTCAATCGATTGAATCAACCCGTGGAATCTCTAGTCATCTGCACAATCCTTTCCTTGCTCTAAAACGGCCTGAAACCACCGAGAATCAGGGGGAGGTTATTGGACTCAGCCTGATTTACTCAGGAAATTTCCTTCTTCAAGCAGAAGTGGATACCTTCGATGTCACCCGACTTCAAGTGGGAATCAATCCCTTCCAATTTTGTTGGAAATTAGACCCTGGTGCTAGCTTTACAAGTCCAGAAGCAGTTCTGGTATACAGTAGAAATGGTTTAAACGATATGAGTCAAACTTTCCATCGTCTTTATCGTACCCGTCTAGCTAGGGGAGAATGGCGAGATAAGGAGCGGCCGATTCTACTCAATAATTGGGAAGCAACTTACTTTGATTTCGATCAGGAAAAACTGCTCAGGATTGCGCAAAATGCCAAAGAAGTTGGTGTCGAATTATTTGTATTAGATGACGGATGGTTTGGAAAACGAACCAATGATCGAACGGGTCTTGGAGATTGGGTTGCCAATCGCGAGCAATTTCCAGATACAATCGGGGCTTTATCAGAGAAAATTCATGATATGGGCTTGAAATTCGGCCTTTGGTTTGAACCGGAAATGGTCAACAAAGATAGCGATCTTTATCGTACCCATCCGGACTGGATCCTAGAAGTAGCAGGTCATTCCCCACGTCATGGACGAAATCAATTTGTCTTAGATTTTAGTCGTGAAGAAGTAGTAGATGCCATTTATGAGCAAATGGCACGTGTGATTGAAGAGACGAAATTGGACTATATTAAGTGGGATATGAACCGTCCGCTCACAGATGTCTTTTCTAAATCCTTGGCTCCAGACCAGCAAGGAGAAGTGTTTCATCGTTATGTTCTTGGATTATACCACTTATATGATCGGTTAAAGACAGCATTCCCTTCTATTCTCTTTGAATCTTGCGCTTCAGGAGGCGGTAGATTTGATCCAGGTTTGCTTTATTATGCACCCCAAACGTGGACCAGTGACGATACAGATGCCGTTGAACGGCTTAAGATCCAATACGGAACCAGTCTAGTTTATCCACTCTCGACGATGGGAGCTCATGTGTCCATTGTCCCTAACCACCAAACCAATCGGATCACACCGCTTACGACAAGGGGAAATGTCGCTTATTTTGGGGTCTTTGGTTATGAGTTGGATCTAGCAGAGCTGACCCAGGTTGAGAAGGAAATCGTAAAAGAACAAATTGACTTTTACAAAAAAGAGCGATCCCTGATTCATCAAGGAAATTTTTACCGTTTGCGCTCCCCTTTTGACTCAAATCAAGTCGTATGGTCGGTTGTCAGTCAAAATCGTTCCCGAGTGATTCTGGCTCAGTATAAGCTATTAAACGAGGTGAACCGTGCCTATGATCGTGTGTATCTTCAAGGACTGAATGCAGACGCTCTCTATGAAGTAGATGGGAAACAGTATAGTGGTGCAGAACTGATGTTAGCAGGCTTTAGTCTTTCAGACGCTTCCTGTGGCCAGCCTTTGGATCAAGAGAAACTGAGTTGTGATTTTGACTCTCACATTTGGGTTTTTGAAGAAGTGAAATAATCAAAAAAAGCGAGTATCTATTGATAGAATGCCTCTTAAGTAGACAGGGTAAATCACCAAAATCTACTTAAGAGGTCTTTTTATGACGAATAATTGCAACCGTTTACAAAACTATAAAACAATGGTACAATATCTATTGAAAGAAAGGAGGTCGCTTTATGAAAAAAATCATTTATCCATCTGCGGCCCTATTAACGGCTTTTGCTCTATTATCCGTCCAAACAGCAAAAGCAGACACAGCTCAAGCGTCGGATCAAGCTAATGAACCGGCAGCAACAGTAGAAGAGGTGGTGGCTTCTCCAACGCCAGAAAGCACCACAGAAAATCAGGGAGAAGTGGCCGAAACGCCGACTTCAACAGACCGTGCAGCTGTCCCTGCTACTTCTCCAACGGTAACTTCAACAGAGACGGCATCTCCTGAAGTGGAAAAACTGATTGAAAACATGCCACTCAAACAAAAGGTGACTCAAATGATCATGCCGGACTTCCGTAAGTGGCAGGAGGCTAATCAGGAATCGCCACAGGATCTCACCAAGGTCAATGCTGAAGTAGCAGATGCAATTGATAAATATGATTTTGGAGGCGTCATTCTTTTTGCTGAAAACGTCAAAGAGACCAAGCAAACTCTGGCTCTGACGCAAGATATGCAAAAGGCAGCGATTGAAAACAAAGCCAATAACGGGAAGATTCCGCTATTGTTAGCCATCGACCAAGAAGGAGGGATCGTCTACCGCTTGGGTACGGGTACAGCCCTTCCTGGTAATATGGCCATTGGGGCTACCAATGATCCCAAACTAGCGAAAGAAGCCGGTCAAATCATCGGACGTGAGCTTTCTGCGCTAGGCTTGAATGTGGATTTTGCTCCGGTTCTAGATACCAATAACAATCCTCAAAACCCTGTGATTGGGCTTCGTTCCTTCTCATCTGATCCAAACCGGGTTGCCTACTTGGGTATTCCGATGATGAAAGGCATTCAGGACTACAATGTGGCTGTAGCAGCCAAGCATTTCCCAGGTCATGGAGATACAGCGGTCGATTCCCATACGGGTCTCCCATTAGTGGATAAATCTCTTGCCGAGCTTGAAAAATTGGAACTCCTTCCATTCAAAAAAGCTATGGATGAAGGGGTAGACCTCTTGATGACGGCTCATATCCAATACCCTCAAATTGAAAAAGATCAGGTCGTGTCAAAAGAAACGGGTGAGAAAATCTATGTTCCAGCGACCCTCTCTGATGATATTTTAACGGGCTTGGTACGGAAGAAATACGGCTATAAGGGCGTGATTGTCTCTGATGCCATGGGAATGGATGCTATCGCTAAGAACTTCGGTGAGGTGGAAGCTGTGAAGATGGCCATCAAAGCCGGAGTTGACCTAGTCTTGATGCCAACGACCCTTCGCAGCAAAGCCGATTTGAGCAAGATTGATACCATTGTCGATGCAGTGGTAGATGCCGTGAAAACCGGTGACATCTCAGAAGAACGCTTAAATGAGTCGGTTCGCCGGATTCTGACCCTCAAAGAAAAACGTGGGGTCTTGAATTTTGATCCAAGTGCTCGAACAGCTGAAAAAGCAGAGGAAGCAGTCGGATCTAGCCTCAATCGTGACTTGGAACGCAAGATTGCAGCGGCAGCGGTGACGGTTGTAAAAAATGAAGACAATACCTTGCCATTTAAGGTGCAAACAGGGGACCATGTCTTACTCTTAGGAGCTTTTGAAAATGAAGTCCCTGGACTCGATTTAGGCATGCGTCGCTTAATTGCTGACGGAGTGCTTCCAAAAGACACCTCCTTTGTGGCCAAGAACTTCACTAAAGAATCTACCCTTGATAGTCTAAAAGAAGACCTAGAGAAAGCCACTCACATCGTAGTGATTTCAGAGATCGGTTATGAAGGGCAACTGGATAAAGATTTCTGGCGGACCAAGATCCCAACAGAAATCGTCAATTATGCCAATACCAACCATAAGAAGGCAGCTGTCCTTTCTATCTCTAAACCTTATGATGTAGCCAACTATCCAGCAGCCAAAGCCATTTTAGCAGTCTATGGAAATAAGGGAATGGATCCAACGGAATCCCTCAAACCAGACAATGCCTTCGGTCCTAATATTCCTGCAGGAGTGGAAGTCATCTTCAATGGCAAGGAACATCTAGGTACCTTACCGGTGGATATTCCAAAAATTGTAGATGGAAAAATGTCGGAAACAGAGTACGCCTACCGCATTGGCCATGGTCTCTTCTATCCAGCACCTGCTCCATTGCCAACACCAGAAACCCAAGTTCCAACTTCACCAGTTCAAGATCCAACCCATCAGACACAACCAGTAGAGGTTGGTCACACTGGAACACAGGTCCTTGTTAGCAAGCAAGAAAAAGCTAGCACCCTTGATCGTCCACAAGTTACTCCGATCGCTGTGTCACAAGCCACTGATCAGGCTCCTGTCAGCGTGTCAGCCAGTCCTGCTTCATCGGTATTGCCAAAAACCGGTCAAACAGGGAACCTCCTATCCCTCATGGGCATCAGCCTCTTAACCTTCCTTGGATCTTTTGTCTATCCAAGAAAGAAACACTAATGAATGAAGAGTCTCAATTGGGTGATTTCCCAATTGAGATTTTTTGGTAAAAGTTTACTAAAATTAACTCGAAACAGTAAGAGTGAAATAGAAGTTGTAATCGGATGAAAAGCCTCTATTCTCGCCTTTTTTCGTGTAAAATAAAAAATTAATAAAATTTTACTAAAAACACTTGAAGTTTTACTTGTGATCAGATATAATACAAGTATAAAAACGTTTACAAAACTAAAGGAGTTTCTCATGACGACAACAATCACATCTCAAGATTTACAAGCAAAATTCCAGGCTGTTTTTGGGGAAAAGGCTGACCACACTTTCTTCTCACCAGGACGGATTAATCTGATTGGTGAACACACGGACTATAATGGTGGCCATGTCTTCCCAGCAGCCATCACACTTGGTACCTACGGAGCGGCAAGAAAGCGCGAGGATAAGGTCTTGCGTTTCTTCTCAGGAAACTTTGAAGACAAGGGGATCATTGAAGTTCCACTTGAAAATCTCCACTTTGAAAAAGAGCACAACTGGACCAACTATCCAAAAGGCGTGCTCCACTTCTTGCAAGAAGCGGGTCATGTCATTGATAGCGGTATGGATGTCTATGTTTATGGCAATATTCCAAATGGATCCGGTCTTTCTTCTTCAGCTTCCCTTGAGCTCTTGATTGGTGTCATCGCTGAGAAACTATATGATCTTCAGTTAGATCGTCTAGATCTGGTCAAGATCGGAAAACAAACCGAAAATCACTTCATCGGGGTCAACTCTGGGATCATGGACCAATTTGCCATCGGTATGGGAGCTGATCAACGGGCTATTTATCTCGATACCAACACCCTAGAGTATGATCTGGTACCGCTGGACCTCAAAGACAATGTCGTAGTCATCATGAATACCAACAAACGCCGGGAATTAGCGGATTCAAAATACAATGAACGTCGTTCAGAATGTGAAACCGCCGTCTCTGAACTCCAAGAAAAATTGGATATCCAAACCTTAGGGGAACTGGATCTCTGGGCTTTTGATGCCTACAGCTACTTGATCAAGGATGAAAATCGCATCAAACGAGCTCGCCATGCTGTACTTGAAAACCAACGGACCCTCCAAGCTCGTAAGGCACTTGAAGCAGGGGATTTGGAAGGCTTTGGCCGTCTCATGAATGCTTCCCACGTATCCTTGGAGCATGACTACGAAGTGACAGGTCTAGAATTGGATACCTTGGTGCATACAGCCTGGGAACAAGAAGGTGTCTTGGGCGCTCGTATGACAGGAGCAGGTTTTGGTGGTTGTGCCATTGCCCTCGTAAACAAAGATAAGGTTGAAGCATTTAAAGAAGCTGTTGGCAACCGCTATGAAGAAGTCGTTGGCTATGCGCCTAGCTTTTATATTGCAGAAGTTGCGGCAGGGACACGAGTTTTAGACTAGGTGATAATAATGGAAGCTGTAATATTTGATTTAGATGGCTTATTAGCCGATACTGAAATCATTTCTCTAAAAGTTTATCAAGAATTGCTTAGAGATTTTGGAATTCCTTTCACAGAAGAAACTTACTCTAGAGACTACAGTGGACATAGGGAAGAGGAGAATGTTCAACGATTTTTGGATACCTATGATTTACCTTGGAATTTCGAGCAAACTCTGGCTAAAGTTTATGAACTAGAAGGTCGAATCTTAGCCCAAGGTGTTCATTTAAAAAAAGGTGCTAAAAATTTACTTACTTTTTTGAAAACAGAGGGCATTCCAATCGCCCTAGCAACTTCAAGTGTTGAATCTCGGGCTAGAATGATCTTGGATAGCAATGGGGTACTGTCCCTATTTGACCATTTAGTTTTTGCAAAAGATGTCAAACGAAGTAAACCTTACCCAGATATATTTTTAAAGGCTTGTAGTGATTTGAATGCTTTACCAGAGAATTGCTTAGTACTAGAGGATAGTGAGGCAGGGATTGAAGCAGCCTATCGGGCTGGAATCCCAGTCATATGTGTTCCAGATTTAAAAGTACCAGCACAGTCTTTCTTAACTAAAGCAGAACAAGTTTTCCAGGATTTGGATGCTGTCAGAGACTATTTAAAACGTAAGAAGGAGAATCAATGAATCAGGGAATTTTAGACGCATTTGTCACAGCCGTCATTGCGGCAAGTGACTACGAAGAGATGGATCGGATTTATCTAAAAAATCGCATCATGAGTCGCGTTGGAGAAGAAGGGCTAGACGCCCCAGCTCAAAAAGAAGAGTTGATTGCGCTCAAAGATCAGTTGGTAGAGATCGCTGTTGCAAATAGCAAGATCCAAGACAGCATGGCCGCAAAAGACAGCCTGGGTGCGGAGTTGATGGATTGGATTACCCCTTGTCCTAGTCAGGTCAACCATCGTTTCTGGGAGACCTATCGTCAGTCCAAAGAAGACGCGATTGCGGATTTCTATTCCCTCTCTAAGCGCAATGATTACATCAAGGTCAAAGCGATTGCGCAAAATATTGCCTTTGAGACAGAAACTCCCTACGGTTCTCTTGAAATCACCATCAATCTGTCAAAACCTGAAAAAGATCCTAAAGACATTGCAGCGGCCAAACTTGCCAAAGCCAGTCATTATCCAGCCTGCCAATTGTGCTTTGAAAATGAAGGCTATCAAGGTCGCCTAGACCATCCAGCTCGGGCTAATCACAGGATTATTCGCTTTGATATGGACGGTCATGATTGGGGCTTTCAGTATTCCCCTTATGCCTACTTCAATGAACACTGCATTTTCCTCGATAGCCAGCATGTTCCCATGGCCATTAGCCACAAGACCTTTGAGCGACTCTTGACCATTGTCGAGACTTTTCCAGGCTATTTTTCAGGGTCTAATGCAGATCTGCCCATTGTAGGGGGATCCATCCTGACTCATGACCATTACCAAGGCGGACGCCACACCTTCCCTATGGAGTTAGCTCCTGTAGAGGAAAGTTTCACCATTGAGGGATTTGAAGCTGTATCGGTAGGAATTGTTAACTGGCCCATGTCAGTTCTTCGTTTGAATTCAGATGACAAGGCGCAATTGATTGCCCTGGCAGACCATATCCTCACAGCCTGGCGAGGCTACTCGGATCCAGCCGTTCAAGTCTTAGCAGCATCCGATGGTCAGCCCCACCATACCATTACCCCCATTGCACGGATTCGCGATGGGCATTATGAACTGGACTTGGTGCTCCGTGACAACCAAACCTCACCAGAGCATCCCGATGGCATTTATCACCCGCACGCGGATGTGCAACACATCAAAAAAGAAAATATCGGCCTGATCGAAGTCATGGGCTTGGCCATTTTGCCACCTCGCCTCAAGGAAGAGCTCAAGCAGGTTCAAGAATATTTGCTTGGACGTGAGAGCACAGTGGCAACCTACCACCAGGCTTGGGCAGATGATTTGAAAGCCACTCACCCAGCTATTACAGACGAAGCAGAGGCAGAGGCCCTTGTCCGTGAATCAGTCGGTCAGATCTTTGCGCGCGTGCTGGAAGATGCTGGAGTCTACAAGAGAACAGTAGAAGGACAAGCTGCCTTTAGACGCTTTGTTGCGACACTTTAAGTGTGGAGAAGCGGCAGAAATTTGGTACAATAAGAGAGAAGACAAGAAGCGAAAGGAAAACAAATGGCAATACTCGTACTCGGAGGAGCTGGCTATATCGGTTCCCACATGGTGGACCGCTTGGTCAATGAAGGACAGGAAAAAGTCGTCGTGGTTGATAGTCTGGTCACAGGCCACCGTGCAGCGGTGCATCCAGATGCCGTCTTTTACCAAGGAGACCTGGCGGATCAAGACTTTATGCGCACTGTTTTTAAGGAACATGCCGATATCGATGCGGTCATCCACTTTGCGGCCTACTCACTGGTCGCTGAGTCCATGGCAGATCCATTGAAATATTTTGACAATAATACAGCAGGCATGGTCAAACTCTTGGAAGTCATGCATGAATGTGGGGTGCACTACATCGTCTTTTCTTCAACTGCTGCTACCTACGGCATTCCAGAAGAAATTCCGATTCTTGAAACCACTCCGCAAAAACCGATCAACCCTTATGGTGAAAGCAAGCTCATGATGGAAACCATCATGCGTTGGGCCGATCAAGCCTACGGGATCAAGTATGTGCCCCTTCGTTACTTTAATGTAGCGGGTGCCAAGCCAGATGGATCCATCGGAGAAGACCATGGACCAGAGACCCATCTCTTGCCGATCGTCTTGCAAGTGGCTCAAGGCAAACGTGAGAAGATCTCTATTTTTGGAGATGACTACCAGACACCAGATGGCACCAATGTTCGGGACTATGTTCATCCATTTGACTTGGCAGATGCCCATCTTTTAGCAGTGGAGTATCTCCGAAATGGCAACCCATCTACTGCCTTTAATCTGGGCTCATCGACTGGATTCTCCAATCTTCAAATCGTTGAAGCAGCTCGCAAGGTGACAGGACATCCGATCCCACTTGAGCTGGCCGATCGCAGACCAGGAGATCCAGATACCCTGATCGCATCCTCTGAGAAGGCGCGTGCCATCCTCGGCTGGCAACCAAAATTTGACAATATCGAAACTATCATTCAAACAGCCTGGGCTTGGCATTCCAGCCACCCAGATGGCTACAATGATCGATAAGGAGGGACTGCGGACATCATTTTTGAGACTTTTTTAATAACATCTAAAACGACAGTTGATCTTGCCAAATGACTCGTTTCAGACGTCAGTCATTTCCTTAACCATCATAAAAAAGTGAGGTATTCAAAATGAATAAAACAACAAAAGTGTTAGCCGTCTTCTTGACAGCGGGTCTTCTTTTAGCTGGTTGCGCACAAAAAGAGAGTACAAAATCTACTAGTCCATCGTCTACTAAAGCAACTAGTAAAGCAACAAGCAAATCATCCGCTAAAGAGAAGACAAAAGAGTCATCAACTGATGAAAGCAAAAAAGAAGATGCACTAGCAGGTGCTCAAAAAACTGTTCTCGAAACGAGTGATGAAGCAGGTAAGTCAACCATCACCTTGTATTACAAGGGAGATACCTTGTTATTACAAGAAAAAGTTGATGATTACGACGTCTCAAAAGTGCCTGGTGAGAACCCTCTTGAAACCATGAAAGAAGCCGTCGCTAAGAGCCAAGAAAAATTCAAAGATCTGATGGGCCATGGATTTGAACTAACATCAGAATACAAAGACGGAATCTTTTATATCCGCAATACCATTGATTACACAAAAATCGATTTTAATAAATTAAAAGAAATCGTCCCAGGCTTTAATCCCCTAGATGACAAAACAGTCAGTTATTCAGTAACGAAAGACAGTCTTATCAAGGGCGGTATGGTCGAAAAATAAACCAAAAGGAGAGCAGCTCAGTTTGCTGCTCTTTTTTGTTTTAGTATGAATTCATGGCCATATTTTGGTAGAATAGGATTTAAACAAAAGTGAGTTTAAAGAAATTTAACTTAACTGTTGTATGAAAAAATAGCAGTAGTTAATGAGGTTTTTCTAATGATGAACAGTAGTATGAAAGAAACTTTTTTAGAAGCGATCGATCATTTGTTGTCTATCATTGACAAATATAATATTAAAAATATTGGTCCACAAGTGGATGAGCTACATATTTTGAAAGAATATGTAAATACTAATAAAGAAATGAGTTTAAGAGATAAATTAACAATTTATCAAGCACTTTTTCCACCATATGGGGGACTTTCTGATATTTACTATTTGAATAATGATGTTGAATTAAGCAAACAGACTAATGAGACTATTACCGAATTAAAAAAGGTTATTGCTAATTATTTTTTGGAACGGTAACCTTTGCTGATATTAATGGATTATGTAAAGGCATTAAAATTAGAACTCGATTGATGATCTAAGATATTGATACTCCGGCTTGTTAAATATTTGGGTAATTAGTGTAAGTTTTTGAGGATAGCTCGGAGTTTTAAATTAAGGAATAAGGTGTTCGATTGTAGAAAGATTTGTGAATGTTAAAAAGACAATATAAATTATTTAAAAGTGTCGACGAAAAAATAGAACTCACCGTCCTATATAACAGAGAAAATTATAAAATTGTAGCAACCTTTATGATGACGGAAGTTCATGATTTTTATCCGGATGTTCGCGAAGCTTTGGAGAATGTCATTTCTGGAAGTATGGAAGAGTACGCTTTTGATGGAAATTTATTGGGGATCGAAGTTGGAAAAGAAATCACAGAAGTTTACTTCCAATTTGAGGAAGAACTTTTAGGAGACCCTTGCTTTATTACAACTGAAGAACTGTATAAATTAGTTCTTGAATGGAAAGAAATGGAAGAAAGAATGAAAAGAGGGGAAGACATTTTTCCAGTGACTTTAGAGGATTGATGTTGAAATAATTCCCCAAATAATGGAGAAGTGATGAACAATAAAGAAGTAAAAGATTTATTTTATAAAGTCCCTGAAGGGGTTGATTATGCAGACATACTGGAAGATGTTGATCTAGAGGATGTTCCTGAAGAAACGATTCAAAAGTTGACTTCATTATTGGACAGTGATGATGACCATTTACGCTATCAAGCCTCTAGATTGTTGACCATTTGGGGAATCAGAGAAGGCTTTGATGTCTTGACTCAGATGTTCAGTCAAGGACAATTAGAGTGGATGATTTCGCACCGTCTGCATGGCTATGATGATACCAATCGGATCATATTGGATGCTCTTATTAGCTATTGGGCCAATCAGTCAGACAGTGGTAATGGCGATCAAGCAAGGCAAGACATTTTTCCTTATGTCTGTCAAATTATAGAGCAGGCTGGAAACACTTATTATCAACTTTCATATTTTTACTACTTAGTTGAAGATGATGGTTTTTCTGAATACATCCCCTACTTGAAACACTTCCTTTCAACCATTATGGACAAGCCTGAGGATAATTATTGGCGAATTCATGATACCTTGAAGCTATTCCTCAAGGTAGAGCCTGATTATGTGACACAGTTATTAAAAGAAAAGCAACAATCGTTAGGAGATTTTGGAATCGAGGATAAAGGTGAAAGAAATTAAATTTTATAGAGTAAATGATGATTATGGTTTTATGTCCAATTTTGCTCCCTACCCTTTTTCAGACGGTAGCAAAATCTGGCCAACATCAGAGCATTATTTTCAAGCACAAAAGTTTTTAGTGCCCGAAATTCAAGAGAAAATTCGTCAGATAGCATCACCAATGGATGCTGCTTTAGAGGGGCGCAATCGTCAAAATCCCTTGAGACCAGATTGGGAAGAGATCAAAGATGAGGTGATGCTTCAGGCCCTTCGGATGAAATTTAGCCAAAATCCCGAAATTGCTAAAGAATTGCTGGCGACAGGAAATGCCATCATCATCGAACATACGCGAAACGACGCCTACTGGGCTGATGGGGGAGATGGCTCTGGGAAGAACAAGCTAGGCCTTTTCTTAATGCAAGTGCGGGAAGAGTTGAAAAACCTCACCCTATAACCCTCTCCTCTAGCTATTCCACCTATTTCATGCTAGAATAAAGAAAAACACATTTGGAGGCATTATGAATCAGACAGTGACTTATTTGCAGGAATTGACAGCCATTCCTTCACCGACCGGTTTTACACGGGAGATCGCAGATTACTTGGTCAAAACCATTGAAGGCTTTGGGTACGAAGTAACTCGGACTGCTAAGGGTGGGGTAAATGTGACCGTGCCTGGTGTGATCACAGACAAGCAACGTTATGTCACAGCCCATGTGGATACCTTGGGGGCTATTGTCCGCGCTGTGAAAGCAGATGGCCGCCTCAAGCTAGACCGTATCGGTGGTTTCCCTTGGAATATGATTGAAGGGGAAAATTGTACAGTCCATGTAGCCAATACAGGAAAGACCCATTCGGGGACAATTTTGGTCCATCAGACTTCTTGCCACGTCTACAAGGATGCGGGAACTGTCGAGCGGACCCAGGACAATATGGAAGTCCGTCTGGATGAAAAAGTGACCAACGAAAAAGAAACCCGTGCCCTTGGCATTGAAGTAGGTGATTTTGTCAGCTTTGATCCTCGGACCATTGTGACAGACACCGGCTTTATCAAATCTCGTCACTTGGATGACAAGGTGAGTGCAGCGATTCTCTTGAATCTTCTGCGCGTCTACAAGGAAGAGAATATTCAATTGCCAGTAACGACTACCTTTGCCTTTTCAGTCTTTGAAGAAGTGGGGCATGGAGCTAATTCTAGTATCCCGTCTGAAGTGGTAGAGTACTTGGCAGTGGATATGGGGGCTATGGGAGATGACCAAGCGACGGATGAATACACGGTATCCATCTGTGTCAAAGATGCTTCAGGACCGTATCACTACGAATTCCGTCAGCATTTGGTAGCCTTGGCAAAAGCCCAAGAAATCCCTTATAAGTTGGATATCTATCCTTTCTATGGATCAGATGCCTCTGCAGCCATGAGCGCAGGAGCAGAAGTGAAACACGCTCTTCTCGGGGCAGGGATCGAATCTAGCCACTCATATGAGCGGACCCACTTGGATTCTGTAGTCGCAACAGAGCGCATGGTCGATGCCTACCTCAAGAGCGACTTAGTAGATTAAAAATTGGATCTACTTTTGTGAACTATTTTTAGAAAGAAAACAATTTTTTTTCTTAGAAAATAACATAAGAAGTTATTTTATAAAATATCTAGTCCTTATAGTTTTTCAAATCAAAACTGAGACTTTCTGCTGTGAGAAAAGTGCTTGAAATAGAATCATTTCAAGCACTCGGGAGTTTTGAAACTTT
>OBVV01000223.1_pt1 | contig 27146 bp, 25 predicted proteins | sample 1476221 | NCBI WGS metagenome assembly OBVV01 (sample SAMEA2580029, study PRJEB22360) | human gut metagenome | biome: human gut; feature: human-associated habitat; material: faeces | place: Denmark | collected 2008/2010 | reverse complement strand
AAGTAAAATTATGGAGGGATACTCAAGCCTGGCTTAAGAGGCTAACCATTTTATGGTTAGTAGGAGCTTTTAGCTCGCGTTGGTTCAAATCCTTCTCCCTCCGCTATCTAAGAAACCTAAGATTAAATTCTTAGGTTTCTTTTTATTTCATATTTTATATATAAGACACTCTTATTTATTTTTCCCATTTATAAGAGTACAATAGTTAAGTTGCGAAATGACGATACACCATATTCATATATCGGAGTGAAAAAAATGGACTTTTGGTCATCTAAAAAAGGAAAAATGCTAGAAATATCAATACTTGGCATACTAACTATCTTCGGCATTGGTTCACAATATTTTTCAAATTTGGCTTATAGTTTAAATCAAGGTATTTTACAAACATCATTTGGTATAGGTTCTCAATATCTCATTATACCTTCTGTGATTGCTAACTTTGCCTTTGCACTTGGCGTGCCACTTGGACATACATTGACACACAAATTCGGGTTTAGACGTAATTTTTTATTCTTTGTAACTCTATTTTTAATCGGCTCGATTATCGGGCTTTTTTCTTTCGACTTAATTATTTTATCTATTGCTAAAGGGTTACAAAGTTTAAGTACCGGCGTCTTATTCTTCACACTTTTACCAAAACTCTTTCTCAACTTCCCTAAACAATACCGCAATGTATTCTTATTAATGGTTATTGTAGGTTTATTTGGCGCAAATGCATTGGGAGGTCTATCAGGTAGTCTATCTTTAGAATTAGATCGTTGGCATTGGATCTTTATTATTAATATTATTTCAGCTATCTTATGTCTTATTTTAGGTTCAATATTCTTAACAAAAGAAGAATATCAACATTCTGAACCTATTCATATTAGTCGTCCTATGATTATTTCATTAGTTCTTAGTACGATTGCTCTTACGCTACCGATGGGGATGCTTACACAAAAAGGGTACGGGTCTCTCTGGGTCTGGCCTATCCTAATTATAGCAATTTTATTCATTGTAAATTTTGTAGTCTTTAATCATGAAGCAAAACATCCATTTGTTCACTTTAAAACGTTATTAACAAAGAAACCACTTGTTGGTGCAACAATGGCTATATCTTCACATTTAGCCTTATTATGTGGTATTGCAGGAATTAATGTGTATATAATTAGAATCTTAAAATTACCTTTCACTATATCTTTACACTTTTATTTATTCTTTTTCATAGGTGTCATTGTGACAGGATTGATTAAAATGTTTATCTATAGTGCAGTAGGAGCTGGTGTTTTAGGCACATTAGGCTCATCAGCGTTACTTTATGTCAGTATTCATTGGATGATTTTACATGATATCGTAAATATTCATTTACTTTACATTCAAGGTTTCCTACTTGGTTTTGGTGCAAGTATGACACTTGTAAGTGGTGCTATGGCAACATTATTAGATGGCGATTTACTTCAAGCTGGTCAGCGTTCTCAAACGATGCACACAATACGTAACTACGCGGCAGCATTTCTTGTTCCAGTGATTGCCTATCTGATTAAATATAATATTCAAAAAGGAACACAATCTGTTTATACAGAAAATATTACAAACACTTCAATTTATATTAAGCGTATAAAAGATATTGCTATTGATGCTGATCATAAAGTATTTCTACTAATGATTATTTTCAATTCGATTATGTTAGTATCATCGATTATTCAAATGTCTCTTGGAAAAGGGAGACGTATTACACCACCTCGTTCGCCTAAAAACCCCGAGTTACATTTGAATACACACAAATAATGATTTTTAAGGAACAGTTTACTTTATTAGGGTTTCGCTCCTTAGTTTACGATGTTATTACACATTTCAATTTCATATACTCTTAAAATGTATATTTACTCTATGTAATTGTGACAGATTATTGACAACGCTTTCATATAGCGTTACTATCTATTTACATTCAATAGACAACGTTGATGGTTAAATCTCGTATGTAGCTCTGTTCTACATACGACAATTTTTCATCATATTTGTAAACGCTTTCTAAATTGTCGGTTAAGAAAGGATGGTTACTTTGGAAAATATTAAAGCGATATTTAGTAAACTTTTTGGATTTATTCCACGTTCAATAATTAATATTTTTATTTAATCTATATATTTTATAACAAAAACAATTAATAGAGGTGCTATTTATGAAAAAAAGTGAAAACAGATACAGTATTCGTAAATTCAGTGTGGGTGCATCATCCATTTTAGTAGCAACATTGCTATTTATGGGAGGCGGTGCTGCACAGGCAGCAGAAACACATCAGGAAGAGGGAAATCCTGAATCAGCTGTAGCACAATCTATTGGGGATCATAAAAAACAATCTGATAATCAAGAAACACAACAAGACAATGTTCAATCTGACGAACAAGCTACTTCTACATCTCAATCAGTAACTAATGAAAATGAAACACAACGCTTACATAATGAAAATAAAACTTCAACTCAAGTTAAAGATGATACTGATCAATTAAACACTAATGAAGAAACAATTGAACATAACCTAACTGATCAAACTATTAAACATCAATCAAATCAATCTGAAGACGCATTAACTAAAGAAACTCCTTCAGATGAATCACAATCATCTTCAACAAAAGAGAGCAAAGCGTTTTCTGAGCAATCTCAAAATAATACTAAAGACACAATTCAAAAAGACACAGTCACTTCAGATAAAAAAGATAACACAACTGAAACGTCAACTACTAAAAATCAATCTCACTCTTCAGACAACGTGACAAATGAAAGTCCGACAGAAGAGAAAACAACAACTCAAACAACGACTGCTGAAACCAACACATCATCTACAAAAGACAATACTTCAAAAACAACTGACAGTCATTCAACAAAAACATCTCAGTCAACACCTCTAACAGAGAGTAAAGAATTAACACCATCAAAAACTCAACAAGATTCAAATGTAAATCAGGATGCAATAAAAAATAATGACGTAGAGGCGCCGTCTACTGGAAAAACAAATGATACTGTAGACACAACTGAAACACAACAAACAGTGACAGCTAAACAACCAACAGATTCTACTACACCTACAGAGAATACTTTAAACACTAAAGATGAAGCGATCTCAATTGATGGTACAACAAATGAAACTATTGGACATAAAGATGCTAAAGATCAAAAAAATTCACAGGCTGGCTTAGAGACATTAGCTAATAATGCAGTAGCAACAACAAATAATACATCTCAACAGCAAGGTACGACAGAAACAAAAGATCAAACCAATAAAGTTGCTAAACAAGGTCAATACAAAAACCAAGATCCAATCATTCTTGTTCATGGTTTTAATGGATTTACTGATGATATCAATCCTAATGTTTTATCACATTATTGGGGCGGCGATAAATTAAACATTCGTCAAGATTTAGAACAAAATGGTTATAACGCTTATGAAGCAAGTATCAGTGCATTTGGTAGTAACTATGACCGTGCCGTTGAACTTTATTACTATATTAAAGGTGGTACTGTAGATTATGGTGCTGCACATGCAGAAAGATATGGACATGAACGCTATGGTAAAACATACGAAGGCGTTTATAAAGATTGGCAACCTGGTCAAAAAGTGCATCTAGTTGGTCATAGTATGGGAGGACAAACTGTTCGTCAATTAGAAGAATTATTAAGAAATGGTAGTCAAGAAGAAATTGAATACCAAAAAACACATGGTGGTGACATTTCTCCTTTACTACAAGGTGGACACGATAATATGGTTTCTTCAATTACAACATTAGGCACACCGCATAATGGTACCCACGCTGCAGATGAATTAGGAAATGAAGCACTTGTTCGTCAAGTGGTTTTTGATTTAGGTAAACGATTAGGTAATAAAAATTCACGTGTAGACTTCGGTTTGTCTCAATGGGGTCTAAAACAACAACCTGGTGAAAGCTACATCTCTTACCTTTTACGCGTTAAAAACTCTAAATTATGGCAATCTAAAGATAATGGTTTTTATGATTTAACACGTGATGGCGCGACAGATCTTAACCGCAAAACATCACTTAATCCAAATATCGTTTATAAAACGTATACAGCTGAGGCAACGCATCCGACTTTAATAGGAAAACAAAAAGCAGACTATAATATGTTCTTACCATTCACAGTGACAGGAAATGTGATTGGTAAAGCTACTGAAAAAGAATGGAGAGAAAATGATGGTCTTGTATCTGTGATTTCATCTCAACATCCTTTCAATCAAGCTTATACAGAAGCAACTGATACAAATCAAAAAGGTATTTGGCAAGTAACACCTACTAAACACGACTGGGATCATGTCGATTTTGTAGGTCAAGACAGTACAGATACAAAACGTTCAAGAGAAGAACTACAACAGTTTTGGTATGATTTAGCAGATGATTTAGTTCAAACAGAAGCGCTAACTTCAACTAACGAAGCTTAATATAATTTTTTGCGGAAAGGTGGTTGTCTAATGTCTGGTGATGTCTTTCAATTACTTGGTTCTTTCTTCAGAATAGTTAAAGCATTATTTTTCTAATTTCATATAAATAAAAGCACCTCCGAATGAGATGAAGACATTTTCACTCGTTAGGAAGTGCTTTTTATTATGTAAGATTTGTAAGAACATGATGTCATAAAGTGCTGTAAGTTTTTCAGTCTAGTTAGATGAACGTACATCTACATTATTATCGTTTGACGAGAATGCTTCTTCATTTGCTGAAAGTGTGATCTTTTTAGAGTGGTTAGAAGCTTTGACTTCATGACGTAATGCACTATTCAATCCTAATAAATTATTTGCTTGAGTTTCTTCACTATTGTAGCTTTCTAATCCATTCACAATTTCAGTCGCTAAATATTCACATGCATCTTGATTGTCAACTTCGACTTTTTCATTGATTATTGATTCAATTACTTCAATTAAGTCACATTTTTGAATTTGAATATCAATCATTTGTTCTACTCCCTTAAACTGTCATTAAGCCATTTGATAGGCTTTCTAGTTTATTACCCTGTTTCTAGAAAATGTACACAAAATCGTCACTGTCGAAAAATGTAATGCACTACTGCGTCCATTTTATTACTCATCGTTACTTTTAGGAATAAATACCTTCGCTTCACTATCTTTTGGATAATAAAAACCATTAGGTACAGTTTGAAGTTCGATTAAGCTTCCCCATGGCGCTCGAATATAAACGGTTTTATTATTCTCTGTATTCTCATATCTTGTATTAGAATGTGGTTCAGATAGTGGCTCTCCTCCTGCCTGTTTGACACGTTCTAATACATGTTCAAATTCGTCACTTTCAATATAAAAAGAAATATGTGTAAAACCTATATCTTGTAGTGATTGTGGTTCATGTTGTTGAGCGTGTTGGAATTCAAACATTTCAATATTAGGACCACAACCAAACACCATCATGCGTTTATGAATAATTGAAGTTCCTTTTTCTAGCCCTAAGATATGCTCGACATATTCGCCACCTCTTGGTTCATCATTTTTAGTTTGACTATCATATGCAATTTTTCCATCTAGTCCCTGTTTAAAAAAAGCAGTGGCTTTTTCAATACTAGGAACCGTAAGACCAATATGATTAATACCTCGATTCATCATATCTCCTCCTTACTCAAAAGAGTGCAAGACAGCATTCATTTTGAATTTATCGTCCACTCCAGTAACGTATCTCCAACTTGTGTTGATTGAAAAGAATTTGGAACAAACGCATGTTCAATTCAATCATCGACTGCCAATATATTAAAAAAGCCTAAGACAACGCATTATGTCTCAGGCTTTTTCAAAAACTTATTCATTATTTTCTATCGAAATATCTGTAACGTTTGAATGCGTCAAGGATAGCTTGTGGTTCGCTAGAGACTACAACACCAGGCGCATCTAAATCAATACGATTGCTTTGTAATACATTTTTCGCTTCTTCAGTGATTACAACAGGTTTTTTATGATTATAACTCATTTCAGCAAAGTCAATAGCAGTCGGTAACATCTCTTTACCATCTGAAAGAACGATTACACTATCAAATACTGTTGAACTTGCTGTGCTATAAGTTTCAGTAATACCAATTTCATCATCATTAAGATTTTTAGCTGTTTGTCCAACAAATGCATAGTTTAAGTCGTTGTTAACAAATACTTCTGCATATGATTTTAATGTTTCAGCGCTAATATCACCATTTACAAGCACTGCTACAGAGTGTCCTTTTAATGGAATATCAAATTTTTCTAATGTTAATTGGCTATCTTTAGCATCTGATTGCACTTCTTCATTTTCTGCTGGAACTTCTACGCCTACATTGTTTGCTACGTATTCAGCTAATTTACGATCAACTTTATTAATTTGATTAACAGCATTTTGTTTTACTTCTGGTGATTTACATTTACCAATTTCAAATGAAAAGGCATCGGCTAAATGTTGCTGTTCTGCTTCAGTTAAGCTGTTTTTATATAATTTAGCTTGAGTATAGTAATCTTTGAAGCTATCACTACGTTGACGTACTTTATAACCTTCTACTTTTTCATGATAATGCTCGAAACCACCTTGTTCTTTAGGTGTTGTATGAGGGTTATTATTGTTCAAGCCATTTTTATGGTAGGCTGTTTGACCTTGATGAATATATGATTGATGCATTGCATCACGTTGATTATTATGAACTTCTGCAACTGGGCGGTTAATAGGAATTTGGTTAAAGTTTGGTCCGCCAAGACGAGAAATTTGTGTATCTGTGTAAGAGAATAAACGACCTTGTAATAATGGGTCATTAGAGAAATCAATACCTGGAACGATATGCGCAGGGTGGAACGCAACTTGTTCAGTTTCTGCAAAAACGTTATCTACATTACGGTTCAATGTCATTTTACCTACGATTTTCACAGGTACTTGATCTTCTGGCCATAATTTAGTTGGATCTAAAATATCAAAATCAAAGTCAAATTCTTGTTCAGGTTTGATAATTTGTAAGCCTAATTCCCATTCAGGATAGTCACCTTTATCAATTGATTCATATAAATCTTTACGATGGAAATCAATGTCTTTACCATGTAAGATTTGTGCTTCATCCCATACTAAGCTTTCTAAACCTTGTTTAGGTTTCCAGTGGAATTTAACAAAGTAAGATTGACCTTCTTTATTTACAAGTCTAAATGTGTGTACACCAAAACCTTCTTGTTGACGGAAGTTTTTAGGAATACCTCTATCACTCATTGCCCAGAATACTGCGTGCATAGATTCAGGATTTTGACCAATGAAATCCCAGAATGTATCGTGTGCTGAACCACCTTGTGGCATTTCATTATGTGGCTCTGGTTTTAATGCATGTACAAAGTCAGGGAATTTAATTGCATCTTGAATAAAGAATACAGGCGCGTTGTTACCTACTAAATCGAAGTTACCTTCATCAGTATAGAATTTAGTAGCAAAACCACGAATGTCACGTACTGTATCTGGAGATCCTTTAGAACCTTGTACAGTAGAGAAACGCACAAAGACAGGTGTTGTTTTTTCAGGGTGTGTTAAGAAATCCGCACTTGTATATTCACTTAAATCTTCATACACTTGGAATTCACCATGTGCCCCAAATCCACGAGCATGTACCACACGTTCAGGAATACGTTCATGGTCGAAGTGCATCATTTTTTCACGGAAGTGGAAGTCTTCTAGTAAAGTCGGACCTCTATCCCCTACTGTAAGTGAATGTTCATCTTCACTTACTTTCATACCACTATTTGTAGTCATTGCTGTACCATCATTATTTTTTCTTAACTCATCTAATTGTTGTTGTTTTTTGTTTTTGTTTGATTGATCCATACTTATCTCTCCTAGATATAGATTGGTATCGTAAATACATTGTTATGTACATTGTTTCCTTATTACGGAATACAGTTAGTTATTCCCATTTATAAAAGAATTAATCATTTTAAAGAAAAAATATATTCCCATAAATTTTTATTTAAAGAACTTTCTTTTATAATCGTTTATGGAAATATATTTTTTGATATTTTATATTAAACTTTAATTATTGATAATCTACTACCTTATCAACTGGCATTCTATATGATGTATGAGGTTCTTTTTCTTTCTTACCAATCGCAACGATTAACACTGGAACGTAACGTTCTAAATCATATCCGAATGCTTCGCCAATTTTGTCATGCTCAAAACCACCGATAGGGTTCGTATCATAGCCATATTGTTTTGCAACTAACATTAATTGCATCGCAGCTAAACTACTATCCACTTTTACGATGTCACTCATAACTTCACGTGAACTATTTTTGTAAGTATCCATTACAAAAGGTAATATTTGGTCTTTTACTTCTTGAGGCATATGTCCTTCTTCAACTGCTTTGTTATAGATGAATTCGCCTTCCTCATAACATTGTAAATCACCAAAAATAACAATCATCGCTGAAGATGTATCATTTTGTGATGTATTAAATCGAATTAACGGGCGTAATTTTGCTTTCGCTTCATCACTTTCTACAACAACAAAACGCCATGGCTGCATATTCACTGATGAAGGTGCTTTTGTTGCCTTGCTAATGATTTCATTCATTTCGTCATGTGGAATTTTATAATTTGGATCAAATCCTTTAACAGATTTTCTACTTTCTAATATTTCGTTAAAATCGTTCATTCATTTCCCTACTTTCATATTTTAATTACGTAACTTAGATTATTAAATAAATTGAAAATAAAGAGAAGTAATTTGCTTATAGATTTAAAAAGATACTCAATTTAATACATTATTAACTATATTTAATAATGTATTAACACTTATCTATTAAACTATTATTTGATTAATATTAACTAAATAGGGTATTCTTAAACTTAACAAATTAAATAATTTGAAGTTTTAAAAAATTATTTATGTTATAACAAAGGGTATTGGATTCAGTCATAAAGTTTCAGTCATAAGGTTACTCATGAAAGGGAAGAAAATTATGGCAGAAGATAAACTGCAAAGAGAGTTAAGTAATAGACATATTCAACTTATCGCTATTGGGGGCGCAATTGGTACAGGATTGTTCCTTGGATCAGGTGAATCTGTACATTTAGCCGGACCGTCTATTTTATTGACTTATGTTATTGTCGGTTTTGTATTATTTATGTTTATGAGAGCAATGGGAGAAATCCTCTTATCGAATTTAGGATTCAAATCATTTGGGGATATTGCCCATCATTATATTGGACCAATTGCTGGATTTATGGTCGGATGGACGTATTGGTTAACTTGGATTATTTCAGGCATGGCAGAAGTGACAGCAGTTGCTAAATATGTTTCATATTGGTATCCAACAGTACCAAACTGGCTAACAGCGGCATTTACTATCTTAGTATTAGTCGCTTTGAACTTATTCAGTGCAAAGCTATTTGGAGAGTTAGAATTCTGGCTGTCAATTATTAAAGTGATAACAATTGTAGCCTTAATCATTGTTGGTATTGTGATGATTGTGCTTGGAATGAAAACCTCTTACGGGCAAGCCAGTGTAACGAACCTTTGGTCTAGAGGTGGATTTTTCCCGAATGGTATTCAAGGGTTCTTGATGGCATTCCAAATGGCTATCTTTTCATTTATTGGTATTGAGTTAATCGGAATTACAGCTGGAGAAACTAAAAACCCACACAAAACGATTCCTCAAGCAATTAACAATGTACCTGCGCGTATTTTAATTTTCTATATTGGCTCATTAGCAGTGATTATGTCTGTAGTACCTTGGGACAAACTAAACCCTGCGGATAGTCCTTATGTAAAATTATTCGGACTGATTGGTATTCCATTTGCTGCCGGTATTATTAACTTTGTCGTTTTAACAGCAGCTGCTTCATCATGTAATAGTGGTATTTTCGCAAATAGTCGTACAATGTACGGTTTAGCAGGTCGTAAACAAGGCCCACCATTCTTGCATAAAACAAATAAACATGGTGTACCTCACTATGCTATTTTAGTTACATGCGGCTTATTAAGTATTTCAGTTATTTTAAATGCAGTATTTAAAGATGCAACAAAAGTGTTCGTTCAAATTACGATATTTTCAACAGTATTGAATATTTTAATTTGGACACTTATCATGATTGCCTATCTAAATTATGTCAAACGTAATCCTGAATTACACAAAGATAGTAAGTTCAAAATGCCTGGCGGAAAATATATGGCATTTGCGATTCTAGCTTTCTTCGCATTTATCTTTATTATCTTATTAATTAACAGTTCAACTAGAATTGGAGTATTATTTATACCCGTATGGGCAATTATTCTTTGGATTATGTATCAAAAATATAAAAAAGAATCAGACAAAGCGAAAGTTAAAATGGAATAATATAAAGAACATTTTAGACTTCCCCCTAATGGAGGAAGTCTTTTTTCATGATATCTATTAAATAAAAGAGAAGCTTAATTATAGTTTCTCTGTATTTATATTTAAATGGTCTTTTAACATATGACTTTCATATTCTTTTCTAAACACGCCACGCGCTTGAAGAACTGGAATGACTAAATCAATAAATTTTTCAAATGCGTTTGGATATGTTGGTGACATTAACATAAAACCATCACACGCTTCTTTTTCAAACCATTCAATCATTTCATCCGCTACTTGTTCCGGTGTCCCCACTATCGTTTTATGCCCTACCCAAGTACCAAATCGATCTAATACATCGCGTAAGGTAAGGTGTTCGGTCATAACAGCACGCTGTACAGCTTCATAAACAGATTTTATAACTTTTTTCTCTAATGCATCATAAGGTGGCAATGATGGCACAACTTCATCTAGTGTCCATTCACTTATATCTAGACCAATGGCTTTAGATAATTGTTTCTTGCGTTTTTCAAGTGGGATCATATCATCTAATTGTTGTTTAAGTTTATAAGCGTCCTTCTCATTCTCATCAACATAAACGGTGAGACCTGGTAATACAAGAGGTGGTTGACGATTTTCTTCCATGGCACGTTGATGAATGTCTTGTCTGAACTGTTGGCCATCTTGTAAATTCCATGCAATTGAAAAAATAGCATCCACGTGTCGTACTGCTAAATCACGACCTGGAATAGAAGTTCCTGCTTGAAATAAACGTGGTCGACCATATTTTGGTGTTGGAATGTTAATAGCTCCGGCAACTTGAAAATACTTTCCTTGATAATGAAGTGGATGAATATATTGATGATTTAAGCCAATTCCTGAGTTTTTGTGATTAACGATAGCCTCTACAGTAAATGATTCCCATAATTTTTTCATTACATTAATAAATTCATCTGCTCGTTCATAACGTTTTTCAAGATGTGGTAAAGCTTGCATCGAGTAGTTTTGTGCTTCTAAATCAAATTGAGATGTTACAATATTTGCCCCAATACGCCCATGAGATATTTGATGTAAACTTGAAAGCATACGTGCTGCAAGATAAGGTTCATAAAAAGAAGAAGAAATGGTACCTATCAAACCAATTGAATGTGTTTCACGTGAAATGGCAGCAAGCGCCGTTAGTGGTTCAAAATAATAAGAAATATGTCCCGTTTCTTCTCCAGATATATATTGACCATCACCTAAGAAGAATGCATCCAGTTTACCTTTTTCGGCTAATTTCGCTAACTTAATTTGAAAATCAATATCTCCAACTTCTTCAACATATGAATGTGGTAGTCTCCAAGAGGCAGGATGTAGACCTGTACTATAAGCTAAAACAGATAAATGCATGTGTTTCATTGTCATTAACCCCTTTGTTATAAGTCAAAATTGTCATTTTAATTTGCATATATCGTATATGAATTGTTGAAATTTTACAATATCTACTAACTATTTTATATCTTAAAATAATTATATACAATATCATCTAGTTGTTTAGCAATATGAATAAAATCTTGATTTAAATCCAATGTTTTGACACTAATCGTATTGCCACTCATCTGAAACGTATTATCAGGTACAAGTTGTTCATCCGTTTTCGCATACAATAACATCCCCGCAACATTTATCTGTTTCGATTTTAAGTGAAATGCTTCATTTTTTACATACGCAAATATTTGATATAAATTTCCAGAATGAATCGTTCTTGTATCAAAATACTGTTGTAACGTCGACGTATAATACTTTGTATCAATAATTAAACATTGTTTCCCATAAGTGAGCATGACATCACTTCTCATTGTCGGTAACATGTGACGATAATCATCATCAGTGGCCCATGGAATATGAGACGCGGTGACTTTTAACTGTGGAAATTCCTTTTTATAATAAGCCCTAACAAACCGTTCATATAAACGCGCCATCTGTTGTTCATCTTCGAACATCATCGTTTCTCTTGAACCGCTTCTTTCTGACTGAATTCGTCCTTGCGTAACAAGGTAACAAATAGCCATTAACATACGATATGTTTCGTGATGACGATCAAATCGTAACTGCCAATCAATATGTCGATAATCTAATATATCTACTTGTTCAAAATATATCAGCAGTCGTTTTAACGCTTTTTTACGTGTGCGCGAAATATCTAATTTTAGAACATTAAGCATTGTTGTTTTTAAAATTTGATTCATATACGTATTAATTGAAAATTCATCATACGTGCAATTTAACTGTTTATGCATCATTGTTCCTTGTTGTATGGATGCTGTGACATTAATCTTTCCTCGTATCACATTAAGCGAGTCATTGTGTTCTAAATAGTCATGTTGAAGACCATATTTTAATTGACTCGATACGCCTTTAATCAAGAGCGCACTATATAAATCTGCCACATTATTAAATGATTCTGTTGCTATATGTTGATAGCCTTTCTTATTCAAAACTGTAAACGCGTAAGACAACATATAATAAATATTATGAATGTTAATCATTGAATCGCTTCCCTTAAACGTACCTTCCAACTATCCACTTTTGAAGGGTCGTCAAACCAATATTCTTTTAATAATGGTATCATTTCGAATTCAATAATATTTGATAATTCAGACTCTGTGACATCAACCATATTACTGAAATAACTATGGCCAATAACGAACCCCTCACCTAACATATCATCATCTCGAATGTCGACATTCAGTGCTTGAATTGTATCAATTAATGCATCAAATTGTGGATTTTTTAAATTTTCTTGATAATGTTTAAATTGTATGGTTTCAAAGGCAGGATTCATATCAAAAAATGCAAATCGACGTCGTAGTGCATAATCAAGCATGGCTAAGCTTCGATCTGCTGTATTCATCATACCAATAATATAAACATTATCTGGAACACAGAATTTCTCATCTGCATAGAGTAATTCTATTTCCATTCCCCTCTTATCATTTTCAATTAACATAAACAACTCACCAAATATCTTACTTAAATTGCCACGATTAATTTCATCGATAATAAAGAAATGGTCTTTCTCATTATCTTCTTCTGCTTGCTTACAAAAATTGTAAAACGCACCGGTACGCAATTCAAAGCCAGTTTCAGTAGGACGATAACCCATCACAAAATCTTCATATGAATAGCTTTGATGGAATTGTACAAGTTTCACACGTTCTTTATCTTTAACACCTATCATTGAATAAGCCAATCGTTTCGCTGCATACGTTTTACCTACGCCTGGTGGCCCTTGTAAGATGACATTCTTTTTTCTTCTAATTAATTGCACAAGCGTGTCATAGTCTTCTTCATTCATAAATACGTCGTCTAAGAATTGTTCTGCTGTATAAATGGGATAAGTCGTTTGTGTAGCAACCACTCCATCAGAATGTTCAACTGAAAATAACTCATTAAATTTCCGAATCGTTTCACTATATGGCGTAATTTTAGTGAGCGTCTTATTTAATGTTTTGATTGGAATCTTCCAGTTTCCTTTCTCCTTCCAAACAAGCTGAATGATATTTTTATCATTTTTATATTGATGATTGGATGAAACAACGCCCCATCCTACAATATCAGTCTGTCCTTTTTTCACATAAACAATATCCCCACGTTTCATTTCTTTACTAAATTCCCATATGGCATTAACCGTATGAATATAATGATGCTGATTATGGTTCAATTGTTGTAATTTTTGATTAATCTCTTCTTTAGATGCATATTTCGAGAAATCTTCTAACTCGTTATATCCAATAGACATTTCTCCATTCTCAATAAAAGAAGCAAAATCAACATCTTGTGGTTTTGGAGAATAAATCCAATAATTCACGACTTCTAAATCCTTATCTGCATCGATATCTTTTACTTTTGAACTTTGCTTGACTTCCTTTGATTTGCGCCATGCTTCATAACTTAAATCAATAAAATCATTCAAATAGTTATCCTCTTTTAAAAATAATTTTAATTTTTCAATCATCATTAAATACGTGGTCGCAGTTAATGATTGTTTTAAGTTAACCTCAAAATTGATATACTTTGTACTGATTTCGCTTTCTTCAAAAATATACCAAATCGCTCGAGAATCTAAATTGGCAAATGTGTCAGAATCAATCCAAAATAATCCACTGGTTAACTTACCCATACCGATTCCAGGCTGAGCCATCACTTGATTAAATTTTCTCTTAAAGTTATTTTCATTATCTTCACTTTTATCTGCTGAATACAATAAAGCAATTTCAAACAACGACCATAAATTTTCAATATCTTGTGCTTCACGATCATTCTTAAAATTATAAAATGTAGCACGTAAATTCATCACTGTCGGAATACCATCAAAATTTTGTGGTATATCTGCTTTCACATCAAATAGTTTGGCCATTTCTTCTATAATTTTAATTCTATTTTTTTTAGTCATAGAACTCTTATTAAATAATCCAAACACAGTAAATGGATCCATATCTATCATTTCATTATTAATTTCTAATTTAGGCATATTGATTTGAGTGTTAATATAAAGTTCTTGTATTTTCTCAATCAATTGATCACGACAATTTTGATATTCTAACAATTTATGAGCTAAGGCTTTATAAAAGATTGCCCATGTTTTATCTATTTTATAGTCCATCTTTATTTCTCCTCAAAATTATTATTATCTTCATTTTAATGCATTTTATAAATATATTTATACCTTTAAATATATAAAAAAATAAGCTATAAGATCGTATGATTTCAACTTCTTATAGCTTATAGTAAATGGCTTAATTATGCTTGAACTTCGTGTTTGTTGCCACGAACTTTATAGACAATAAGTCCGATAATAAATCCAATTAATGCTGGGACAATCCATCCCATACCAATATCAAAGAATGGTAAATAATTCTCAGCAAAACCGATTAATGATTGTGCGAAGTTCGTTTTCACAAAAGGTTCTGGACTCGCTTTAATACCATCAAAAAATGCAGCAATCACTGTAAATAATGTAGTAAAGCGGTACACAATTGGCGAATTATTAAATAAATGACTTACTAAGGTTAGTAAAATCAGTGTAATGGCTAATGGATAAATAAACATTAATACGGGTAATGAGTACATAATAATTTTTGTTAATCCGACATTCGCAAATATAAACGCCAATACACTAACCATAGTGGCTAATACAATGTAGTTCGTTTTAGGAAATAGTTCTGTAAATGTTTCTGAAAAAGCTGTAATTAAACCAATTGCCGTTTTTAAACACGCCACAATAATAATAAGTGATAAAACAATAATTCCGAAATCACCTAAATAATGTTGGGCAATTTGTGCAAGGGCAATGCCCCCATTTTCACTTACTTTAAATTCTCCAAGACTCATTGTTCCCATTACTGCAAGAAGTGTATAGATGACACCCATGCCAATAATGCTAATGGCCCCCGATTTCACTGTTTCTTTAGCAATATCATTAGGATTTGTAATACCTAATTTTTTAATAGTCGTTACAATAATGATTCCAAATGCTAGTGATGCCAGTGCATCCAATGTATTATACCCATCGATAAAACCTTTTAATAATACACTCTTATTGTAGTCAGGACTTATTGGTGCATGACTTATACTGCCCATTGGGTGAATCAATGCAAGTACGACCACGATACCTAATAAAATCAAAAAGACTGGATTTAAGAACTTGCCAATATAGTCTAAGATTTTAGAGGGTTTACGTGCAAAAAACCAAGCTACGATAAAGAACAACATACTAAAGACAGGTAAAATCCATTTTCCACTGCTTGGAGAAACAAATGGTGAAAAAGCAATTTCATATGATGTTGTTGCAAGTCTTGGTAAAGCAAAGAAGGGTCCAATAACAAGATAAAGACCAATCGTAAATATGTATGCATAAATTTTACTTACGCGTGAAGAAATTGCAAATACACCATTCGTCTTAGAAATACCAATCGCAATAATTCCTAAAAATGGTAAACCGATTGCTGTAATTAAAAATCCTAAATTCGCAAGTAATACGTTTGCGCCTGCCATTTGCCCTAGATGAAGTGGAAAAATTAAGTTTCCTGCTCCAAAGAACAAACCAAAAAGCATCGACCCAATAAAGAGATTCTCTTTAAATGTAAGTTTCTGTTTCATTGTCTTTCCTCGTTTCCCTCTTAAAGTCATAATAGATATTATACATTTTTTTAAAATCAATTTCTTTAGAATTTTTAAAAAAGTTAGATAATAATATATAAAAAAACTTCTCTTTGCATGATTACATTCATTTTTTATGCAAAAAGAAGTTTTAAGTGTAACCTTATACTCATCGATATTTATCCTTAATTATATAATTTTTAGTTATACAGACTTAGCTAATATATGTATCTGCATGTTCAAGGCGATATGTTTCACCTTTTGCTTTAGCTTCTTCATAAGCTTCATATGTTGTATGTTTAACATCTTCAACTTTGTAATTTACCGTTTTCGCAAATTTCCTTACATCTTCTTCATTTTTGGCCAATACAAATACCGTTAAAATATTGTCATCTACAATGTCTTTATGGTGTTGGTAACGTAGTCTATAAATATTCATGACGCTGTCTCCTTCCAATCTATTAGTGATAAACCCTTACTTCATAAAAATAATAAATAATGCCCTACATATTATTTAAATTTAATATACCACTTTTTTTTGAAAAAGGAAGCCTATAAAAAAGAAGTAAGATAGAATTTACTTGATCTTCATATCTTACTTCTTTACTTTAATATACTTTAATTTTAAGATTCATTTTTTAAAGCTTTTTCAATAGCTTTAATATTTTTCTTCATAAATGATTGATACGTATTACTGTCATTATCTTGTTGTTTAGTATGAGAACCCATATTATAAAATGAAATTGTTTTTGCATGTGTTTCTTTTCTAACCGTGTCTGCAACTTTATTCGACACATTTTCTTCAGCTAGGATATAGTTTACCTTATCCTCTTTAATTTGTTTTACAATAGTTGTAAGATCTTTTTGACTTGGTTCTTCAGCATTCATATTTTCGATTCCTTCTTGCTTAAAACCATAGCGATCAGCTAAATAACCAATAGAATCATGTGAAATATATACTGTTTTACCTTCTTGACCTTTAACAGCACGTTTCATATCTTTATCTAAATCCTTCAAATCACTAACTAATTTTTTATAATTCTTTTCATAGTCATCTTTATGTTTAGCATCTTTTTTAACTAATTCATCCTTTATATCTTTCGCAAATTGTTGACTTAATACAGGATCTAACCAAACATGAGGATCATATTTACCATGATGATGCTCATGTTCTTCGTGCTCGCCATGTTCTTCGTGTTCACCGTGTTCATGTTCATCCTCTTCGCCTTTTAACAAATCGGCTTTATTTAAAGATGATTCTAATGATAATGTTTTATTTTTATCATTCATCGCATTTGCAATTTTTTTAGCGACTGGGTCTAGATTATCCCCTGTATATACAAATAAATCTGATTTACCAATATCGACCATTTGTTTTTGACTCGGCTCATATGTATGTGGATCCATTCCATTCGGATAGACTGATTCAACATGAACGTATTTACCACCAATTTGTTGAGCAAAAGATTTCAGTGGATATACTGTCGTTTTTACCTCAAGCTTTTCATTGTTCTCTGATTTTTTATCTTTATCACTACCACTATTGGATGTTCCACAAGCTACAAGTGACAACGTTAAAATACTGATGAAGACTAACATTAAACTTTTCTTAATCATTTTCTTCTCTCCTAAATCGTAATTATTACGTTTTAATAATCGCATTTCATATCGAAATTGTCAATGGACGATTTAAAAAAATGAAAATGATTAAATAATTATATATAATTGTTGTTTTACTACAGTCAGAAAAAGGACCGAAAGTTATAAAAGGATTTTTATTATGAAAAAATTTCTTCTAGATAAATAAGGCATTATTGAAACATTTAATAGCAAAAGTAAAGTAATGCCTGAAACAATGAGTGGAGAATGTATTGCTATAAATAAAATTAAAAATGATCAACATATCCATATTACTGAACCTAAAGAACCAACTGTTAAGTTAACAATATTAAGAAAAATGATTTCGGACAACTTTAATATATAAGTAACAGAGTGAAACAGAATTCCCATTAAATTCAGTGTTTCGCTCTTTTTCATCTCAATATTTCTATGATTATTAACTGTAATTAATAGTTTTTTGAAAATTTTGTGTATTTTAAAATGTAACTCCTAAAATAAAGCGCTTTCTTGTTAAAATAATAGTGTAACTATTTTAAGGGGGACGATGATAATGACAAAGGGGAATCAAATCACTAATCAATCTAAAAAAGAAACATCTAATAATGGATATAAACCATTATGGATTGTGATTAGTTTTATCGTATTAGTAATGATTTTATTATTACCTACTTCAAGTAGCTTACCGGTCATGGCTAAAGCAGCACTTGCCATTCTTGCTTTTGCTGTAATCATGTGGGTTACTGAAGCAGTATCTTATCCAGTTTCAGCTACTTTAATTTTAGGACTTATTATATTATTACTTGGCTTTAGTCCTGTTCAACATCTCTCAGAACAACTTGGTCATCCTAAAAGTGGAAACGCCATTCTGAAGGGAAGCGAATTATTAGGCACAAACAATGCTCTGAGTCTCGCATTTAGTGGTTTTTCTACTTCTGCAGTAGCACTTGTGACCGCCGCTTTATTCTTAGCAGCTGCCATGCAAGAAACCAATCTTCATAAACGGCTAGCACTTTATGTCCTTTCTATTGTAGGAAATAAAACAAAACATATTGTTATCGGTGCAATTTTAGTATCAATTGTATTAGCCTTTTTTGTACCTTCTGCTACGGCTCGTGCTGGTGCTGTTGTACCCATTTTACTCGGGATGATTGCAGCCTTTAAAGTGAGTAAAGATAGTAAACTAGCATCACTCTTAATTATTACATCCGTACAAGCTGTATCGATTTGGAATATCGGTATTAAAACTGCCGCTGCGCAAAATATCGTCGCTATCAATTTCATTAATCAAAACTTAGGCTATAACGTGTCTTGGGGTGAATGGTTTTTATACGCTGCACCGTGGTCTATACTGATGTCTATTGCCTTATATTTCATTATGATGAAAGTGATACCACCTGAACGAGATGCCATTGAAGGTGGTAAAGAATTGATTAAACATGACTTAAACGAACTAGGTCCAATTAGTGCTAGAGAATGGCGACTCATTGTCATTTCTATCTTATTACTGATCTTTTGGTCTACCGAAAAAGTACTTCACCCTATCGATTCAGCAAGTGTTACTCTAATTGCATTAGGTATGATGTTAATGCCTAAAATCGGTGTGATTACTTGGAAAGGCGTTGAAAAGAAAATTCCATGGGGAACAATTATCGTCTTTGGTGTAGGCATCTCACTTGGTAACGTTTTACTTAAAACAGGCGCTGCTCAATGGCTCAGTGATAAAACATTTGGATTAATGGGCCTAAAAGGGTTACCAATTATCGCAACGATTGCACTCATTACATTATTCAATATTTTAATTCATTTAGGCTTTGCGAGTGCAACAAGCTTATCATCTGCATTGATCCCAGTATTTATTTCATTAACTTCAACATTAGGTTTAGGCGATCATTCTATCGGTTTCGTTTTAATACAACAATTTGTGATTAGCTTTGGATTCTTATTACCAGTGAGTGCACCACAAAATATGTTGGCCTATGGTACGGATACATTTACTGTTAAAGATTTCTTAAAATCAGGTATCCCCCTCACTATTATAGGTTATATTCTTGTGATTTTATTTAGCTTAACGTATTGGAAATGGTTAGGATTAGTGTAGAATAAAGTCAGATTAATTTTATAGATAGAGAGGTTTATCATGACCAAAAAGACCATTTATTTTATTTGTACAGGGAATTCTTGTCGTAGCCAAATGGCTGAGGGTTTTGGAAAAGCAATTTTAGGTGATGAGTGGAATGTATATTCAGGAGGCATTGAAACACATGGTGTTAATCCTAAGGCAGTTGAAGCCATGAAAGAAGTGGGTATCGACATTTCAACTCATACCTCTGATTTAATTGATGATACGATTTTAAAACAGTCAGACTTAGTAGTAACATTATGCAGTCATGCTGATGCACATTGTCCTACTATTCCATCAGGTGTTAAAAAAGAACATTGGAGCTTCGATGACCCAGCCGGAAAAAATTGGTCAGAATTCCAACGTGTTCGAGATGACATTAAAAATGCGATTGAACAATTTAAATATAGAACATAATAAAACAGCAGTTTCTACGTATTTGACGTAGAAACTGCTGTTTATTGATATAGCCATTGCTTACCAAAAGTCACTTGTTACAATACTTTTTCTCTCGATGTCTAAATTTGGAATGTCCCTCTCATTCGCAACTGCATCTTTATAATTTAAATTAAGCACCTCAATGGCTTTATCAAACGTCACATTATCTTTACACATGTACTCCCATACAGTTTTATTGATGTACTCATTACCATCATAATAAAAGTCTTTCACCCACATTACTTATCATCCCTTTCTATTTATTACAGTTTGATATTACACCCAAAGTGTAATGTAGGCAAATCTTAAATAATTAGAAATTATTAATTATTTATCCGTTTATATGATGATAATTAAATGAATTTTTGGTCATAAAAAGTTATTATAAAAAACTTATGAAAAAAATTTAAAAGCCTATTATTATAAACATTTGTTTATTTTTCTTCATCTTCTAATTTCACAAGTGTTGGTTTAGGCGTATGAATGCCTACATCGTTAAAGTAACTTATGATTTCTTTTCTTAATAAACGTTGGCCTGGAAAATGCATGCCTGGTTTAACATGAGCTAATAATTTAATTACCATTTCATTACCATCAATACTATCTAAACCGAGTAAATCAGGTGCAGCAACGAACATATCATATTTATCTTGTAATGTTGGTAAGAATGCTTTTAATTCTTTTTCAATAACGTCATAATCTTCATTTGGAGAAATCGGAATTGCAATAAGAGGCGATACATCTGTCTTAGAATAATTTACAATTTCACTAATTGTCCCATTAGGTAAGGTATACACTTCTCCAGTATCAGATTGAATACGTGTAGATCGTAAACCTATTGTTTGTACTGTCCCTTCTGCAATCGTTACACCTGACGAATTAATTTGAACATAATCGCTGACGTCGAATTGTCCTTCAAAAATAACGAAAAAGCCGGTAATGATATCTTTTACAACAGTCTGGGCACCAAAACCAACTGCTAAACCAACAACACCAGCCCCAGCTAAAATAGCTGAGACGCTAATTCCAAAACGAGAGAGAATCGATGTAAGAACAATAAACCAAACAACATAACTAATTAAGTTTTGAACAAGTGTTGAAAGTGTCTCACTTCTTTTAATTTTATAGCGTGTCTTCTTCTTCTCATTGACTTTAAAAAATTTCGTTACTACTTTTCTAGAAATTGCAATAACAATCATACCTAATAAGATATAAGCAACAATAATTAAAATATTGGCTAGTAAATTTTGATAAAATTCTATCTTCGTCAATGGTTCAATAAATTTAATAAACAGTTGTTTCATTTGACTCATGTTGATATAATACTCCTTTTATACTTAGATTTTTAAATGATTGTGCGCTATTATTTAGAACACGACACTTAAATAAAAATGATACCATATTTTATATATTATCTGAAATAATCATTTGCTTTATTCCAGAATAAAAAACTTCATCCTCACTACTTCGTGAGAATGAAGTCATATATTAAATCATTATTATTTATGGTCTGAACTTTCAAAATATCGTCTTCTAAATTCTGGGGTTGCTACTTTTGATTCAAAGTCTTCTGGAATTTCTTCAGTACGTACGACTAATACATCACATGGCGCATGACGTACAATTGCTTCTGATACTGAACCAATCATAAAACGTTCGACTGCATTTAAGCCTGAAGCACCACACATAATTAAATCAACATTCAATTCATTTGCTAAATTTTTAGGAATGAGTAATTTTGGTGGGCCAAGTTCAAGTCGTGTTTCTACATTTGTCACGCCTTCTTTAACAGCGAGTTCTTTATAGCCTTCAAGTAATTTCTCAGAATACTCTTTAGACGGATCGAATTGAGATGCGTACACTTCATAAGCGGTATATGTTCTTGTATCAATCACATGCACAATCGTTAGCTTTGCATCATTACGTTTTGCTACATCAACGGCTTTATTAAAGGCCCATTCTGCTTCGTTTGATCCATCAACTGCAATTAAAATGTTTTTGTATGATAACATTTTAATCTCCCCCTTATCTGTTCTCATCTTTATTTTAGCACTATTTCAAAAAAATTAGTATTAATATGTAAAGCGCTTTCAAAATTTATATCATACGTTCTTCGCTATCAATTTGATACTGTAAGTAGGATAAAATAGCGCTATAACATCCTAATGATATCGTTAAAACAAATGGTAAAAGTTTGATTGATAACTCTCGGGTATGTTTAGAACTCGTTAATGTTAAATGATCAGTTAAAGCTTGCATATCTATATGACTAAAGCTTGCATAACTAATAATTACAAAAAAAGTTAACATCGCCATTAATTTCATTTTATTTACAAAGTCACTACTAAACTGAATCATTGAAAAAGCTAAAATAAGAATAATAATATTGAATATAACACTAAAAATAATCCACAACATAATAAATGTCGGATGATTTAATTTCCCCATGTTTAAAATATTTCCTTCGACCATTAAAGGTATTAAGAAACTAAATAAAATTGAAATGCTAAATGTAATGATCATTGTTAGTAATGCCCCTAACAGATTTAAAAATTCCCGCATAATATCCACCTTTTAAAAGTTAATATATTAATATTGTACAATTTAATACATTTATATGCTATATTCATCAAAATATTTAATTAACTATTTTCAACATCAACCTTATACTAACTTACAGTGTTGTAATTTTAGAATATCTTACTTACTATTTATTTTATTATATGTTTTTATAGAATTGAGGTGATCATGATATGCCAAATGAAAACTATAGAGAAAATGATATTTTAGGAGGCATTAGCTATTTAAGTGTCTTCTTTGCACCAGTATTATTTCCACTTATTGTATGGATCGTCGCACAACCACCAGCTTCGACCCATGCTAGAAATGCGTTATTCAATCACATCATGAGTTGGGTTATGGTGGTATTAGGACTAGTAACCCTATCTATTTCCCCGGCTTTTGTAAATAGTGAACGCGGTATCGGTTGGATCATTGCAATCCTCATCGCAGTTCTTTTCTTTATATGGGCACTTGTGCTATTTTTAAAAAATATCATTAGAGGTATTAAATTAATGATGCCATAAAAAAAAAAAGAGGAAGTGACGATAATCTCGTCGTTTCCTCTTTAATTTTATTAATCTCTTGTTGTATGAAACTAAAAAATGATCAATCAAATATTTTAAACTTTATCGTTTTCAGTATAAAAAGCAATACTATAATGTTGTTTGTGAGAATTATATATATACTTTTATTCCATTATGATTGTCTACTGTAATTATAATAAGGTTTGGTCGTTTTAGTATTAGATTGCGCTTGCAATACTATATTACGAAAAGTTGTATGATGTTTATATGAAAATTGTAATACATATTTTTATCATCATAACTTGTTTAATATCCATTATTTCTTAAGGTTTTCTTATTTTCCAATGATAAGGATCTTCAAGTTGATACCAATCAGAATTCATTTCGCTACTATTTAGCAGGCATTCATCGAGTTTTTTTTCGATTTTTTCTTGATCTAAGTCGGTACCAATAATGACAAATTGTGTATTTCTATCCCCATATTCAATATCCCAACTTTCCGCTACGTCACGACGTTGAGCAAGTATCTCTTCACGTTTTTCTTTAGGCATTGATGCAACCCAATATGTAACTGGGCTGATATTACATGACGATCCTGCTTGTGACAGTAAACACGCAACCTCGTTATATTGCGCAAGCCATACAATACCTTTTGAACGAACAATGTTTTGAGGCATTTGTTCTAACCAATCATTGAAACGTTTCGCGTGAAACGGTAATCGTCTTGAATAGACAAACGAACTCATACCATATTCTTCAGTTTCCGGTGTATGTGCCTCATGGCCGCCTTCTGTTAGCTCCTTAATCCATCCTGCAGAATTGCTAGCTTTTTCAAAATCAAATCGTCCTGTATCTAAGACATCATTAATATCTACTTGAGACTGCGTTGTTTTAATTATTTTTGCATCTGGTTGTAATGTTCTAAGTATATGTTCTAATTTATCTAGCGCTTCATTTGTAACTAAATCTGTTTTATTCAATACAAGTACATCACAGAATTCAACTTGGTCTATTAATAAATCCGCAATTGAACGTTCATCTGTCACATCCGCACCTTGATTACGATCCACAAGTAAATCTTCAGAATGAATATCATTAACAAATCGATTCGCATCAACGACCGTAACCATCGTATCTAAACGACAAATCGAAGTGAGATCTATTCCCATCGCTTCATCGATATACGAGAACGTTTGCGCTACAGGTACTGGCTCAGAAATGCCCGTAGATTCAATAACGATATAATCAATATTGCCTTTATGTACCAGTCGTTCAACTTCTTTTAATAAATCGTCACGTAACGTGCAACAAATACATCCATTAGATAGTTCAACTAATTTTTCATCTGTTCTAGACAGTCCACCCCCATCAGCAACTAAATCTTTATCAATATTAACCTCACTCATATCATTCACAATAACTGCAATACGACGGCCTTCTCGATGATTTAAAATATGATTTAGTAACGTTGTCTTCCCTGAACCTAAATAACCACTTAATACAGTTACAGGTATCTTACTCATTTATATTCTCTCCTTTTAAATCGTAATTATTACGATTTAAATTGTACAATGATTTTTAAGATTGTCAATATGAATTAAATGAATGATGTGTGATATGACTTTTCTATGGCGAGTGATTTACCGCGTATGTCCTCACCTATACTTCAAGATTTGATATTCCTTAAATGCATTAAATTTTTAATGACATCAATGATATTGTTTATGAAACATTGCTGATAGTTTTTATAAAAAAAGAGCGAAAAATTATTTTTCGCTCTTACAAATTATAAATAAATTTTTTATTTTTTAGTATTTTATTAAAATTTTGCGTTAATAAATTTAACTGAGATTGCACCCAGAAGCATCATGATTCCTGCAAATAATAACATCGCAGGCATTGAACTTCCTAATAGTGGGAAAAGTGCAAAGCTTACTACAGAAGCAACAATTTGTGGTAGACAAATACTTGTGTTAAATAAGCCTAGATAAGCACCTGAATTTTCTCCATCAATTGCTTCGGTTAATAGTGTAAATGGTTGAGTATTCATCGTTAAGTTATTAATACCAATGAATATAAATGAAATAATGAGTAACCATTGGTTATGAATAAAGAACATTGAAATAAGACCTAATCCACCAAAAATTAATCCAAAACTATACCAAAATTTTCTTTGAGAGGGTTTAGATTTTGCAATGACAAAACCAAAAATAACTGAACTTAAAAATTGTATACAGTATAACACACCATACCAGTTCCCTGCTGCTTGATATCCTGCTGAAGAAGGGTCTGTCGCATTCCATACATTTTTTGCTATTGCACCTGTTGAATACGTCCAGAGATACATTAATGCAAACCAGTTAAAAAATTGAACTACACTAATTTGCCAAAATTGTTTAGGCGCAGTTTTTAACAGTTGCCATAAATTTAATTTCTCATTCCTATTGTCATCTGAAATGCCGTGATAATAGTTATATGTTTTAGGTTCATATTCTTTAACGGAAAGAACCGTCCAAATAGAAGCAATGAGTAATACCGCTGCTGCAATATAATAAGCTATTTTTACTGTCATCGGTACTTCCCCTTTAGGCGCTACATTACTCATTCCCATAATTGTTAGTAAAAATGGTAATAGTGTAGCAATAATACCACCTAAATTTGAGAAGATTTGTTGCCATGACCAGGCCATATCTCTTTGTTTTTCGTTTACCATATCTCCAATAATCATTTTATAGGGCTGCATACACGCATTTGACGTCAAATCCATAAGTAACGTCATGATTGCACCAAATGACAACGCCATAAGTGATGCATATCCAAATCCAAACGAACCTGCATTAGGTAGTAGGACTAATACGATCGCTCCAATGGGACCAGCAATTAAAAGATACGGCATCCGACGTCCAAATCTAGTCCAAGTTCTATCAGAATAGTATCCAATAAGTGGTTGTACAATCATTCCTGCTAATGGCGGCAAAATAAAAAACCAACCTAAATTATTAGGATCGGCGCCGAGCGTTTGAAATATTCTTCCCATCATTGCTGATTGAAGTGCAAATGCCATGTTTACTCCGAAGAAACCAAATGTAATAGAAAAAATAACTGCTTTTTTTAAATAGGGTAGCGTCATACCTTGTTCTTCAGTATTTTTAGTATGTATTTGATCTGTATCTTTCATTTCTATCTCTCCTATTTATTACTTGATATAGTCATTTAATTCAATAATTAAATAGCTATATCAAATAACAATTTGTTGGAATCGTTTTCAACTGTAATTATAACATTTTTGAGTTTCTTTGAGAACGCTCGCATTTCCTATAAATAAATCAGAGTTCATTTTATTTTCTAATCTCATATATATCATAATTACCTAATTTAGGTATTTTTATAGATAATTAAAGATTATTGTGATGATAATAGATATATTAATACTTAAAAACA
>OBVV01000221.1_pt1 | contig 27189 bp, 28 predicted proteins | sample 1476221 | NCBI WGS metagenome assembly OBVV01 (sample SAMEA2580029, study PRJEB22360) | human gut metagenome | biome: human gut; feature: human-associated habitat; material: faeces | place: Denmark | collected 2008/2010 | reverse complement strand
GAAGGCGGTAGACGGATTTGAACCGACGATCAAGCTTTTGCAGAGCCGTGCCTTACCACTTGGCTATACCGCCATAACAGATACCATTCTATCGAAAAAAAAAAGATTCGTCAAGTCTCTTTCATCAAATTGACTGGTTGATTATTCAAACTGCCTATTTACAAGAAACATAAAGAGGTTGAAAGACATTCAACCTCTTCATATTAATTATAACTGTTGAAGATAGATTACTAACACGCAAGTGTTGATTATTGTCTAATCAAGTAATCAAATGCTCCGATAGCAGCTGTAGCACCAGACCCCATGGAGATAATGATTTGCTTGTAGGCACTATCTGTACAGTCACCTGCAGCAAAAATACCAGGGATATTTGTTGAACCAAATTTATCAACGATAATTTCTTGGCGCTCATTGAGTTCAATACCACTATCTTTGAGCCAAGCAGTACTTGGTACAAGACCAATTTGAACAAAGACACCTTCAAGATCAAGATGTTTTTCTTCGTTTGTATCACGCTCAACGTAATTCAAACCAGTTACATGATCTTGACCAACAATTTCTTTGGTTGCAACGTTCTTAAGAATGGTTAGATTATCAGTTTTAGCAGCTCGTTCTTGTAAGACTTGATCTGCCTTTAATTCAGGTAAGAACTCTAAGACCGTAACATGTTTAGTAATGCCAGCTAAATCTAAAGCCGCTTCCAAACCTGAGTTACCACCACCGATAACTGCAACATTCTTCCCTTCAAATAGTGGACCATCACAGTGTGGGCAGTAAGTAACACCTTTATTGCGGAATTCTTCCTCGCCAGGAACGTTGATATTACGCCATTTGGCTCCGAGAGCCAGGATGGCAGTTTTGGATTTTAAAACGGCACCGTTAGCCAGTGTCACTTCAATAAGTTCTTTCTTTTCGATGCCAGTAGCTAATTGACTTTTGATGATATCAACATCATAAGATTTCGTATGCTCTTCAACTTGGGCCATTAACTTAGGACCTTCTGTATATAGCGTACCAATCATGTTCTCAATGCCGACTGTCTCGATAACTTGTCCACCAAAGGTTTCTGCTAAAAGACCAGTTTTTAAACCTTTACGGGCAGCATAGATGGCCGCACTGTTTCCAGCAGGGCCACCACCAATAACCAAAACATCATAGACACCTTTATCAGCGAAAGCATCAGCATCAAGTGGTCCGTCCAATTTTTCTACAAGCTGTTCAATGGTTGCACGACCAGATGTAAATTCTTCTTGGTCTTTGTAAACCGTAGGAACAGACATGATACCTTTAGCTTTGACCTCATCCTGATACATCCCACCTTCAATCATGGTGTGAGTGATATTTGGGTTCAAAACAGCCATTATATTAAAGGCTTGAACAACGTCTGGACAATTGTGACATGTTAATGAAACATAAGTCTCTAAATCGATGGTTTTATCAATCTTCTTGATACGTTCGATAGTGTCCTTATCAACTTTAGGTGGACGACCAGAAACTTGCAAGAGAGCTAAAATGAAAGATGTGAATTCGTGGCCCATTGGTAAGCCTGAGAAAATAACACGACTTTTTTGCCCTTTTTGTGTAATACCAAAACTAGGTTGACGTTTTAAATGTGTTGATTCAAGACTAATACGGTCAGACATAGCGGCAATCTCGTCTAGAAATTCTTTTACTTTTCGAGAATTATCGTCATCCCCTAAATCCGTTTGTAATACAATATCAGATTCTAGTAAATTTAAATATTGTGCTAATTGCGTCTTGATTTCTTTATCTAAGACCATGGATACCCCCTGGTTGTTAAATTTTACCTACAAGATCTAAGCTAGGAGTAAGTGTTTCAGCTCCTTCTTTCCATTTGGCTGGACAAACTTCACCTGGATGTTGGCGAATATATTGAGCTGCACGGACTTTATCAATAAGAGTGCTTGCATCCCGTCCGATACCGTCAGCGTTAATTTCCATCATTTGGATAACGCCATCTGGATCAATGATGAATGTACCACGTTGTGCGAGACCATCTTGCCCAAGAACATCAAAGCCTTGTGAGATGTGGTGTGAAGGATCTCCAATCATAGGATAAGTAATAGTTCCAACAACATCTGAGTCATCATGCCAAGCTTTGTGAACAAAGTGAGTGTCAGTAGAGACAGAGTAAACCTCTACACCAAGAGATTTAAGAGCTTCATATTGTTCTTGAAGGTCACCGAGTTCAGTTGGGCAGACAAATGAAAAATCTGCAGGGTAGAAGCAGAAAACAGCCCATTTTCCCTTAATATCTTCATCTGTAACAGTAATGAATTCCCCGTTGTGGTAAGCTTGTGCTGAAAATTCAATAATTTCTTTTCCGACTAATGACAAAATAATGTCCTCCTCTATTTTTGATAGCCTAATTATAAACAAAATACTTATCAACCTCAAAGAAAACGATTGCAATTTTAATACGGGTGAATTTTTTCTAATGGTCAGACTGATTTTAGAGCTTGCCAAATGTCACTTTTTTTGATAAACTACTATAGTTGCGTAAAGTGACAAATACTCATTCTAAGCCGATTGTGGTCTTGTTGCCGCAGGGTGGGACTGCAAGTCTAAAGCTTAGAAGAGGAAAAAACAATTTTTAAGGAGAAATACTCATGGCAGTAATTTCAATGAAACAACTTCTTGAGGCTGGTGTTCACTTCGGTCACCAAACTCGTCGCTGGAATCCTAAGATGGCTAAGTACATCTTCACAGAACGTAACGGAATCCACGTTATCGACTTGCAACAAACTGTAAAAATGGCTGATACAGCTTACGAATTCGTTCGTGAAGCAGCGGCTAACGATGCAGTAATCTTGTTCGTTGGTACTAAAAAACAAGCAGCTGAAGCAGTAGCTGAAGAAGCAACTCGTGCTGGTCAATACTACATCAACCACCGTTGGTTGGGTGGTACTCTTACAAACTGGGATACTATCCAAAAACGTATCGCTCGTTTGAAAGAAATCAAACAAATGGAAGCTGATGGAACTTTCGAAGTTCTTCCTAAGAAAGAAGTTGCACTTCTTAACAAACAACGTGCACGTCTTGAAAAATTCTTGGGTGGTATCGAAGATATGCCTCGCATTCCAGATGTAATCTACATCGTTGACCCACACAAAGAACAAATCGCTGTTAAAGAAGCTAAAAAACTTGGTATCCCAGTTGTAGCGATGGTTGATACAAACGCTGATCCAGATGAGATCGATGTAATCATCCCAGCTAACGATGACGCTATCCGTGCCGTTAAATTGATCACTTCAAAAATGGCTGATGCTATCATCGAAGGTAACCAAGGTGAAGATGCTTCTGCAGATTTCCAAGAAGCAGCTGCAGCTGATTCAATCGAAGAAATCGTTGAAGTTGTCGAAGGTGACAACAACTAATCTTTAAGATTGGTTAGGGCTCGATGCCTACTAAAGATACGACAAACACCTAAGGGGCGGGGCTCAGCCCTGCCCCTTAGTTTGATAAAATAAATTTGGAGAAAAACAAAATGGCAGAAATTACAGCTAAACTTGTTAAAGAATTGCGTGAAAAATCTGGTGCTGGTGTCATGGACGCTAAAAAAGCATTGGTTGAAGTTGAAGGTGATATCGAAAAAGCGATTGAATTGCTTCGCGAAAAAGGTATGGCTAAAGCAGCTAAGAAAGCTGACCGTGTTGCAGCTGAAGGTTTGACTGGTGTTTACGTTAACGGTAACGTTGCAGCAGTTGTTGAAGTTAATGCTGAAACTGACTTCGTTGCGAAGAACGCTCAATTCGTTGAGTTGGTAAACGAAACAGCTAAAGTAATTGCTGAAGGTAAACCAGCTAACAACGAAGAAGCACTTGCATTGACTATGCCTTCAGGTGAAACTCTTGAAGCTGCATACGTAACTGCTACAGCTACTATCGGTGAAAAGATTTCATTCCGTCGTTTTGCAGTTGTTGAGAAAACTGATGCACAACACTTCGGAGCTTACCAACACAACGGTGGACGTATCGGTGTTGTTTCAGTTATCGAAGGTGGAGATGATGCTCTTGCAAAACAAATCTCAATGCACATCGCAGCGATGAAACCAACTGTTCTTTCATACACTGAATTGGACGAACAATTTGTTAAAGATGAATTGGCACAACTTAACCACGCTATCGATCAAGATAACGAAAGCCGTGCTATGGTTAACAAACCAGCTCTTCCACACCTTAAATATGGTTCTAAAGCTCAATTGACTGATGCTGTTCTTGCTCAAGCTGAAGAAGATATCAAAGCTGAGTTGGCTGCTGAAGGTAAACCAGAAAAAATCTGGGATAAAATCATCCCAGGTAAAATGGACCGCTTCTTGCTTGACAACACTAAAGTTGACCAAGCATACACACTTCTTGCTCAAGTTTACATCATGGACGACAGCAAAACAGTTGAAGCTTACCTTGAATCAGTAAACGCTTCAGTAGTAGAATTCGTTCGCTTTGAAGTTGGTGAAGGTATCGAAAAAGCATCTAACGACTTTGAATCAGAAGTTGCAGCTACAATGGCAGCAGCTCTTAACAACTAATTCTAGTTGCTAGATAAAAAGAAAAGAAGTTACGTGAATGAATCGTAGCTTCTTTTTTTGTTGCTATTAAAAAACGTCTGAGTATGCCCCAGACGTTGAAAAAGTAATTAATGAGCGAAGGTATTTACACCAAGTAGAAGAGAGAGTGTTCCCATGATGATACCTGCAAGGATAACCCCAAGCATAACAGCAATAACACTACGTTTAAAGTCCCAATCTAGGATAGATGCTGCTAGGGTACCAGTCCAGGCTCCTGTTCCTGGAAGCGGAATTCCCACAAAAAGGAGAAGGGCCCAGAAGACACCCTTATCTCCGGCAGCTTTTTCAAGTTTTTGGCCACCACTGTGACCTTTTTTAAGACACCAGGTAAAGAAGCCACCAATTAGAGGTTTATCTGCCCCCCATTCGAGGACACGGCGGGCGAAGAAAAAGATAATTGGAACTGGAATCATGTTCCCAATGACACAAAGAATTAGGGCTTGCCACCAAGGAATACCTGAGGCGATAGCAACAGGAACGGCTCCACGGAGCTCAACCAAAGGAATCATAGAGATTAAGAGTGCAATGATGTATTTCATGAGTAACCTTTCATAGGGGAATAAAATAAGAGATAAGACTCAAAATGATATGAGCTTTATCGAGAGTGATAAGACTAATACTACTGCGAAAGTGCTAAAAAGTACTTGTTGGATTAGGTGGGTCTCAGCCTGTTAAAGTGGATAGAAAATTTGAATCAAACACCTTAAGTTACCTAATATTTTAGTCTTATTTATTGTATCTTATATGGTCTCTAATGACAACTTTAAAAAGCTTTTTGAAGGTATAGTTTCCCATGAGCTGACATTTTTGGTATAATAATAGTCAGTTATAGTCAAATTAGACTGGAGGAATTAAGATGGCAAGAAATACATCAGATAGTATAGAAGAATATATTAAAGAATTGCTGGGCCAGTCTGGAATTGCTGAGATTCAACGCTCGAACTTAGCAGATACTTTTCAAGTTGTACCGAGTCAGATTAACTATGTTATTAAGACTCGTTTTACAGAAAGTCGTGGTTATATTGTTGAGAGTAAACGTGGAGGCGGCGGTTATATTCGTATCGTCAAGGTCAGATTCTCCGACAAGCACCACATGATTAATGATTTGCTTCAGAACTTAGCAGATCAGCTCAGCGAGCAGGTATTTACAGACTTGATTCAGTTGCTTTTTGATGAAAAAATCATCACTGAACGTGAGGGGAATTTGATTTTAGCAACTGCTAGTGATGATGTTTTAGGCGAAGATGCGGCTGCTATTCGTTCGCGTATTCTACGCTCGCTATTACTTAGATTGGATAGAAAAGGAAATTAGATGACGACATATTCAAGAAAAATGCAGGCCATTTTCCATCGTGCTCAGCTTGAGGCAGAGCGTTTTGGAAGTCCTTTCTTGGAGACTTGGCATGTGCTTCTGGCTATGGTTGAGGTTCCAGGATCTGTAGCCTACCTAACATTTACTGATTTTGAGGACCGTATTCGTGCGGAAGAGATTGAGACAGCCGCTGTACTAGCGATGGAGAAAAGTCCAAAAGACTTGTCTGAATCAGATATTATCGATTTACGTGCACAGTCGCATGCTTTAGAGGCTATGTTGCAAGAGGCAGAGGGAATTGCTGGTGTGACTGGTGCTGTAGAGGTAGGGTCTGAACATGTATTGATGGCCTTCCTCCTTCATAAGGATTTGATGGTTTGTCGTCTCCTTGAAGTTGCTGGTTTTCAATATAAGGATGACAGCGATAAGCCTCGTATTATCGATTTACGACGTTCTTTGGAGCGTTACGCAGGTCTTAGTAAGCAAGATTTGAAGGCCATTCATGACCTTCGTAAGCCTAAAAAATCAAAGGCATCAGGAAATTTTGCTAATATGATGCAGCCTCCCCAATCTTCTACTGGGGAACTGTCAGATTATACCAAAGACTTAACGGCAGTAGCCGAATCAGGTGCTCTTGATCCTGTTATTGGACGTGAGAAAGAAATTTCACGCATGATTCAGGTTTTGAGTCGTAAAACGAAGAATAACCCAGTTCTTGTGGGTGAAGCAGGTGTTGGTAAGACGGCACTTGCGCTTGGCTTGGCACAACGTATTGCTTCAGGCGAAGTACCTTTTGAGTTGGCTGATATGCGTATCTTAGAGCTTGATATGATGAGTGTGGTTGCAGGAACACGTTTCCGTGGCGATTTCGAAGAACGTATGAATCAGATCATTGATGAGATTGAAGCTGATGGAAAAATCATTCTCTTTATTGACGAATTGCATACGATTATCGGTTCTGGTTCAGGTATTGATAGTACCTTAGATGCGGCGAATATTTTGAAACCTGCTCTAGCACGTGGAACCCTTCATATGGTTGGAGCAACTACTCAAGCTGAGTACCAGAAGCATATTGAAAAAGATGCAGCTCTTTCTCGTCGTTTTGCTAAAATTACAATTGAGGAGCCAAGTGTAGCTGAGGCGATTGATATTCTAAAAGGCCTACGTTCGTCTTATGAAGACTATCATCGTGTAACGATTACTGATGAGGCAGTTGAGACAGCGGTCAAGGCGGCCCACCGTTATTTGACGAGTAAAAACTTACCTGACTCTGCCATTGATCTTTTAGATGAAGCGAGTGCAACTGTTCAAGGTCGTATCAAAAAAGAAGCCAAACGTGAGATAACGCCTTTGGATGAAGCACTTCTATCTGGTGATATGAAGGCTGCTGTTAAACAATATAAAGCTATCCAAAAAGCAAAATTACCAAAACCTGCCTTGGTAGATGCAGATCAGATTATGCAAACCCTTAGTCGTCTATCAGGTATTCCTGTTGAGAAGATGACTCAGGCAGATAGCAAGCGTTACTTGAATCTGGAAGCAGAGCTTCACAAACGTGTTATTGGTCAAGATGAAGCAGTTTCAGCCATTAGTCGTGCTATTCGTCGTAACCAGTCAGGTATTCGTACTGGAAAACGTCCGATTGGTTCCTTCATGTTCCTTGGACCTACTGGTGTTGGTAAGACAGAGTTGGCCAAGGCTTTGGCGGAAGTTCTCTTTGATGATGAGTCAGCTTTGCTTCGCTTTGACATGTCAGAATACATGGAAAAATTTGCGGCTAGCCGACTTAACGGTGCTCCTCCAGGTTATGTTGGATATGATGAGGGTGGTGAATTAACAGAGAAAGTTCGCAATAAGCCTTACTCAGTTCTCCTCTTTGACGAGGTGGAAAAGGCTCACCCAGATATTTTCAACATCCTCTTACAGGTTTTGGATGATGGTGTCTTGACGGATAGTCGAGGTCGTAAAGTTGACTTTTCAAATACCATTATCATTATGACTTCGAACTTGGGAGCGACTGCTCTTCGTGATGATAAGACTGTTGGTTTTGGTGCCCAAGACATTTCTCATAATCACCAAGCAATGCAGTCACGTATTATGGAAGAACTTAAGAAGGCCTACCGTCCAGAGTTTATCAACCGTATTGATGAGAAGGTTGTCTTCCATAGTCTTGAGGAAGAGCAACTTCGTGAGATTGTCAAGATTATGGTGAAACCGTTGGTATCAGCTTTGGCTGAAAAAGGGATTGACTTGAAATTCCAACCAGCTGCCCTTAAGCATTTAGCTAAAGATGGCTATGATGTTGAGATGGGTGCCCGCCCATTACGTCGTACGATTCAAACTCAAGTGGAGGACAGGTTATCTGAGCTCTTACTAGGTGGCCAAGTAGTTAGTGGACAAACTCTTAAAATCGGCTGCTCGAAAGATAAATTAACCTTTACAGTAGTGTAAAAATCAAACAAAAAGACAGATTACAGGTGTAGTCTGTCTTTTTTTGTGTCAATAGGAGTCAAGATAGAGTCAATCTTTCTGTAAAGTTGGGTAAAAGAAAAAGCCGAGCAAGGCTCGACTATAAGGTTTAGAGTTTTTCGTTGACAAAGGTGACAAAGTGATTCCACCAGACCTTGAGGAAGAAGCTTTTCTTAACTTCTTTACCAGCAACCAGTTCCATGCTAGGCATACCTTGGTTAGGTAGGTAACCTTCTCCGACAAGTGACTTATCTTCAAAGGTAGCAGTTCCAACCTTGTCTCCTGGTTTGACAGGAGCTTGGACTTGATTTGTAGTAACTTTAATATGTTTACTATTGTTAGCATCTATTTTTTGGATGATATTAAAGTCAGACTTAGCGACGGCAGTGACTTGCTTAGATTTACCATCAATAACATGGGCTTGACTTTTACCGATAGCTTGTCCTTTTTTGGCAATGGTCTTGCTTTCCCAATGATAGACTACGTAGTTAAGTAGGTCATTGGTTGCAGTGAAACGGGCGTAGTCATCAGTATCGGTATTATCAGCATTCATAATGACTGTGATAATGCTCATGCCACTTTCATTTGAGTGGGCCACGAAGGAAGCACCGGCCAAATCGGTGGTACCTGTTTTTAGACCATCAACTCCCTTGCGGTAACTAGGTTGTCCCTTAAGCATGTAGTTGAAGGTTTTAAGTTTGTTGACACCATCAAAATCAGCCTCGGTTTTTTTAGTGATATCGAGAATTTCAGGATATTCTTTCACCACGTGTTGCGCAATGATAGCAACGTCCTTAGCACTCATGGTGTTTTCTTCGTCAGATTTAGAGCCTGGATAGATATTGTCACCTAAGTAGGAATTATTAAGACCAGAGGCATTGACAATCTTGGCATCAGTGATACCCCAATCTTTAAGTTGGGCTTTCATCATATCGACAAACTTGCTTTCGGTTCCACCGATTTCCTCAGCTAGAGCAATGGATGCACTATTGGCACTGGAAATAAGGGTTGCGTCAAGGAGCTGTTTAACAGTGTACTTACGGGCATCTAGTGGAATATTGGATACTCCGGCACTGACAGTTAGTTCAAAGGGATAGTCAGAAATCTCAACTTTGCTATTCCATTTGAGGTCTCCCTGATCTACCGCTTTATACACCATGTAGGCCGTTAGGAGCTTGGTAATAGAGCCAATCCCTGTAGAGGTAGTGGCATCTTTTTCGTATAAAATTTTGCCAGTAGTCGCTTCGACAGCGATGGCATGTTTGGCTGCGGCATCATATCCTTTTTTCTTATCTGCTGCAAAAGCAGGGGCTACGCTTCCCAGACAGAGTAAGAAGGTCATCATAAGCGTAATCAGTTTTTTCATGGTTTGTTCCTTCATGTGTTTTGGATATTTATTATACCACATTTTGAGAGGAACTTAAGGTGTTGAGAAGGGGCTTTTACTTACAAGACCAATTTTGAAGGCAAGATAAAACTACCTTTTGATAGCTAAAAGGTAGTTTTGTGTTTACTTGTTTCCTGTAAAGAAATTAACGATATGATTCCACCAAACTTTTAAGAAGAAACTTTTCTTGATAGATTGGTTGGCTGTTACAGAAACTTGAGGTGGCTCAGAGATGTAACCTGTCCCTACGAGATCCTTATCATCAAAAGTTGCAGTTCCGATAGTATCCCCTTTTTTGATAGGTGCCGTTATGGTTTTTGCTTTGATTTTAACAGCATCATTTTTACTATTTATTTTTTGAACGACCGTAAGGTCTGACTCGAGTTTAGCAGAGATGGTTTGGCTATCTCCGTCAGCCACCTTGATATCATTTTTCTTGACGATTTGTCCTTTGGTGTTGAGGGTTTTGATTTCCCAGTTTTGTGTCACATAATCTAGCAACTCATTTGTGGCTGTGAATCTGGCAGCTTCATCTTCTCCGCCATTATCCGCATTCATAACAACGGTAATCAAGCTCATGCCATTTTCATTGGAGTGGGCTACGAAGGAAGCCCCTGCAAGTTCAGTTGTTCCAGTCTTGAGTCCATCAACGCCTTCACGGTAGTTGTCTTGACCTTCTAACATGTAGTTGTGCGTCGTTAATTTGTTGTCACCTTCGAAATCAGTTTCGGTTTGCTTGGTGATTTCAAGTACCTGAGGATAGTCTTTGATGAGGTGGTCTGCAATAATGGCAACATCTAGAGCACTCATAGTATTTTCGTCATCTGCTTTAGAGCCAGGATAGCGGTTATCGCCTAGGTATTTATTATTTAGTCCTGAAGCGTTGTATAATTTAGCATCTGTAATGCCCCACTCTTTAAGTTGGGCTGTCATAGTGTCAACAAATGCACTCTCTGATCCTGAGATTTTTTCAGCTAGAGCAATAGCAGTACTGTTAGCGCTGGAAATGAGGGTGGCATCTAGGAGCTGTTTAACAGTGTATTTTCGGGAATCTAGTGGGACATTTGAAACTTCTGAATCAACGGTTAAGTTGAAAGGATAGTCTGAGATATCGACGTCAGTGTCCCAGGTAATTTTTCCTTGGTCAACTGCTTTATAGACCATGTAGGCTGTTAGGATTTTAGTCATTGAAGCCACACCGTCAGGAGTAGTGGCGTCCTTTTCATAGAGGACTTTCCCTGTAGTTGCTTCGATAGCAATCGCATGTTTAGCGGAAACATTGAAGTCATCTGTCTGTTCTTGTGCTAGAGCAGGTGTTGCTAGGCCTAGTAAGATTAAGGCAATCATAATGATGTGTTGTAATTTTTTCATAGTCATTCCTTTGTCTCTCATAAGTGTTTATTATATCACAAAACAACTTAAATATCTGAGAGAAAGGGAGACTTGGGTGCTAACTTATGCCGGAGCTCTGCCATTTTTGACTATATTATGGTAAAATGAAAGTTATATCAAATGAATGACATAAAGTTGACCGGTTCGTTTTTGTAAGGACTGGTCATGGATAAAAAGAGGGATCAAACATGGCTAAACAAACTTTTGAGATGACCTTTGCAGGACGCCCGCTTGTCGTTGAAGTTGGGCAGGTAGCCAAGCAGGCTAATGGTGCTGTCGTCGTGCGTTATGGAGATACAACTGTATTATCAACAGCTGTTATGTCTAAAAAGATGGCAACGGCAGATTTCTTTCCTTTACAGGTTAATTACGAGGAAAAAATGTATGCAGCTGGCAAGTTCCCGGGGGGCTTTAACAAGCGTGAGGGTCGCCCTTCAACAGATGCCACTTTGACTGCTCGCCTCATTGATCGTCCTATTCGTCCTATGTTTGCGGAGGGCTTTCGTAACGAAGTTCAGGTCATTAACACGGTCCTCTCTTATGATGAGAATGCTAGTGCTCCGATGGCGGCTATGTTTGGGAGTTCTTTAGCCCTTTCTATCTCTGATATTCCTTTCAATGGTCCAATTGCTGGGGTTCAAGTGGCCTATGCTGCAGAAGATTTTATTATCAATCCAAGTGCAGCGGATAAGGAAGTTTCACTTTTAGACTTGACAGTGGCAGGTACCAAGGAAGCTATCAATATGGTAGAGTCAGGTGCTCAGGAATTGTCTGAGGATATTATGTTGCAAGCACTCTTGAAGGGACATGAGGCTATTCAAGAGTTGGTTGATTTCCAAAATTATATCGTTGCAGCTGTCGGTAAGGAAAAGGCTGAGGTTGAACTTCTACAAGTTGATGCTGATTTGAAAGTCGAAATCGAAACGGCTTATTATGATCAGTTAGCTAAGGCTGTTCAGGTGGAAGAAAAACTGGCGCGTGAAGCAGCAACCCAGGCTGTAAAAGAAGAGGTCCTCACTTCTTATCAGGAACGCTTTGCGGAAGATGAGGATAAGGAAACTATTCTGCGTGATGTAGCAGAAATCCTTGAGCAGATGGAGCATGCCGAAGTGCGCCGTTTGATCACAGAAGACAAGGTTCGTCCAGATGGCCGTCGTGTGGATGAAATCCGTCCTTTGGACGCAGAGATTGACTTTCTTCCTAAGGTTCATGGTTCGGGTCTCTTTACACGTGGTCAAACTCAAGCCTTGTCAGTTTTGACTTTGGCACCTATGAGTGATACACAACTTGTTGATGGTTTGGATCCAGAGTATAAGAAACGTTTCCTTCACCACTATAATTTCCCTCAGTATTCAGTGGGTGAAACAGGGCGTTATGGTGCACCAGGTCGACGTGAAATTGGTCACGGAGCCTTGGGTGAACGTGCCCTTGCTCAGGTTCTCCCAAGTGTTGAAGAGTTCCCTTATGCGATCCGTTTGGTAGCAGAAGTCTTGGAGTCAAATGGTTCTTCCTCACAAGCTTCTATTTGTGCAGGAACCTTGGCGCTTATGGCTGGTGGTGTACCGATTAAGGCACCTGTTGCAGGTATTGCCATGGGACTTATCTCAGATGGTACTAACTACACTGTCCTAACTGATATTCAAGGTTTGGAAGATCATTTTGGAGATATGGACTTTAAGGTAGCTGGTACACGTCAAGGAATTACAGCTCTTCAGATGGATATTAAGATTTCGGGTATTACACCGGCCATTCTCGAAGAGGCTTTGGCTCAAGCAAAGGTAGCTCGTTTTGAAATTCTTGATGTTATTGAGTCAGCAATCGCTGAGCCACGTCCAGAATTGGCACCAACAGCACCTAAGATTGATAGCATTCAGATTCCTGTTGACAAGATCAAGGTTGTCATCGGTAAAGGTGGCGAAACTATTGACAAGATTATCGCTGAGACTGGTGTCACAATTGATATTGATGAAGAAGGTCTTGTTCAGATTTTCTCTAGTGATCAGGATGCCATTAACCGTGCTAAAACCATCATCTCTGATCTTGTACGTGAAGCTAAGGTTGGTGAAGTTTACACTGTACCCGTTGTGCGTATTGAAAAGTTCGGTGCCTTTGTCCACCTTTTCAATAAGACAGATGCTCTCATCCATATCTCAGAACTAGCTTGGGAACGTACTGAGCATGTCGAAGATGTGGTTAAAGTTGGGGGTACGGTAACTGTTAAGATTATCAAAATCGATGAAAAAGGACGTATCGATGCCTCAATCAAGGCCTTGCTTCCTAAGCCTGAAAAACTTGATGATGGGGAAAATGGAGGAGAGCATCGTCACCGCCGTCGTTCTCATCATAAACCACGCCACCATAATGAGAGTGGTGAAGCACCGAAAAATCCTGATAAATCAGAAACGAAAGAACAGACAGAAGAATGACAGAAAATCAAGAATTGCAAGCTTTTGATGAAACTCTAAGAGAATTTTTAAAGGAACCAGACCACTTTTTAACCAGTCTGGCTTTGGTTAATCATCTACAACGTACTCCCGTCTTGGCTGCCCAAGACCTCTACGCAGTTGAAGTGGAAGGCAAGAAAGTTGTTCCTGTCTTCACTAATGAACAGGACCTACAATCTTTCAAAACTACTCAAGAGAGTGCTCGAGAGCAAACTTGGGTAGAACGTTCGAGCTTAGATGTTTTAACACAACTGGTTCAGGCAGAGCTTTTTGGTCTTGCTTTCAATTTAAAAGAGGATGGTGACTTCTCAAATACCACTCTTTTTGCAAGCAGTGAACTCATCCAGTTTATCAACTATTTCACTCAGACCCTTAATAATCTTTTGGGTGAGGAAAATCAAAAGGCAGCTCCTAAAGATAAGATTTATCTTGTTCCAGCCTTCATTCACAAACGCGAGGAAGATGGCCAGGATGACCGTTTCTTTGCGACCATGTCGAATGCAGAGGGACAGAGATATGTGCCTGTGTTTACGAACTTAACGAGCTTTGCAAAATGGTACGGTAACGAGACTTTTGGCCTACCTTTCCGTAAGGCTAAAGGGACGATTTTGCAATGGCCACTGTCAGAAATTTACCAGCCTTCAACAGGTGAAAATGAGTTGGATAAGGTTCAAGGTATTGTCATCAATCCGTTTGATGAGCAGCCTGAGTTAGTCGACTGGTCTTATTTTGAAGGGGATAGCGAGTAGACCTAGTGTTGGTAGCTTTCCACTTTAAATAATAATAGAGCCACAGCAAACAATAATAACAATAATGATGTAAGGAGTGACCTAAATGGGTTGGTGGAAAGAAAGTATTGATATAGTAAAGAAAAATGACCCGGCAGCTCGGACGAGTCTAGAGGTTCTTTTAACCTACCCTGGATTAAAAGCCTTGGCTGCCCATCGTATCTCACATTTTCTCTGGCGCCACCATTGTCGACTCTTAGCGCGTATGCATAGTCAGTTTTGGCGCTTTTGGACTCAGATTGAGATTCACCCAGGGGCTCAGATTGCTGAAGGTGTCTTTATTGACCATGGCTCTGGCCTTGTCATTGGTGAGACAGCTGTTGTGGAGAAGGGCGCTATGCTTTACCACGGTGTCACTTTAGGTGGTACTGGTAAAGATGTCGGAAAACGTCACCCAACCGTTCGTGAGGGTGCCCTAGTTTCAGCCCATGCTCAGGTCATAGGCCCTATTGAGATTGGAAAGAATGCTAAGGTGGGGGCGGCAGCCGTGGTTGTTGCAGATGTCCCAGAAGATGTTACAGTCGTTGGTGTTCCTGCTAAGGTTGTGCGTGTTCATGGTCAAAAGGATGAAGAAGTTATCCACGATATTGAAGAAGGACGTGAATACTATAGCGAAAAGCTAGAAGATCTTCTAAAAGCAGCTAGCTTCCACTCATCACGTCTATAAGGAAAGGAAACGATGAAACTCTTTAGTTCAAAGGTGACTCGATTGACGGTCGTGGGTCCTCTTGCTCTTGTTTACATTGCTTTACATAGAGCAGACTATAGCATGGCCGCCTTATGGTTTTGCATTGCTCTGTTATGGGCCGGTCTTGTTTTTAAGCAACGACACAAGTGAGATTTGAGTAATGAAAAAATTCTTCAAGGACAATCCTTTTTTGGTCTTCTATATAGTTGGGAGTTTTCTTTCAGCTATGTCTCTCTTGGCTCAAGGTCAGCTAGTTGCGGCTATTTGGATTATCATTCTCGTTATACTCTTGTGTTTGTACCTAAACCATATCAAGGATAAAAAATAGTTTCCAGTTAATTGAAAGGAATCTCAAGTGATTAAAATTTATGATACGATGACACGTTCGCTCCGTGATTTTGTACCTTTGACAGAAAATGTTGTCAATATGTATGTCTGCGGACCAACAGTTTACAATTATATTCATATCGGAAATGCCCGTTCAGCGGTAGCTTTTGATACTATTCGTCGTTATTTTGAGTATTGTGGCTATACAGTCAACTATATTTCCAACTTTACGGATGTAGATGATAAGATTATCAAGGCAGCTAATGAAGCTGGTATTTCAACTAAGGAATTGTCGGACAAGTTTATCGCGGCCTTTATGGAAGATACCGGACAACTTGGCATCAAACCAGCGACACAAAATCCTCGTGTTATTAACTACATGGATGAAATCATTGCATTTGTGTCAACCTTGGTTGACAAAGGATTCGCCTATGTCTCTGAAGGTGATGTTTACTTCCGAGTAGCTAAGTCAAACAACTATGCTAAATTGGCTAACAAGACTTTGGAAGATCTTGAAATTGGTGCAAGCGGACGTACGGATGCTGAAACAGAACGTAAGGAGAATCCTCTGGATTTTGCCCTTTGGAAAGCTGCCAAAGAGGGAGAAGTTTCTTGGGACAGCCCGTGGGGACCTGGTCGTCCTGGTTGGCACATCGAATGTTCAGTTATGGCGACTGAAATCCTTGGAGATACCATCGACATCCATGGTGGAGGGGCAGACCTTGAGTTTCCACACCATACCAATGAAATTGCCCAATCAGAAGCCAAAACTGGCAAGATCTTCGCCAACTACTGGATGCACAACGGTTTTGTCAATGTGGACAATGAGAAAATGTCAAAATCCTTAGATAACTTTGTAACGGTTCATGATATGCTTAAGACAGTCGATGGTCAAGTGCTTCGCTTCTTCCTAGCAACACAACAGTACCGTAAGCCAATTAACTTTACTGAAAAAGCTATTCATGATGCTGAAGTCAATCTTAAGTATTTGAAAAACACCCACAGTCTTCCATTGACAGATCAGGTGAATCAAGATGAGTTGCAAACTTATCTTGAAGCCTTCCAAGAAGCTATGGATGATGACTTTAATACAGCGAATGGTGTGACTGTTCTGTTTGACATGGCCAAATGGATTAATTCAGGCAATTATGACCAAACCGTTAAGGATGTTTTTGAAAAAATGCTCCAAGTCTTCGGTATTGTTTTCGAAGAAGAAGTCCTTGATGAAGATATCGAAAAACTCATTGAAGAGCGTCAAGCAGCGCGTGCCAACAAAGACTTTGCGACAGCAGACCGCATTCGCGATGAGTTAGCTGCTCAAGGTATCAAACTTCTTGATACCAAGGATGGTGTGAGGTGGACACGTGACTAAACACCTTGATGTCAACCTTATTAATGGTATTGCTCTCGCTTTTGAGGGAGATGCTGTCTATTCCTTGTACATTCGCCGTCACCTGATTTTTCAAGGTCAGACCAAGCCAAATCAATTGCACCGTCTAGCTACACGCTATGTGTCGGCAAAGGCGCAGGCTAGTCTCATTGAAAAAATGCTAGAGCAAGAGCTTTTGACTGAAAAAGAGCTAGATATCTATAAACGAGGTCGTAATGCGAATAGCCATACCAAGGCTAAAAATACAGATGTCATTACCTACAAAATGTCAACAGGTTTCGAAGCAGTTATGGGCTATCTTCATATGACCGAGGATATTGCTCGCTTAGAGGAACTAATTGCTTGGTGTATTGACGAAGTTGAAAAAGAAATCTAAAAATTCTGCCGAGAGCAGGATTTTTTGTTATTTAAAGGCTATAAAAATTGTGACAATTAGTTGAAGCTTCAAAATTTAGATTATTTGAGAATCAAAGTAATTCAGCGATTTGACAATAAAAATAAGATGAAACTAATATTTAGCACCTTGAAAATGAGAAAGTTAAGGGATGTCTGACACGTGTAAAACCCCGATATTATAGCGTTTTTTAATAAAACTAATTTGACAGAAAGTAAAAAAAAAGTCTATAATATTAGTAAATGAGGCCATAAAAAATGAGGAGGTGAATGGAAATAGCTAAGAAAAAAGTTTTCTATACAACTTTTGCTGCTTTGATTTTATCTAGCTTTACGCTTCAAACAGGTAAAGCAGATGAGGTTCAGGTAAAACCTGATGAAGCTAAAATAGATTATGTTAATAGTGAGGCACCGGCTCCAGTTGCTCCTCAGGCTGATCTTTCTTCAGTAGGAGCTAAGGCAGAGCCAGCGAGTCAAGTAAGTTCAGTAGTGACCTCAACGTCACTAATGGTTGTCTCTTCAAGTGAGACAGATGAGGGGCTTCTTGAGGTACATTCTCAAGTTGATATCGTGGAGACTAGCGTTTCTACGACGACACCTCATTCAGAAGAGGCTCGTGCCCAAGCTTTTGGTGAGGATCGATCAGTAGCGGCGTCTGAACGAGGAGATGCAAATCCAACATCTGATTCTGAACAAGCTAAACCAAATATTGTGCTTACTTATGATAAGTCTCGTGAGGCTACAGCGACTGCAGAGTCTCAAGCTGTGACTTCAATGTATAAGAGTGAAAGTACCCTATATACATCTGAACTTGCTGGAAATACACATGCAGTTATTGAAAAATCAGAGTATTCTTCACTGGATTCTCATACGACATCTGTAAGTGCGACTCCTACTAGCCAAGCTATTGCAACTTCTGAAGTCGCTTCTGAGTCTGCAAGTACTGCAAGCTCTCTTGCATCTACGGCTCCAGAAACGAGTCAGTTAAATAATAATTCAGAAGATAGCTTAACTGTCCTCACGATTGGTTGGAAAGATTCATCATCAACTTCTGAGGTCTTTGAAACTTCTGAAGTGGTTTCTATGTTGCAAAGTGAGAGTTTGACCTATTCGTCAGAGGTAACCTTTACGGATGGACTCATTTCAGAAATCTTAGCGACTCCAATCACTTCTGAAGTTTACACCGTTGTTCCAAAACGAGACAGTACTGGAGCGCTTCTTGAAGATCAACCTGCTGTTACAGGGAATACAGACATTCTTTATTTAGCACGTGGTGAAATCTTTAACGTCAATTTTGATGTTAACAAGATGGAAGGTAAGAAGATTAAGGGGCTTAATCTAGTCCTTGATGGTAAACAAATTCATCATAGTTACTTTGTTGAAGGAACTTTGGATGAGGTCAATGCTGGTTTGAGTGCCTACCATTTGGCAGAACAAACGACTGGTATTCATAAAATGACCTTTGAGTTGATTGATACGAATAACAATATTCATTACCTGACACAGACTTTTAGCGTCTTCAATGAAGGCGAGCGTCCAGTGACACCTGATAGTTACCGTAGGAATCAGTATTCATCAACGACAACAACGACTGTACCGGTTACTTATAATACCAGTGCAAATAACTATACTGAGACCGCCAATCATATACAAGCTACGGCTGTTAATGAGTTGGCTGAGACAACTAGAGCGTTAACACAGCAATTAGCAGAACAAATTGCTGAGGTTTTGAGTGGTTGGTCTTCAGCGATTTCTGGAAATAGTTCAACAAGCACAGGTTCAATTGATATCTTCCAAGCAGCAGGTAAAACCATTACTCAAGCTGCGAGAAAGATTGCAGAATCAATCTCAGATCCAGATACAATTGGTAAGCAAGCTTTGGCTGCTGCAACTGTTGTTCTAGTTCTCCTAGTGCTTTATCTAGCAGCAATTACATTTATTTAACATGCTTTGCCCTCGTAAGAGGGCTTTTTTTATGATAGAATTAGCTTATGAAAACAACTAAAGAATCAAGTCTAGACATTGTTTATGGTGTGCACGCCGTAACAGAGAGTCTAGAAGCAAATACTGGTAATAAACTCTATATTCAAGATGATCTTCGAGGGAAAAATGTTGATGCCATTAAGGCCTTGGCAGCTGAAAAGAAGGTTTCCATCTCTTGGACACCTAAGAAAACCTTGTCTGATATGACAGGTGGGGCTGTGCATCAAGGTTTTGTTCTTCGTGTGTCAGAGTTCGCTTATTCTGAGCTCTCAGTTATTATGGATAAGGCTGAGCAAGAGGAGAATCCTCTAGTCCTCATTTTAGATGGACTTAACGACCCTCATAACTTTGGTTCTATCCTACGTACAGCTGATGCTACTCAGGTGACAGGAGTTATTATTCCTAAGCATCGTGCTGTGGGGGTAACACCTGTCGTTGCCAAGACATCAACAGGGGCCGTGGAGCATATTCCCATTGCCCGAGTGACTAATCTTAGCCAAACTCTTGATAAGCTTAAAGAAGCAGGCTTCTGGGTGTTTGGAACGGATATGGATGGGACCCCATCTCATAAATGGAATACAGCTGGAAAGGTTGGCCTTATCATTGGTAATGAAGGTAAGGGAATCTCTGCTAACATCAAGAAACAAGTGGATGAGATGATTACTATACCCATGAGTGGTCATGTGCAGAGCCTTAATGCCAGTGTGGCAGCAGCAGTTCTCATGTATGAAGTTTATCGAAACCGATTGTAACTATGAAAAAAAGAATACTTCTGGTTGATGGTTATAATATGATTGCCTTTTGGCAAGAAACCCGTCAACTCTTTAAGACCAATCAGCTTGATGAAGCTCGTGAAACATTGCTTCGTAAGCTCAATCATTATGCTAACTTTGAACATATTGATATTATCTGTGTGTTTGATGCCCAGTTTGTTCCAGGGAGTCGTCAGCGTTATGATCAGTATCGTATCAGTGTTATTTTTACTGAGGAAGATGAGACAGCAGATAGCTATATTGAGCGCGCAGCGGCTGAGATGAATACTGTTCAAAATCTAGTTGAAGTAGCAACTAGTGACTTAAATGAACAGTGGGCTATCTTTTCACAAGGAGCTTTACGTGTTTCGGCGCGTGAGTTGGAAGAGCGTGTCAATACAGTAAAGTCTGACTTAGACAAGATGTCGGCACATATTGACTTAAAGACACCAAAACTACGTCCATGGGACGATGCACAATTAGGGAAATTACAGGACCTTTTAAATGAAATAGAATAGAGGGACATATGACATTTAACATTTTGACAGATTCTACAGCAGATCTAGATGAAAAATGGGCTCAGGAGAATAAGGTAGAGCTCGTTGGTTTGACCATTACGCTTGATGATATTGCCTATGAAACCGTTGGTCCTAACCGTTTAACGAGTGACCGTCTCTTAGAACGTATGCAGGAAGGCAGTCAGCCGACTACTAGCCAAGTGAATGTTGGTCAATTTGAAGAGGTTTTTCGTCGTCACGCCAAAAATGGTGATGCCCTTCTTTATATTGCCTTTTCATCAGTGCTTTCAGGTACTTATCAAAGTGCTGTTATGGCGCGTGACATGATTTTGGATGAATACCCAGAAGCTGTCATTGAGATTGTAGATACTCTAGCAGCAGCAGGTGGAGAAGGCTATCTCTCTATTTTGGCGGCAGAAGCTCGTGACCAAGGTAAGAGCTTATCTGAAACGAAAGCCATGATTGAGGACATTCTGCCACGTTTACGGACTTATTTCTTAGTTGATGATCTCTACCATCTCATGCGTGGGGGACGTCTCTCAAAGAGCTCAGCTATTATTGGTAGTTTGATTAATATTAAACCTCTCCTTTGGTTAGATGCTTCAGGCAAGTTGGTTCCTTTGGCTAAAATCCGTGGACGTAAAAAAGCCATTAAAGAAATGGTCCTACAAGCTACTCAGGATATTGAACATAGCACAGCAATTGTCGCTTATGCCAATGATATTGAAGCTGCGGAGAATCTAAAAGAACAATTGTTAGCAGTTGACGACATTGAGCAAGTTCTCATTATGCCACTTGGGCCAGTCATCTCTACCCACGTCGGACCAGATACCTTGGCCGTCTTTACGATTGGTAAAGAAGTTAGATAGAAAAAGTGTCAGATAGGATTTCCTATCTGATTTTTGTTTTCTGAAATGATAGATTAATAGAATATAAAAAGATAATATATACAAAATGAATGATATATTTGACATAACGTAAAATAATGCTATAATGAATCTAGAAAATGGAGGAAACAAAATGAAGAAGTCAAAGAAAAAAGTAGCTAGCACGATGGATGAACGTGCTCAGTTGATCAGCGGAGAATCTTCTGCTAGAGGTTATTGGATAGCCATGCTTGGTATGTTTGTAACGATTATGGTTGCTAGTAAGACACACTCCGTCGAATTAGTGCAGTCACTATTAATCATCACTTTCTTTGGTTCTATGTGCCTAGTATTAGTTCACAGCGTATCACGTAATGGGCATCCATGGTTGCTAGACAAAAAACTTGAGAAGAAAGTATTAATATTTTCCTGGGTAATGTTGCTTGGTGGAACTTTTGTATCGTTAATATATCTACTAATTTTAGTACAGTCGTTTAGATTGGGTAAGAATCTTATAGGAAGTGTAACAGCTTTGACATCGAGTTTGATTTTATGCTATGAAGGATGGGCTATCATTAAAAGAATCAAGAAGAACCGTTTGGAAGAACTAGAAGACGAAGAATAGGATTTTTGAATGAAAAATTTAAAAATGAAGTCAGCGCGTGTAGCAAAGGATCTCACTCAACAGGGGTTGGCAGATGCTATAGGAGTCTCTCGTCAGACTATCTCAGCTATTGAAAAGGGAGACTACAACCCGACTATAAATCTGTGTATTGCTATCTGCAAAACTCTGGACAAAACTTTAGACCAGCTTTTTTGGGAATCTGAGGATTAATTTGTACCCCCTTAGAGGTTAATTAGGTATGATTTCTAGTCTTCCACCTTATAAAATTAGAGACTAAAAAAATACAAAAAATAAAAGAAAAACACCTCCAAATGACTTGCCTTGGACGTGTTTTTTTGATATTATGTTAAACGGTATTGTTTACCCCATTTGAAAGGCCCCGGAACCTTCCAAATACTTTTCGATGGGAAGGAACACCCATCACTCGTAAACAAAAATCGAACTATATATAGGAGAAATCATGAACAAAACAACATTTATGGCTAAACCAGGCCAAGTTGAACGTAAATGGTATGTCGTTGACGCAACTGATGTACCACTTGGACGTCTTTCTGCAGTAGTTGCTAGCGTACTTCGCGGAAAAAACAAACCAACTTTCACACCACACACTGATACAGGTGACTTCGTAATTGTTATCAATGCTGAAAAAGTTAAATTGACTGGTAAAAAAGCAACTGATAAGATCTACTACACTCACTCAATGTATCCAGGTGGATTGAAACAAATCTCAGCAGGTGAACTTCGTTCTAAAAATGCTGTTCGTTTGATTGAAAAATCAGTTAAAGGTATGCTTCCACACAACACTCTTGGACGCGCACAAGGTATGAAATTGAAAGTCTTCGTTGGCGGTGAGCACACTCACGCTGCACAACAACCAGAAGTACTTGATATCTCAGGACTTATCTAATTCTAAGAGGAAAGGAGCACTAATATAATGGCACAAGCACAATATGCAGGTACAGGACGCCGTAAAAACGCCGTTGCACGCGTACGTTTGGTTCCAGGTACTGGTAAAATCACAGTTAACAAAAAAGATGTAGAAGAATACATCCCACACGCAGACCTTCGTCTCGTTATCAACCAACCTTTCGCAGTTACTTCAACTGAAGGTTCATACGACGTACACGTTAACGTTGTAGGTGGTGGATACGCTGGTCAATCAGGTGCGATCCGTCACGGTATCGCTCGTGCACTTCTTCAAGTAGACCCAGACTTCCGCGATTCATTGAAACGCGCTGGACTTCTTACTCGTGATGCACGTATGGTTGAACGTAAGAAACCAGGTCTTAAGAAAGCTCGTAAAGCTAGCCAGTTCTCAAAACGTTAAGAAACGGCTACAATACAGCATTTATCAACACTTCATGTTTCACACCATGGGGTGTTTTTTGATGTTTTTTTGGCAAAATTCACACCACTTTTCACACCAAATTCACACCATTACTTTTTAAGGTTACGGTAGGCAATTTCACCAACAGCCATTGGTATGACATTTGAAGTGTTGACATAGGTCTTAGTTGTGAGAGTATCGCTATGCGTTAGAGCTTCTGAAATGTCCTCTAGTGATGTGCCAAATTGTTTGGCAAGAGTTGCACCCGTATGACGTAATTTATGAGGTGTGGCGTGTGTTAGTTCCTTATGACGGCGTTCGACTGACTTCATCTTATTATTAAGATAATCAGCGTGTAAGGGACTATTAACATTCCCTTTTGTATCAATATAAGTAAAAACATACTGTTCATCAGATTGGATAATATTGAATTTTGCCAATTCCAATTTTTGTTGTTTTTTCCAAGCACAGAGTAAATCAGTTAGTTCAATAGGAATATGGAAAGTTGTCCTTTTATTTCCCTTAGTTGATTTTGGATTTTTATACTTGTCCAAGGCTTTCACTAACTGAATTTCTTGTTTCTTTAGGTTAATGTGTTTCCATTGCAAAGCGTAACTTTCGGATTTCCTATCTCCTAAGAAAAAAGTTGTATAGAATAACACATAATCTTTGAATAGTAGCTTGTCGTTTTCTAAATCTTCTTCAAAAGCGGTGAACCATGCTTGAAGTTCTGATTGTGACAGATATAAATCTTCATCATTTTTACTCTCTTGTAGTTTTATTTTTTTAGTTGCCTTAATACGGCTAATTGTTTTAGAGAGACGATTAGTTTCGATATATTCCAATTCCTCAGCCCAATCAAAAATAGAATTAACGTAACTTCTAATGACTTTAAAGTTTGCATATTCTTCTGCCTTTTGTGTTAAAAGATTCAAGATAACCTGTTTATTTTGATTGAGAAAATCAATGGAATAATTACCAAGCAAGGGTAGGATATGTTTTCTAAAGACAATTTCGGTACCGTCAATAGTAGCTTGTGAAGGTGGTTTTGTGGTAGATGTTGTTTGACCTGCTTTATAGGATTCCCACCAAACATTGTGATAAAAATCGGAAAAGAGGATTGAGCCATTTGTTTCCAATGAGGTTGATTCTCCGCTTAAAATTTTATCAATCTTGTTTTGTAATTCAAGTTCGTATTTTTTAGCCTCACTCCTTAGTTTGAAACGTTTTTCAATCACTTTTTTATTAATTCCCAATGAGGATTTGACTTCTTCTGGGACATAGATACGTAAGCGATAAGTTCCGTTTTTAGTTTTTGTAATTGACATAGTATTCTCCTTTTTTGAATTGAGCTAGAAAAATACCGTGGCTTCATTATATCAGACCACGGTTAGAATGCTACTGATTTTGTAACCAGTAATTAAGTTCGGTTTTATCAAAGCGGACAGTTTTTCCAACTCGAATAACTGGTAATCCCTTTTTTATCCAAGAATCAAGCGTATTATTGGCAATTCCTAGATACTTACAAGCTTGTTGCTTGTTCAAGAATGGACTTTCAATGTTGTTACTATCCAATTTATTTTTTATTTCATTTTCTATAAGTCGGCTAATTAACAGTTGTAGCTGATGAATTTGTTCGTCTGGTAAAATCACTTGCATAGCCTCTTTTGTCCTTTCATGATATAATGTTAGTAGTTATTATTTCTAAGGCGATTTGTTTACGGCAAGTCGTCTTTTTGTATGCCCCAAGTCCCGGAACTCTGGTGTTCACGGACATATTGGTCAATCTCCTTTTCATCGCTGTTAGTAAATTTCGATAGTCCCAATTTTAAGAGGTCTTGGAGAAATTGGTTAGCTTCTTCAAGTGTGGTTGCCTCGTACTTAGCCACATAGAGCTTGGCTAAGGTCTTTGAGACTTGTTTTTCCGTCCATTGTTCCGATTGTCTAAGTGTTGGCTTGGTGCGTTCAATACTCAATCGTGTTTTAGTTTTCGTCTGGAGGTAGTCCAGCCACCATTTAACAGGTTGACGTCTGCGTTTGTTGGTATCCCTGTCATTAGGTCTGACAAAGCGGTAGTGTCCGTTGATTGCCTCAAAGTAAATGGCTGTCAGAGGTCTTTTAAGAACCATTTGCTGGGCGATAATATTGGCTTTGCCTTGCCAACAACGGAGCTCCGCCCTGACCCAAGAATGGGTCTCATCAATGACTTTACCTTTTCCTTTTTGTTCCATGAGTTTGTTATAAACACACCATTGTTGGCTTCCTCGTGCGCCTATGGTGACGGTCTCGCCAATCCGTTCCCCTGTTTCAAGGACTGACCGCTCGTGATAGTCCATGTGTTGGGCTCTGGTGATACACAATCCCCGTTTACAGTAAGCATAGAGAGTTTGAACCGATAAGGCATTATCGTAGATGTCATTAGCAATATCAATTCGGGTAAAGTTAACCTGATAGCGGTAAAGGCGTGTTACTAGAGCTACCCAGTTGTTAGCGTTACCCGCCATAAATTCCTCATATTGGCGACAGCCTTGTCCTTTTAGTTCCAGATAGACCCCCATATTATCTAAGGCTTGGTTAAAGTAAACTTTGATGTCTGAACAGGCATAGTGGCGTTGATACTTATTTATTCCCCAAGCATTCAGTGCAAACTGATCTTGGGGAATAAGGAGTATCTCTTCTAACACCTCCTCTGGTGAAACATCTTTAACGGTTACAGCGAAGTAGTCAATCCTTACGCTGTTGTCCATGCTTAGTCACCAGTCATTTTAAGGTCATTTGCCACTAGTTTTACACCAGACCAGTTGCTACGAGTCATGTTCCACATGAGACGGACTTGAGGATTGACGAGTTCAACGGTCTTATCAAGTAAACCGTCGTTTTCTGCCAGTTTCGTGATTTTGTCGAGGTTGTCATGAATTTCAAGCGTAATCGCTTTGAGTTCTTCAATGGCAATGTTCATTTCTTTTAACACTTTGATTTTATCCGCATCTTGAACGCTACAAACTAGTTTGGATGGTTCGTCTGTTCGGACTTGTTCGCCGTTTACCTCTTGATACTTATAACTCATACGAGCAGAAAGTACCACTACTTTTTTAGGAAGCATGAATTGACTTTTATCAAGGTTCAATTCGCCAAGTTTAAGTGTTGTGTCAGTTAGTGTTAAGTTTGTCATCATATTCTCCTTTGTGTTTTTTAAAGTAGTTATCTTTTCTAAACGTACGCAGAATTAGTTTTGAACCTTACTCTCCCAAGGGATTTCAGCGAAAACTTCAACTGATTGGCTTTAACCCCAGACGTATCAAGGGGTTAGCCCTACTTTCGTGTACGTTCGTACCCCCTATTAGTAGTGGGGCACTTATTTTAATGGCAAGTCTCGCCCGTTTCGAGCCCCTACCGCCTTGTGGGCTACCGTGTTGACCACTCGCCCACAGCGTTGGTGCTGTACCGTGCTCACTTCCCAAACAACTTTTTCTTCCTTGATTTCTCCAAATTTTCAATCTGTTCACTTAACTGTTCCATACGAATAGCTAATGCTTGTTCCTGTTGTGTTAAGTTGGTTACTCTTTGACTTAATTTCTTTAGTTGAAAGGTTAAGCGATTAATTTTTTGGTTAATGGATAAAGGGGAAGCTCTACTGGGGACATAAGCTTTTAGGATTGCCCTATCAAGTCCAAGACTTCCTTTAGTATCTGCAATTTGTTGGAGCTTTTCAATATCATCAGTGGTAAAGAGGAAGACTTTGCTATAAGAACGTTTCCCTGTTTGTATCCTATCTTCTTGAAAGGTATGTCCTGTTAAGTGTTCAATCTTTAAACGCCACTTTTTTAGCGTAGAGACTGAATTTAAACCTGAAACTTGTTTTATTGTTTGATGATAGTCAAAGTAATTAGTCATGTATTCTCCTTTAACTTAAATTTATTTTATATATTTAAAAAGATCG
>OBVV01000202.1_pt1 | contig 28468 bp, 28 predicted proteins | sample 1476221 | NCBI WGS metagenome assembly OBVV01 (sample SAMEA2580029, study PRJEB22360) | human gut metagenome | biome: human gut; feature: human-associated habitat; material: faeces | place: Denmark | collected 2008/2010 | reverse complement strand
TGAAGCTATTAAAGAAACAGGTATTCGTGCCGTTTTATCTCGTGGTATGGCTGGTGTGGCGCCTACGGCAGAACAAGCGTTAGTAGAAAGTAAAGAATTGTTTGAAGCGTATCACGGTTACAACCAAGATCAAATCAAGGTGATGCTAGGACCTCATGCACCATATACATGCCCTGATGCGTATTTAGAACGAGTAATTCAATTAGGTCATGATTTAGGGGCGCAAGTTCATATGCATTTAAGCGAAACCAAAGGAGAAGTAGAAAATGTTATAAAAGCTACTGGTAAAACTCCAATTGCACATATGAATGACTTAGGTTTATTTGATTTAGGTTGTTTAGCCGCCCATTGTGTGCATATAACAGATGAAGATATGGATATTATGAAAGAAAAATCCGTTCGCGTGGCACATAATCCACAATCTAACTTAAAGTTAGCTAGTGGCATTGCACCAGTGCCAGAAATGCTTGCTAAAGGAATTGTGGTAGGTTTAGGTACAGATGGTTCTGCTAGCAACAATAATGCAGATATGTTAGAAGAAGTGCGTTTGGCAGCTATGTTACATAAAGCTCGTCTATATGATCCATTAGCTATACCTGCTCAAACAGCTTGGGAACTAGGTACCGTTATGGGTGCTAAAGCATTAGATTATCATGATTTGGGTGTATTAGATGTGGGATATCGTGCAGATATTGTGCTCTATGATACATCAGGATTACATTGGCAACCGCGGTATAATGATGTAGCATCCCTAGTGTATGCGGCTAATTCATCAGATGCAAACACTGTTATTGTGGGTGGTAAAGTAGTAATGAAAGATAAGGAACTACTAACCATTGATGAAGAAAAATTGCGTTATGAAATTGCACAGGCACAAGCTGTATTTCAAGCGTAGTAGGAGCTCTTATGAAAGTATGTAAGAAGTTAGCACTAGGACTTGTTTTAGCAAGTGTATCTACCATGGTTACACCCTTTATAGTACATGCAGAAACACATGTATCTGCTGGCCTTGGTTATAATGGTGTAGGTTATTATCGAGGCATGGAATATGTGCGAGGATATTATGGAGGAAGAGCCTTTGTATTGGGGGCTTTTAGTAAACATATTGACCATCCTACAAAGAGTTATAAAGTTGCAAATGAGGCTAAGGCACTGGGTGATGTGCAATCACAAATGGAAAAACTTAGCCATGAGCCATACTATTACATTGGTAAATCTAAAGATGGTAATAGTATCCTATCATCAGAGGGACAACCTGTAATGGGACCTAAAAAAGAGTTACATATAGGACGCCTAGATAGTGCAGGAAAGCTAGATATTGTACTCTATGAAGATGCAGGTAAAACAGTATTAGAAACTGTGAATACGGGTTCTTCTATTGTCATGCCAACAAAGCATGTGGAAGTATCACCTACAGGATTAATCTATGCTATTAAAGGCGAGGCAACTAGCTATTATAATCTGCAAGGTCAAATGTTGCATAGTAAGCCATTTAAATTTGATAAAGAATTATATGGTGACTTGCATAGCGTAGGTACAAGCAATAAATTAGTAGCAATATTTAATGCTCGAACAGGAGAATATAAATCGGATGAGATATTTACCTCTCTAAGTTGGAATCAAAATACAGGTCTTATTTCCGGTTATCAAAGAGATGGATCTATTTTATATTTTGATGATGAAGGTAATCATGTAGAGTCAGCTACAGCTTTGAAAATTATCTCACAAACGGAAGGTACTCAATCCCGTAAAATACCAATGCCACAACAAGTTGAGGGTGAGCGCATCCAACGCGTATTAGCTCCTTTCAGTGAAGGAATTGCCTTTGTATTATTAGGCAATAAACAAAAGGTGGCTATTGATGAAAGTGGAAAGATACTATTTTCTGTGAAAGAGTATGATGAAATTGAACCTTACTTTAATGGCATAGCGCGTGTAACACGAAAAGCTCATGGGTTAAACTTTGGCGGTATCTTTAATACATTAGCCGCAGCTTTAGTGAAAGGTGCGTTCTATCATCAGGCAACCTATGGTGAAACTGACTATGCTTGGACAACCTCTAAATTAAAACGTGGATATATTGACAAAACAGGCAAAGAGGTCATTTCTTCTAAAAATCAGATGGTCAGTCCATTAACTGAAGCAGGAATTATGACTTATAAAGATGGTCGTTTTGGACTGTATACCAAAGAGGGTGTTGAAGTATTCCCAATGGTCTATAAAAATATTACATATATGCCAGAACTAGGAGCCTTTCTCTTACAAGATGAAGAAGGGCGTTGGGGTGTAAAACGTCAAGATAATAGTACTGTGCTTCCATTTGCGTATTCAAAATTAGAAGTAGTAGCTCCTACGGTTTTGGTTGGTAAATCTGGATCCTCTTATCGAATGATTTCCTTAGATACATTCCGTGAAATTGGTGAAAGTTATGATTCCATCACGGCGCCTAAACCATTCTATGGTATTTATAGTGGATTAATTGGTAAACGAGGAAATAATACATACCTTGTCAATCCATTAACAGGCGAAAGTCTATTGCAATTACCATCGGACACATCTAAGGTGGATACAGCTACTTTAGAAAGCGTAGTTTATAAACAACATGGTAAATATGGTGTTTTAGATTTTACAGGAAACACTATTATTGAGCCAAAGTATGAGTCTATACAAGTATTTGTTGGTAAAAGCAATTAGTATACACTATAAGATCTAACGTATAGTATTATCAATAGATATGAATTGATTAGATAAAACTAGTCTAGCTTGTCCGAAGTTAATTTTAATTAGCTATGGATATTTGAAATAAAAGAGAGGTCTCTATGGCCTCTCTTTTAATTGACAAAAAATTTCATTTATATTACTATGGAATAAATTGATTTAACAATTTGTAAATTTAAGTAACAAGTGAGCAAGTGCTCAATATATAGTGTTCGGATAAGTTTCATTTTCCACAGGGAAAATGGATTTTTTTATTAGGAGGAAACTAATGCGATTGTGGAATGCAGTAGCTTGTACCTCTGTTCTATGCGGTTTGATGGCACTATCAGGGTGTTCTTGGACTGCTGATACGCCAACAGCAGTAACACAAGAGGCGGCAACAAGAACGGAAATTGACAGGACGGGAACTTCTGTGACCATGCCAAGTCATCCCAAACGGGTTGTGATCTTAAATACAGCCAATATTGATATGTATTTGGCCGTAGAAGGAACCATTGTGGGCCGTATGGATGCGGCTTCCTTATCAGGAGAGTTAAAAGATAAGGTGAAAGATATCCCGGCTATAGGGAATACATATAATCCAGATGTAGAAAAAATTATTAGCCTCAATCCTGATTTGGTGATTGGTATGAATATAGCAAATCACATAAAACTTCGGGAGGCTTTAACATCAGCGAACATTCCTTTGTATATTAATGATTTAGATTCCTTTGAAGACGTAAATCGATCCTTGCAACTATTCGGTGATCTAACGAATCATCCAGACATAAGCAAGATGCAAATAGAGAAAATCAATACTGTATTTGCAGACTATCAAGGGAAAATAAAGGATAAGCCACATCCTAAAACATTGTTGTTACTGGGTACACCAAGTAATCTAAACGTCAGTACAGATCATTCTTTCAGCGGTAAATTGTTGGATACATTAGGTGCCGATAACATTGGTAAATATATGAAGAGCGAAGCGCCTTATGTGCCACTGAGTTTAGAATTTATACAGAAACAAAATCCTGAGAGAATTATTTTTGTAGTTATGTATCCTGATCCTTCGATTAAAGAGTCTTTTATAAAAGAAATGCAATCAAACCCAGCTTGGCAACACGTACAAGCAGTAGAAAATGGTCAGATTCACTATGTTCCAGGTGGTTTATTCGCCTTAAATCCTGGAACACGGATTACGCAAACACTGGAATTAATGTACAAAGCATTATATGAATAATTGTATTAGGAGGTTTTATCATGAATAAACTTTTAAAAGCATCCTTATGTGGAGCTATTTTTAGTACTTTATTAGCACCTGTATATGTAACACATGCAATGGATACAAGTGATAATAATATAGTAGTTATTACGGCATCAAAACGAGAAGAAACTATTAAAAATAGTCCTGCTGCGGTACAAGTTATTACTCAATCAGGTATGAAACGCTTAGGGGCAGATACAGTAGAAAGTGCTTTACAATTAGCCGATAATATTAATTTATCAGAAGCAGGCATGACTGGTAATCAGGTAATGATTCGTGGTATGGAATCACGCCATTCCCTTGTGCTCGTAAACGGCCGTCGCTTAGCCGGTGAAGATGCATCTAATACGACGAATGTGTACACCTTGCGCCGCATTAATTTAGACCAAGTGGATCGCATTGAAATTGTCCGTGGATCATCCTCTGCTTTATATGGATCAGATGCTATGGGCGGTATCATTAATATTATTACGAAGCAGCCTACCGATATGTCACAATCTTTAGGTGTATCTAGCGGTACTAAACATGAGCAAACACATTATACGTTTAATAGTGGGACTCAAGATCGTTGGAATGCAAGTTTCAATGTGAATGTGACGAAAGAAAGACCTATTAATCGACATATGGCAGATCAGACTTTCAATGCGAGAACAAAACAATTAACAGGCTATACAGAAGGATATCGTCGTATCATGTATGGACATAAGCAATCCTATAATAGTAGTGTTATTTATGATTTAAAAAATGCTAACCAAAATAAAATTAAAGTAGATTTCAGTTATTTTAAAGAAAAACTACAAACTGATAATGCCGATAAATATGCTACTGTATTCCATAAAAGTGGAATGGTATTTATGGCGGGTCCCAAAATGGTTCCAGTCAATTTGAATAAGCAAGAGCTGTTTGATAATAAGAGTATTCAAACTGGTATTACCTATACAGGTAAAACAACAAGAAATGCCTATGAAATTTCTACTTATTATAGTCAATTAGACAAATCTTACCGTATGACAGATGGCCGCACTTTACCTGAAGGCGTTATCAATGTGATGATGCCAAGTAAACCACCAACACCACCAACATCATTGAAGTTTGATTATCAATCTTTATATCCTGCTAGTGATTATGATGCGGCTAAGTACAAAAATATTGTCCTCGAAGGAAAGGACACTATGTATGTAGGGGATCATCATAATGTAACATTTGGCGGTGAGTACCGACGTGTTATCTATGAAGGTACGCGTCTAGGTGGGTTGGATGCACATAAAATGAAACAAACTAAAAAATTTCATTATGATTCTTGGGCAACATACGTAGAAGATTTGTGGCAAGTCAATGCAAAACTTTCTTTTACACCAGCCATTCGTTATGAACACAATAGTCAATTTGGACATAATGTAACACCAAAGCTGGGTTTAGTTTATGGAATCGATACCCATACACGGATGAAATTCAACTTTGGTAAAGGATACAAAGCTCCAAGTATTTCAGAATTATACTTAAATATGTTCCATACAACACCAATGGGAGTGTTAAATATTATAGGAAATCCAAACTTAAAACCTGAAACTTCTACATCTTTTGATGTTGCTTTAGAAGCAGAACGGGGTAAAACATTTGGTAAAGCATCCTATTACCATACACGTGTAAGTAATCTAATTGATAGTCATCGGATACAATCTGATGTGCCAGGTGTATCACAACGTCATCAATATTACAATGTAGGTAAAGCGAAAATTCAAGGGGTAGAGTTGAGTCTAGGTCATAAAGTAACTGACCGTCTTACTGTAAAAGGGACCTTCAACTATATCGATGCGAAAGATATGACAACTGGCGAACGCTTAGGTAATCGTCCAAGATCAGTAAGCACGTTACAACTTATGTATGATGACCATAAATCCAATGGATATAGTGCTGTATTATGGAATAGCTTTACATATAAATATGGTTTTGAAGAAGCGCGAAATCGCGGCGCTAATAGTTATAATGAATACTCTTTTAACACATTAAACTTCAGTGTCAATAAAAAATGGAATAATGGAATATCTGCCTATGTAGGAATTGATAACTTATTAAACCGTGAAGTACATGATTTATATATCGATGGTCGTATGTATCGAATTGGCATGGAAATGAAATTATAAGATAAATTCCTAGAAACTATAGGGGACTAGGCTTGACAAATATATGTCAACTGCTTATAATATCTGTATGTGCGTATATAAATTACCTGCACTTCCATTATACGTTTTGGAGGGGGGGATATAGATGTCAGAAATTAAAGTCGGTAAAAATGAATCGCTTGAAAGTGCACTTCGTCGTTTTAAACGCTCCTGCCAAAAAGCAGGTGTTTTATCTGAAGTACGCAAACGCGAACATTACGAAAAACCAAGCGTAAAAAGAAAGAAAAAATCTGAAGCAGCAAGAAAACGCAAATTCAAAGCGTAAGTCAATCTTGGAGGTACAACATGTCCTTAAAAGATCAGCTTAAAACAGATATGAAAGAAGCTATGAAAGCTCGCGAAGCGGGTAAAGTGGCTCTTTCAGTCATTCGCATGGTAAATAGCGCCATAAAAAATACAGAAATCGATAAGAAAATTGAATTAGAAGATTCAGACATTCTCGCTATATTAGCGAAAGAGATGAAAATTCGCCAAGATTCTTTAGCTGAGTTTGAGAAAGGTCATCGTGATGACTTAGTGACTCAAGTGAAAGCAGAGATGGATGTATTAGCCAAATATTTGCCTGCCCAATTAAGTGAAGAAGAAATTCGTCACATTGTGGTAGAAGCGATTTCCACTCTAACTGCACCAATTAAGATGGGTGACCTTATGCCGTTGGTTATGCCAAAGACTAAGGGTTGTGCAGATGGCAAGTTAGTCAATGCGATTGTCAAAGAAGAACTTGCAAAAGTCAACTAATGTGTTGACAGACTTAATTGATTATGTTATTATAATCATATAATATAATACTAAGTCAATGAGGACTCTAAGAAACATAGTTTCTTGGAGTCTTTTTGTTTATTATGAGGAGGTTTATCATGAGCAAAGAATTATTATATTACATTCCAGCAGGCCAATATGGTAAAGAAGGTGTTCTTGCCTTACTAGAACAACATCCAGAAATTCGTTTTGTATCTTTAGTAGGGGTTGACCTTGCTGGTAATGATACAGATGAAAAAATTCCAATGGAGCAATTCTTTGATGATTATGAATCTTTCTTTGAAGGTCGCGCAGTACAAACAGATGGTTCCTCTGTTGTATTGACAAATATTGCAACCTTAAACAATGCACGTGTAGATATGTGGGGTGATCCAAGTGTAAACTGGTTTGTAGACTACAACTATGAACACATTGATGAGGCTACAGGCAAACCAACAGGTACACTTCGTATTCCAGCATTCTTAAAGCACTGCGATCGCTATGTAGATTCTCGTTCTATCTTAAAACGTAGCTGTGAATATGTAAAAGAAGAATTGATGAAATTATTACAAGCGAACCAAGTGAAAGGTATGGAATTTATCGATGCTAATGAAATCGCTGACGTTATCTTTACATCTGCTACAGAATTGGAATTTTGGGTGAAAACACCGTCCAGAAATGTAGACGCAAAAGCGCTATCCGTATCTCAAAAACTACAAGAACAATATTGGCAACGTACACATGGTTCCGTTCGTACAGCCTTAGAGAAAGCAGTATCCTTGCTAGATAAATATGGTTTGCATGCAGAGATGGGCCATAAAGAAGTTGGCGGTGTAAAAGCGAAACTAGATGACGAGGGTAATGTAGACTGGGTATTAGAACAATTAGAGATTGACTGGAAATACACAAATAATCCATTACAAACAGCGGATAATGAATTGCAAGCTCGTATCATCGTTCGTGAAGTATTCCGTGAAAATGGCTTAGATGTTACTTTCAATGCGAAACCAATCATCGGTGTAGCAGGTTCTGGTGAACATACGCATTTCGGTGTGATGGTAAAAATGAAAAATGGCAAAGTGCACAACTTGTTCTCCCCAGCGGATTTACGCAAAGAACATGCTAGCCCATTGGCATACGGCGCTATCATGGGTCTATTAAAACACTACGAAGCGATTAACCCATTCATTTCGTCCACAACAGACTCCTTAAACCGCTTAAAACCAGGTTTTGAAGCACCTGTATGTATCGTTACATCCTTGGGTACAGATCCTGCGTTGCCAAGCCGTAACCGGACTATTCTTTGTGGTTTGATTCGCGATGTGGATACACCAATGGCAACTCGTTTTGAATTGCGTTCTCCAAACCCATATACAAATACATACACAGCATTGGCACTGATCTACTTATCTGCTTTCGATGGAATGAAATATGTCATTACATCTGGTAAAGCACCAGAAGAAATTTTGGCGGAATTGTCCAAAAAAGAAGGGGAAGCGGCTGATTATTTAGAAGCATCTCGTGAATATCGCTCAGAAGTTGATGTATTTGATGATTTCACAGCCGAAGAACGAGATCGTAAATTTGGTAAAGCACCTGCTACTGTGTGGGAAAATATTCAAGGCTATACAAATAATCCAGAGAAAGTAGCATCCTTAACTTTAGGTGGAGCATTTGATAAAGATTTGATGGATTCATTTATGGCTGGTGTATTAAATCGTTGGAAATTAGAATTAGCAAATCGTATTGTACCGGCTAATGTTCAATTAGTGCGTTCTTTACAAGCCATCCATGATGCAGCAGATGCCTTTGATAGTGCAAACTGGAACAAAGTGAATACATTGCGCCTATACTTGGCAAAAGATAGTGTAGAAAGCAAATCTTTATTCACTCGCATCACTGAGGCATTGGCAAAAGGTGATTATGATACGGCGTCTACATTACAAGTAGAAATGAATGAAAAAGTGCTTGAATTAGAAGCTCTATATGCAGAGTATACTCGTAACATTCTATAATGTATCATGGATGTAAAGTAGTAAATATATAGATTGTGATAATGGAAAACTTGAAATTAGTCATAGTTTCACAATCATATAGTAAACATAGTAATCGGCATAATAAAAGGACTGAACACGAAATCGTGAACAGTCCTTTTTGCATATTTTAAATATAAAATATCAAGATGATATATGGTATACATATTTACCTATATTGCTATTGTAATTGTATTAAGTGGTGGATATCTTATAATCGTTCACTACTATTAGGTTCTTTACCATATCGAACTACTAAGACTAAACTGATGACTAATGCTAAAATAGCAGATGACCATAAAAATAAATCCATCGAAGATTCATGAGATACAATGATCAATCGGATAATAGCAGTTATACCAATATAGATAAAATAGCGAAGAGGGAAGTGGAAATTATTTTTAAAATATTTCACTACTAAAGATAAGAACTCGAAAAATAAGAAAAAATTAATGATTTCTTCTAAAAATGTAGTGTATACTACATCTGTTGTGAATAAACCTGGTATAAGCGTCACAATATAAAATGCTGTGTTTAAAACAGCTACGGTTAAAACGATACCGATAGAAAACAAAGTGAAGTTTAACACCCACTGAAAAAATGTAGACACTTGTTGTAAAAAATAATTCATATGGACCTTTCCAATAAAAAAGGGTGGAGTGATGAATCACTGCACCCTTATATACTTTGTAAATAACGATTATACTAACGCTTTAGTAGCTGCTTCAGCTGCATCAAAGTTAACAGCAGAAGTTACTTCTGGTACGTATTCTACATAACGAACCACGTCGTCTTTGTCAATAACAACAATACCACGAGATAATAAGCGTAAGCCTTCAAGAACGAAGCCATAGTTTTCACCGAAAGAAAGATCACGGTGGTCAGATAATGTTTCTACTTGGTCGATACCTGCAGTGCCGCACCAACGTTTTTGAGCAAATGGTAAGTCTACGGATACAGTCAGTACAACAACGTTTTCGCCTAATTTAGAAACATTTTGGTTGAACCAACGAGTTTGTGCATCACATACGCCAGTATCCAAAGATGGTACTACAGAGATAACTTTTACTTTACCTGCATAATCAGCTAATGTTTTTTCACCTAAGCCATTGTCTAACAATGTGAAAGCTGGAGCTTTGTCACCTACTTTAACTTCTTTACCCAATAAAGCGATTGGGTTACCTGCAAATGTTACTACACCTGTACGTTTTTCCATTGTATGTTCCTCCTTAAAATACGGAATAATATCTTTTGTATAATGACATTATAACATGGTACAATAAAATTAGTAAATAAACTTTATCGAAAAAAATCGAAATCATAATAGAATGGGGGTACCTATGAAAGGTTTTCACTTATTCCGATACTTTTTTAAAGAACATTCCTATAAATATATCATTGGAATTATTCTACTCCTTACAATTAATGGATTATTCTTATTGGTTCCTACCTGGATGGGGGAAGCCATCAATACATTATATGTAGGAAAAGATGGAATCTGGCATTACGTTGGTTTGTTTGTACTGCTAGGTATTGTGATTACTGTGCTAAAATTCATCTCCCGTCACATGCTCTTGGGATCTATTCGTAATTTTGAGTTCTATTTACGTCGAGAGCTATTTCGTCATGCTTTGCGCATTCCTACATCCTATTATGATGAACATGGTCCAGGGAAGGTTATGGCGCTGATGACAAATGATGTCACATCTTTGCGTGTATCTCTGGGATTAGGAGTTATGTTGTTTGTAGATGCCTTATTCTTTGGGGTTATTGCATTTTGTATCCTCGTTCAAAAAATGTCGCTATGGTTAGCTGTGGTGACGATTTTACCAATGCCTTTAATTGTGTATGGTATGTTGAAACTTTCAAAACATCTACGAGGACGCCAAAAGAAAGCACAAAGTTCTTATAGTGACGTAACAGAATATGCGCAAGAATTATTCTTAGGGATGGCAGTGATTCGAGCGTTCAATAAAGAATATACAAGCTGGAAGCGTTTCACAAAAGTAAATGAAACAAACTATGAAAATAATTTAGATGTGGTGCGCATCGACTCCTTATTAACTCCTTTGACATATATGGCACCCTTTGTTTGCTATGCTCTCAATATGTATGTGTGTGGTCAAGCTATTATCAATGGTGAACTAACAGTAGGGGAATTTGTGGCACTTAACGGCTATGTCATGCTTGTAATAGGTCCTATTATGGCAATTGGATCATTAACATCTGTGTTGCAAAAAGGTTTTGCCTCTTTAGAACGAATGGAAGAGTTTTTTGAACTTCCTCAAGAACAAATACAAGAACAGGTAGGTCATTTAGCGCTAGAAGATATACACATTAAAGAGTTAAATTTTGCCTATCCTACAAGTAAGGAACCAATTTTAAAAGATATATCTATGCATATTCCAAAAGGAGCTTTTATTGGTATCGTTGGTGGGCCAGGATCGGGAAAATCTACTTTATTTAAATTATTATTAGATATTCAGCATGCCCCTAAAAACAGTATTTATTTTGGTTCTACAGATATTCAAAATATTCCACTTAGTACATTGCGCAATAGTATTGCCTATGCACCATCTACTCCTTCATTACTAAGTGTATCCATCCGAGATAATATTCAATTTGGTTATACGAATGATGAAAGTTCTAGGATAACCATTGAAGAAGCGGCGGAGCGAGCGGGACTATTTAGAGATTTAGAGGAACGCATTGAAGGTGCACGCAAACATGACAGCTTAGAAGAGGGCGGTTCCAATGTTTCTGGAGGACAACGACAACGAATTTCATTGGCTCGTGCATTCTATAAAGATGCTCCTTACTTGTTGCTAGATGATGCTTTCTCTGCGTTAGATGCTCATAGCTTAGGTCATATCTTAGAAACATTACGTTCTAATACAGAACAGACTATTGTATGCATTTCGCAGCGCCTAGAGGCATTAGAAGGTGCAGATCGTATTTATGTGTTCCACGAAGGTCACATCGTTGAATTTGGTACACATGCAGAATTATTACAACAAAAAGGTATGTATCATCAATTGGTGATGTTGCAAAAACGAGGGGATAGCGATGAGAACTAAACAAGAAACAGATTATCATGTGCTATTGCATTTATGCACTTTTATCAAACCTTATATGGCCTATATGTGTCTTGGCGTTTGCATGTTACTGTTGGTGCTAGGTGTGCAACTAATACGTCCTGTCATTATGAAAGAGTTCATAGATGTAGGTGTAGCAACTAAAGATATGGGACTCATAACGAAATATGCAGTAGGTTATATTGGAGTAATTTTGTTTGGAATGATTGCATTAGGTATAGAAAACTATGCATTACAAAGTTTTGGACAACGTATTATCTTTGATATTAGAAATAAAATTTTTGAAAATATATTAACTATGACCCCTAGAGAATTTACTGCATATCCTGTAGGAAATCTAGTGACAAGAGTTACGAACGATACAGAATCAATTCGCACCTTATACACAGAAGTATTGGTAAAAATAAGTAGTAGTATCTTTCAGATTATTGGTATACTAGTATTTATGTTTCTGATAGATACAACATTAGCTACCATAGTATTACTATTAGTGCCTGTATTTACAGGAGTTATTTTTATTTATCGTAAGTACGCTAGAAAAGCTTTCAGAGGCGTTCGTAGTAAGGTTGCGGCATCCAATGCATCTGTACAGGAAATGTTGAATGCTATTTTGATGATTAAAACCTATGTTGGTGAAATCATTATGGAAAAAAGCTACGATAAAGTAAGTCGAGAGTTTTTAGAAGCAGGTCTATTTGAGGTAAAAACATTTGCTATTTTTAGACCTATTGTAGATGGATTATTTTTTGTCGCTTTGATTGCTATTTTTACTGTAACCGGATATTTTGACTCCATAACTGAAGCTGGTACAGTATTTGCATTCTTACAATATATTAATCGCATTTTTGAACCTATCAAAGAAATTGCTGAAAAATATGGTAATCTACAGTCTGCCTTAGCAGGAGCAGAACGTATTTTACCAATGTTGGAAAGTAAAATAAAGCAGGTTCAAGAGAATGTTGTCATGCCAGAGGAATTTTCTGCAATTTATTCTATCGAGTTTGATCATGTCTATTTCTCCTATGATGGAACAGAAAATTATGTGTTGAAAGATATTAATTGGTCTTTACAAGAGGGAGAATTCTTAGGGATAGTAGGTCCATCTGGTGGTGGTAAGTCAACGATGATGCAGTTACTACTTGGTTTTGAACAGCCTACTAAAGGTTCTATTCGTATTAATGGACATGATTTAAGTACTTTGGACCCAAGAATTATACGCCAATCTATGGGCTACGTATTCCAAGACTCTCATTTGTTTAAAGGTTCTATTGAAGAGAATATCTCTTTATTTGATAGTGCTATTACGTCAGAAATGGTAAAAGAAGCAGCTAAACGAGCTCATTTAGATATCTCAATACAACGCTTAGAAGAAGGATATCAAACGCCTGTGGGATACTTAGGATCTTTACTTTCACAGGGGCAACGTCAATTATTGTCCTTGGCCAGAACCTTAGTACAGAATAAATCATTATTAGTATTCGATGAGGCTACTTCAAATATAGATAGTCATACAGAAGAATTACTACAACAATCGATTGCAGATATGAAAGGTGAAAAAACGATGATAGCCATAGCACACCGTTTATCAACCTTACGTGATGCTACACAAATTATTGTCATATCCGATGGTGAAATTGTAGAACAAGGTGCGTTAGAAGAATTGCTAGCTCAAAAAGGTTTATTCTATCAATTATGGAATGCATAAAGAAAGGGTAATATGGAAGAGATTACTTCACGAGATAATAAAAAAATTAAGCACATTGTGCAACTGTATAAACGAAAATATCGTACTACACATCAGGAATTTGTAGCGGAAGGATATCGTACAGTCATGGATATGTTGCCTACTGGTACAGTACGGTATGTAATTGTTAATACAGAATCTATAAAACAGGAGCAGTTACACCCATTGTTATCTTTATGTGATACCTATGATGTGCAGGTATTTTCCATTTCAGAGAGCCTATGGAAAGGGATTGAAACAACCGTGCATGGACAAGGTGTCATTGCTGTAGTATGTCAAAAAGTACGACGATTAGAAGATTTTAAAGTAAAAGAAAATGCTCTATATGTGCTCGTTGATGGTGTACAAGATCCAGGTAATTTAGGTACTTTAATTCGAACTGCTGTAGGTGCTGGTGTAGAGGCAATGTTTTTAACTCCTAATACTGTTGATATATATAATGAAAAAACAGTGCGCAGTACTATGAGTGGGTTGTGTAAACTGCCGATTTATATAAATGTCTCAACGGATGATGTGGTAAAACTCAAAGAATTAGGAATCAAACTGTATGGAACCGTGCTGGAAGATAGTGTCGACTATGGACAACCTACTTATGAAGAGACAACAATGCTTGCTTTAGGAAATGAAGCCAATGGCATCTCAGAAGATATATTACAACTGGTTACCCAGCGAATTTCCATTCCTATGTATGGTCCTATGGAATCTCTAAATGTTGCCATAGCAGGAGCTTTGTGCATGTATAAAGTACAAGAAAGAAAACTTTGTCTATCCAAACAACAATAATTTTGGTAAAATAATAATACAATTATCCATTTAGTGCGTACAGGAAGGTAACTATGAAACGTCTAATTGTGAATGCAGATGACTTTGGTTTGCATCCTCTTATTAATGAAGGAATCTTAGAAAGTCATCAACAAGGAATAGTAACAAGTACGTCTTTATTGGCATCTGGAGATTATTTTGAGGATGCCGTCTCGTTAGCTAAGACAACACCTACATTGGGTGTAGGTATACATATATGTTTGGTTGGTGGTCTTTTACCAATTTGTGATCCTAAAGAAGTTCCAAGTCTGCTTATAGATGGCAAATTTCCTATGACACATACAGAATTTATAAAACGGCTGTTTACAGGGCAAATAAAGGGAAATGAATTACGAAAAGAAATTGAAGCACAATTTCAAAAAGTAATGTCTACGGGATTACCAATTACTCATGTGGATGGACATCAACATATGCATGTGCTACCACAAGTGTTGCCTATCGTGGCAGAACAAATGAAGCGCTATGGTTTAACTAAGGTTCGTATGCCTGATGAAACTCCATTTTTATTGAATGGTGTGTCTTCATTAGGACGTTGGATTGGTAAAGTTGGGCTTACGGTCATTACACAACAAGCTTATGCTACATCTAGAGACTTAGGATTTTCATCGCCCCTATATTTTTGGGGTATGATGAATGGTGGACAGTTGAAGGAAAATGCCTTGTTAGCAATTTTAGGAAAGGTTGCTAAGAAGGAAGGAGTTCATGAAATTATGACACATCCTGGCAAAGATAATAAGACACTTCGATCCTTATATGATTGGGGATATCATTGGGATGAAGAACGATCTGCTATGACTTCGACTAGAGTGAAAGAATATATTAGTACTCAAGATATTAGTCTGATTCATTATGGACAATGGAATGAAGGAGACCATTCATGAGTACCATGATAAAGCGAGGAATCTTAATTGGATTGTTGCTTCTGATTGTGTCAGGAATAACAATTTATTTTACAATTGATTTAGATTCATTAGCTACGCTAGGTACATTCAACATTACATCTTTATTGTTGGCAATACTAGCACTTGCTTTAGGAATGTACTTTGATGGATTGCGTCTGCAACGATTGGTACGTATGGGTGGATATAGTTTATCCTTAATTGCCATTTTACGAGTTATATTTGGTAATTATTTCATGGCCATGTTAACTCCCGGTGCTAGTGGTGGTGCTGTAGCGCAAGCTTTAATTTTGCGTTCCTATCATGTACCTATTGGTAAAGCGGCACCTATTGTACTAGTACGTACAGTGTTTTCCATTTTATTTTTAATAGTTATGTTACCTATTATATTACTAGTAGATCCTATTGAAGTACCTTATATTACGAATACACAATTGCTAGGTATATCTATCTTTGCTGTAATTTCAACATTTATGGGAATCTATCTATTACAAACGCGACTTATGAAACGCTTGGTAACTTGGATATGTAAAATGATGAAAAAAGGAAATCCAAAAGGATGGCTTATCAAGTTGGATGAATGTAATGGAGGACTTAGTTTATTATATGCAAATCCAATGCAATCTTTCATTGTGTTCATTGAGTCAGGATTGAGCTTATTATTCTTATATGCTATTGCTCCGGCTTTAATGTATGCGTTTACGTCAGATATTAGTGTTGTTGAAATTTTAAATCGCATGATTTTATTAAATTTGATTTTATATTTTGCTCCCACGCCTGGGGGAACAGGAGTTGCTGAAGGATTATTTGTGTATATGTTTGCCTCCTTTGTTCCCATTGGAACTGTGGGGCTAGTTGCAGTGGCATGGCGGATTGTGGCCGAATATATTCCATTCTTTATTGGTATGTATTCCGTATTTACTTTATATGGACAACACATCGCAAGTTCCGTTTCCACTAGTAGTGAAGAGGTGTAGTTATGGCTGTGAAAGGCAAAAAAGACAAATTTTATTTAGTGAATGAAGTAATTTTACCAGAGGCGATAAAAAAAACAATTAAAGTAAAATCTATTTTACAATTAGGAGAAGCGAAAACGATTAATGAAGCAGTGGAAAAAATGGATTTAAGTCGTTCTGCCTATTATAAATATAAAGATTATGTTTTTCCATTTTATGAACTTTCACAAGGTAAAATTGTGTCTATTAATGCACTGATTTCTAATGAATCTGGTATGTTATCTAATATTTTACGGATCATTGCAGATTATAACGGCAGTGTATTGACAATTAATCAGAATTTGCCGCTACAAGGTGTAGCACATGTGAATATTTCCTTTGAAACGAAGGAATTAACATTACCAGTAGAAGATGTTTTGCACGAAGTACGACAATTAGAAGGAGTTATTAAGGTTGAACTAATTGGTCAAGCCTAGTGCTTAAGGAGATAGAGAATGAAGCAAGGCGTAAAGATTGCCCTCTTGGGCTTTGGTACTGTTGGTCAAGGTACAGTTGAACTATTAACAAAAAATTTAGATGTCATACAAAATCGTATTGATGTACCAATGATTGTGGATAAAATTTATGTTAGAAATCCAGACAAATATAGTCATGTTACACTACCTGCAACGGCTACATTTGTAACAGATTATAAAGAAATTTTACAAGATCCATCTGTAGATATTGTAGTAGAAGTGATGGGTGGTACCACCTTTGCCCGAACTTGTATTGAAGAATCTATCATTGCGGGAAAACATGTAGTAACTGCCAACAAAGATTTATTAGCAGAGGCTGGCCCTTATTTAATGGAATTAGCTACGAAGCATCATGTGGATTTACGCTTTGAAGCGAGTGTAGCTGGGGCGATTCCGATCATCCGCGCCTTATATGATTCCTTTGGTAGTAACCAAATTACTGAAATTATGGGTATTTTAAATGGCACCACAAATTTTATTTTGTCTAAAATGAGTGAAGATGGATTAGGCTACGAAGAAGTACTAAAAGAAGCACAAGAGCTAGGCTATGCGGAAGCTGACCCTACATCCGATGTGGAAGGTTATGATGCAGCACGTAAATTAGCTATCTTAGGTTCTATTGCCTTTAATAAACGTATCTTTTTTGAAGATGTAAGTTGTGAAGGAATCACACAAATTGATGCTAGTGACATCCAATTTGGTAAAGAGTTTGGCTATACGATTAAATTATTAGGTATTGCGAGAGAAACGAAAAAAGGGTTGTCCTTGAATGTACATCCTGCCTTTATTGCCAACACACATCCATTAGCTTCTGTTCGAGGTTCATTTAATGCTGTATTCTTACGTGGCAATGGCTTTGATGATGCTATGTTCTACGGTCGTGGAGCCGGTAGTTTACCAACAGGTAGCTCTATCGTGAGTGATGTGATGGAAGTAGCCCGCAATGTGGTGCAAGGCAAAACAGGGGAGATGAAACAGTTCTATTATCCACAAAAAACAATGTATAGTTCCAGCAAAATTGAATCTGCTTATTACATTCGCATGACTGTGGATAACTCTACAGGTGTATTGGCAAAAGTAGCAACCAAATTAGCAGAACAACGCATTTCTGCTCATTCAGTGATTCAACGTAAAGCAGATAATGATACGGCTACATTAGCGATCATTACTTCTAAATGCCCTCATGCGTATATTCAAAATTTAATTGATTCTTTCAACCATTTACGAGTCGTTAGAGAAGTGGGTAGTGTCATCCGCATCATGGTTGAATAAAGGAGTGTTCATGAAATCTATTACGGTACAAGTACCGGCTACGAGTGCCAATTGCGGTCCTGGATTTGATTGCCTAGGAGTCGCATTAAACTTATATAATGTATTTACCTTTGAACCTGATACAGAGGCTACATCTAATACATATACTTTTGAAGGTTTTGGGGCAGACTTATTGGAACAGGAAGACCATAGTCAAAATCTAGTGGGTATTGCCATGGAAAGTGTATTTAAAGAGGTGAATACTACACCGGTATACGGTCATATTCATTCTAATACACAAATTCCTCCGTCAAGAGGACTTGGCAGTAGTTCTACCGCTATTGTAGGAGGCTTACTATTGGCAAATGCCTATTTACAAGAGCCGCTAAACAAGGACCAGTTATTACTCATTGCTAATGATATGGAAGGGCATCCAGATAATGTAGCGCCAGCTATTATGGGAAATTTAGTCTGTGCTGTTGGTGGGAATGACACGGTATTTCATTCCCATATCGATGTGCCAAGTAATTTAACGTTTGCTGTAGTAGTACCAGAAGTGATCGTAGAAACATCTTATGCCCGTAGTGTACTACCAACGGAATTAAGTTATAAGGAAGCAGTTGCCAATGTAGGGTTTGCTACTTTATTCGTAGGTTCGATGATACAAAATCGTATGGATAATTTGTCTGTAGCGTTACAGGATTATCTACATGTGCCATACCGTAAAACTTTGATTCCATATTGTGACGAAGTATTTACGGCTGCTAAGGAACATGGAGCCTATGGGTCTACTATTAGTGGTTCAGGTTCTACTTTAATTGCCTATTGTTCTCCAGAACATGGGGTGACCGTGGCAGATGCCATGAGCTCTGTCTTTATGAATCACGATATTGATTGTCGTCGCTTTGTGCTTCATGCAGACCGTGAAGGCGCTAAGGTTGTAAAAATAAAATATGAGTAGAATACTTCATGATTCTTTTAAACTGTATATGATATAATTAAGTATATATATTCTAAAATATATCTAAGTAGGAGGAATACATGAATAATATAAAAACAGCAGCCTTGTTGGCATTATTATCAGGATTATTGATGGTGATCGGTCAAATGGTTGGAGGTCACTCTGGAATGGTAGTGATGTTTATTATTTCATTAGGTATCAACTTCTATACCTATTGGAATAGTGCGTCTATGGTACTACGTGCGTATGATGCAAAAGAAATTACAGAGCAAAACAATCCTAACATCTTTCATATTGTAAAAAAATTAGTTCATAATGCTGGTTTACCGATGCCAAAAGTGTATATAATTGAATCAGAAGTGCCTAATGCATTTGCTACAGGTCGTGACCCTGAGCATGCAGCAGTGGCTGTGACGACGGGTATTATGAATCTCTTAACTGATGATGAAATTGAAGGTGTTCTGGCTCATGAACTCTCTCATGTGAAACATAGAGATACACTAATTAGCACTATTGCAGCAAGCATGGCAGGATTTATTGCGATGGTGGCGAATATGTTACAATGGGCAGCTATTTTTGGTGGCCGTGATGAAGAGGAAAATTCTAATCCTTTAGCCTTAATCGGCACTATTATTTTAGCTCCATTGGCAGCTAGCTTAATTCAAATGGCAATTTCACGTTCTCGTGAATATCTAGCAGATGAAGAAGGGGCTATGATGAGTCGTAAGCCTTTATCGTTAGCATCTGCATTAGCTAAAATCGAGCATTATGCTAAATTTGGTGTGCTACCAGGTCAAAGTGAAAGCCGTGTATCATCTACAGCACACATGTTTATTATTAATCCTTTAAGTGGGATTTCTTCCACTATGACTCAATTATTTAGCACGCATCCATCTACAGAAAGTCGTATTCAACGTTTGCGTGACATAGCGAGTCGCATATAAAGGTAGTAACACCTATCTTATGTTACAAGAATCGTAAGATTTCTAATTGTTAAGGAGGTATACTATGGCAAAAGTGTACACGAAAACAGGCGATGCAGGTTCTACTGGGTTATACACTGGTGAACGTGTAAGCAAAGCATCTCAACGTGTTTGTACGTATGGAACCATTGACGAGGCGCAAGCTTTTCTCGGAGTAGCGCGCGCATACTCGGATAAACAAGTGGTGCAAGACACATTATTGCAACTGGAAAAAGAACTATGGATGATTATGGCTGATATCTCTAGCTTAGGTCAAGAAGCTACTATTACAGATGAGCATGTGACTAATTTAGAGCAGACCATCGATAAATTTGATGAACAATTAGAGCCACTATCTAAATTTATTTTACCTGGTGATAGTAAAACATCTAGCTTCTTGCACTTAGGTCGGACCATCGTTCGCCGTGCAGAACGAGACCTATGGAAATTAGGAGAAACAGAAGAGATTCATATGTCGAATCTTCGCTATTTGAATCGCCTATCCGACTTGCTATTTATCTTAGCTCGCGTAGAAGATGAAGTGAAATAGTTTACCATATAAAAGGAGGTACTCCATGTGGGGTACCTCCTTTTAGTATCTCTTATATTATTTCTATCAAATCTTCTTGGATGTGCTATAATACTATGTATGTAGTTACTGTAATTAATGTTGTACTTCTTGTACATCTACAGTTTTATTTAACACATCTTCAGGGCTTGGATAGAAGAAATAAATCTGATCGATTTCATTTTTAAATTTTTCACGGATGTGTACAGATAATAAGGTTTCAAACTGAATGATGTCTTCTGATTCCATCACAGCATCTTCTACCAATACAAATAATTGTGGCTCTGCTTTTGGGGCATTCGGTGGTAACCGATCTGGTGAAAGTGGAACATTCACGATGATGCGTACAGAAGCTACATAATTTCCATTTTGATCTTTGATGGCTGCACGGTATGTATTTTCCCATAGAGTGGCCATTAATTGGATGTCTAAGTTAAATAATTCCATAGTTGTCTCCTTTATTAATGAACGTATAGTACATATGATAACTGATAAAGGGCAACTTTGTATAGGTATACTATGAAAAATCGTATCATATTTTGTACTGGTGGTGCCCGTAGTGGAAAAAGTGAATTTGCAGAAACTCTGGCATTATCAAAGGAAGGACAAAAAGGATATATTGCTACAGGTCAAGCCTATGATGAAGAAATGAAACATAGAATTCATTTACATCAAGAACGTCGCAAAAAGATCTGGAACAATTATGAAATTCCCTATGCTATGAGTGCAGAGATTCAAAAAGTATTAGATGAATGCTCTGTGGTATTAGTAGATTGCTTAACAATGTGGACTACTAATCTAGTATTACAAGATGGAGATTTTACATCTCAGGAGGATATAAATAACCGTGAAAGATTTATACTTTCAGAAGTACAGGCTGTACTCAATGCAATTCGATCTTATAGAGGAAAAGATGAAAAAACGGTTATTTTTGTTACCAATGAAATTGGTTTAGGTATTGTGCCAGAGAATCAATTAGCTCGTATATTTAGAGATATTATGGGTCGTGTCAATCGTATGGTAGCAGAAGCGGCTGATGCAGCGTATATGACAATCAGTGGTATGACAATTGATATAAAAGCATTGGAGGTAAATCACCATGGCTAAAAAGATTATGTTTCAAGGTACCAGTTCTAATGTAGGTAAAAGTATTTTAGCTACAGCAATGTGTCGCATTTTGCACAATAAAGGATATAAAACAGTACCTTTTAAAGCGCAGAATATGGCATTAAATTCTTATGTTACAAAAGCAGGGGATGAAATTGGTCGTGCACAAGTAGCGCAAGCGGAAGCAGCAGGTTTAGAGCCTATTGTACAAATGAATCCTGTCCTATTAAAACCTACAGGAAATCAATCCTCTCAAGTCGTATTAATGGGGAAACCAGTAGGTGTATATAGTGCTAGAGAATACCATACAAAATATTCCTTAACAGCCTTAGATAAAGTAAAAGAAAGTTTACAATATCTTGATGATCATTTTGATATGATTGTCATTGAAGGTGCTGGTAGCCCAGCGGAAGTCAATTTAAAAGCTAATGATATAGTTAATATGCGTGTTGCTAAATTAGCAAAGGCTCCTGTTATGCTTATTGCAGATATTGATCGTGGTGGTGCCATTGCATCTGTGGTAGGAACCTTAGAATTATTAGAACCAGATGAAAGAGATCTAGTAAAAGGCATTATCATCAATAAATTCAGAGGCGATGTCACATTATTACAACCTGCTTTAGATTTTATTGAAGAAAAAACAGGTAAAAAAGTGGTAGGTGTAGTTCCGGCTATTGAAAACCTTGATATTGACGAAGAAGATTCTGTGGCTTTGGAAAGTAAATATAGAGGTGTATCTAAGGAGATTACCATTGCTGTCATGCAAACACCTAAAATCTCTAATTTTACAGACTTTGATGCCCTTGCGTATGAGCCAGATGTGTCCGTCCGTTTTGTAAAACAAGGGGAACCTATTGGTCATCCAGATATGGTTATCTTGCCGGGATCGAAAAATACATTAGCCGATTTGGCGTACTTACAAGAACATGGTTATGACAAAGATATTCATGCTTTAGCAGAAGCTGGTGTGCCAGTGTTAGGTATTTGTGGTGGCAATCAAATGTTAGGGGAAATGCTCTACGATCCGGAAGGAATTGAAGGTGATATTCCTGAATTGAAAGGCTTAGGCTTACTTCCAACAGCGACTACTATGAAAACGGAAAAATTAACACATCAAGTTTGTTTTGATGTGAAGAACTTATCTTTCTTAGGTACTCACTATAGTGGTGATAATCTTGTAGGCTATGAAATCCATATGGGAGATACTCAGCCAGTAGGGCCGGGAGAACGTTGTTTCCACATTCAAAAGCGTAGTGATGCTAAAGTAGATGTAATCGATGGTTTTGTCACTAGCAATGGTCAAGTGATGGGCACATATATTCACGGTATTTTAGATAATGATGGATTACGTCGCTCTATTCTGAATGCATTGCGTGCAAAAAAAGGATTAGAGCCATTGGATATTGTATTCCGCTATTTTGAACATAAAGAAGCTGCCTATAATCGGTTAGCGAAGATTGTAGAGGAACATCTCGACATGGACTATATTAACTCTTTATGGGAGCAAGACTAATGGAATGGTTTTTGCACCATCTTGTGTATTTTATCCCCTTAGGCGCATTTTTAATAGACACTATTTTGGGCGACCCTAGGAGTAAATATCATCCAGTGGTATTGATTGGCAATTGTATTTCTTTCTATGAAAATATTTTGTACAAAAAAAATACTACTCCGAAACATCAAATCTTATTAGGTATCTCTACCGTTTTGTTAGTCATAATTACTGTTATGATCATTGTTACGGGCCTATTGTTTATCGGTGGTACTATTCATCCTATCGGTTATTCTATCGTCTCTTTGTTGTGTCTATATATCGCCATTAGTCCGCGGTGCTTAGCCGAGTCAGGTATAGAAATCGCTAATTTATTGCGCAAACAAGATATAATAGAAGCACGTCGCAAAGTAGGATGGATTGTAGGTCGTAAAACTAGCGAGTTAGATGAAAGTGAAATTACTCGTGCCACCATTGAAACAGTAGCAGAAAATACAGTAGATGGTATTATTTCTCCTCTATTTTGGTTTGTCTTATTAGGCCCCTGGGGCGCCATTGGATATCGAGCGATTAATACGATGGACTCCATGTTAGGATATAAAAATGACCGCTATTTATACTTTGGTCGATTTGCCGCTAAATTAGATGATGTAGTTAATTATATTCCTGCACGTATTACTTGTGTTTTATTTGTGATAGCCTCATTTCTCTGTGGCAAAGATTGGAAACATGCTATTCGCATAGCCATTCGTGATGCACATAAACATCCTAGTCCTAATGGAGGTTATGCAGAGGCTTCCGTAGCTGGTGCATTACATATTCGGTTAGGCGGACAAAATGTATATCACGATAAAGTTACCTTCCGGGCCTATATGGGAGATCCTATAACATCTATGGTAGGGAAACATATTTATCAAACTATATATTTGATGTATACTGTTTCTATTCTAGGTGTTGTGTTGACGATGGTCAGTACTTATGTAATTAATCAATGGTAGGTGGAATATGAAAGGATTTTTTGTAGGTCTTCAGTTTTTAACACGCTTAAAAATTGTAAACCAAACAGAGTGGAAAGTAGAAGACTTTGGTGCATCCGTTACCTATTTTCCCTTAGTAGGTCTTGTTATCGGTGCCTTTATGTGGGCCCTGTATAGCTTAGCGAATCCCTATATTCCGGTATCTTTACTGATGCTTATATTGGTCATCTTTGAATTTCTATTTACTGGTGGACTTCATGCAGATGGATTTATGGATACCTGTGACGGCTTATTTTCAGGACGTGATCGAGAACGTAAATTAGAGATTATGAAAGATAGCCGGGTAGGGAGTAATGGAGTAGTAGGGTTTGTATTTTTAACGCTCTTAAAGTGGCAATTACTAGCAAATCTACCGACTGTAGTAGTTCCTACAGTTTTGGTGAGTATGCCCATATTGAGTCGTTATACAATGGTGATTAGTATTCAAAAATTTCCTTATGCGAGGCCAGAAGGTATTGGTAAATTTTTTGCCGCTAATGCCCCTAAGTACGCTTTACCAGTAGCGACCCTATTAGCATTATTACCTATATTATGTTATGAATTGTTATATGTGTATTTATTTGTGATCGCTCTCTTAGTGAACCTTATTATTAACTCCTATATATCAAAACATTTAGGAGGAACAACAGGGGACACGTATGGGTTTGTGTGTGAATTATCAGAAGTTTTTATCATTTTAGGTGCAATTATTATAAGTGTTATATAAATGAAAGGAGGAAGTAGATTTGGCATTTTATGTAAGAACTCCAGGCACTTGTGGAGAGTTTATTCAAGGATCGATAAAAGGACAACGATTTCTAGTAACTTGTCCTATTAATCGCTATTCCTATGCCATTGGTGATGTGCAATATCCGCTTCCTCATTCATCACTTTCTTTACAGTCAAAAGCCTATCAAGCTTACATCATGGTATTGGATACGTTGGGTATCCATAGATCTATGGCGAAACCTGTATATTTACATTCTGATATTTTACAAGGAAAAGGGTTGGCATCCAGTAGTGCCGATATCAGTGTAGTGGCTATGGCAACTGCAAAAACTCATGGGCATGAGCTATCTATGGAGCAATTATGCTCCATCTGCTTATCTATTGAGCCTACGGACGCACCTTTTTATCCGGGCATTGTGCAATTCGATTATTTAAATGGAACATGTTGTGAATTATTAGGCACATGTCCACCGCTGCGCATCGTAATGTTTGATGAAGGTGGTACGATTGATACGGTACAATTTAATCATCAGCAAAATTTAGATGTTTTAATTGATGAAAAAGAAGAGTTGATGGTAGAAGCTTTAGCAAAATTCAAAGAAGGCATACACAAGCATAATGTAAAACTTATCGGTGAAGCCTCTACCATTAGTTCTTTTGGTAATCAACGTATATTGCATAAGGCTAATTTATATGCTTTACATCAAATCGGAATAGAGTGTAATGCCATAGGAACTATTATAGCCCATAGTGGAACTGTATTGGGGTTGCTATTTCCACCTAACTCACCAAGTATTGTACACTGCCTGCAGCGAGTGAAGCAGGAATTGCCAAACCTTACCTTCATGGATATAGTGGAAACCACGAATGAAGGAATTACTTTTATGGAACGATAAAGGAGGTCATAATGGTAAAAATACCAAAAGTACATGGTGGTAATGTGCATAAAGCCAGCCGACTGTTGCATACTTCCTTAGATAAGATTTTAGATTATAGTGCTAATATTAACCCCTTGGGTATGAGTGCTAAGGGAATGGACGCTGTGAATGTTGCGTTTCAACATGTGATACATTATCCAGATCCAGATATGACAGACCTCTTTGCTATCACGTCCAAATTGTGGGATATGCCAAAGGAATGCATCGCTTTTGGTAATGGTGCAGCTGAATTAATTTATGCCATATGCCGATTGCCAAAAATAGAAGCCGTGTATGTGCCAGCTCCAGGATTTTCAGAGTATAGCCATGGTGCTCATTCTTGTGGATTGACAGTCATAGAATATGAATTACAATTCGATAAGGAATCATTTCATTTTGCCTATCCTTTAGATACGATATTACATGATTTAAATCAGTCTAAGAATCGCTTAGTATTTATTGGAAATCCCAATAATCCTTGTGGTACCTTATGGAAAGATCGAAGTGGCGAACTATTTGAAGTATGTAAAAAAAATGGTCATTATCTAGTCTTTGATGAGTCATTTATTGATTTTTTAGGGGATACCTATTCTATACGAAACTATGTAAAAGACTATGACAATGTGATTGTTGTACATTCTTTAACTAAGTTTTACGCAGTCCCTGGTTTACGGATTGGGGCGATGATGGCAAACCCTATGATTACAGAATTTATCAAAGAACATATTCCTGCCTGGTCTGTAAATCATATAGCTCAAATATACAGCGAAGAGGCTCTACAAGATGTAGACTATGTACAAAAGACTCGTAAAGTGCTAAAAAAGGAGAAAGAGTGGTTATACAAGGAACTTACAAAGATAGAACCGTTACAATGCATTGAACCATCTGTAAATTATATTCTCTGCCACCTACATGAGCAGTATTCATTAGAAGATATGATTTTGAACTTATATCATCAATCTATCTTAATTAGAGACTGCTCTCACTATACGGGGCTAGGTCCCAATTGGTTTCGTATAGCTGTCAAAACACGAGAGCAAAATTTACAATTATTAAAAGCCTTACAAGCATATTTTACATAATAATAGGAGATACTATGATTCAAATTTATTTTGTCCGCCATGGTGAAACGGATTGGAACCATCTTGGAAAGCATCAAGGATTCAGTGATATACCATTAAATGAAAAAGGCATGGCTCAAGCTGTGGATGTGGGGAATGCTTTACGAGATGTACATTTTGATAGAGCTATCGTTTCTGACCTTGTACGAGCTAGAGTTACGGCTGAAGAAATTTTAAAAGGCCGATATATTCCTACTACTTTTACAGAAGGATTACGAGAAATTAACTTTGGTGATTGGGAAAGCTTAACCTATTCTGAAATTAATGAACGCTGGCCAGGAGAAATCGAAGCTATTTATGAAGATCCGTCACAAAAAACAATTCCTAACGGGGAGACCGTAGAAATGGTGCAAGAACGTGCCTATGCTAGACTGCTAGAAGAATTATCCCTTATGAAAGATGGAGAGCGATTATTAGTAGTTTGTCACGGCGGAACTATACGCACATTATTATGTGCATTAACAGGTATTCCATTAAACTGTTTATGGCGTTTAGCACAGGGTAATACAGCCGTTAGTGTAGTGGATTTCTGGGGTGACCAATCCCCTTATAATCGTATTTGTATATTAAATGATACATCTCATACTCATGTGAGAGAAGGTGGTTACGGTGAGGATTGATAAATTTTTAGCCCATAAAGCTTTTGGCACAAGAAAAGAAGTGCATGATTTAATCAAACAAGGGCTAGTAAAAGTAAACGACACTATTATCAAGAAAAAGGATATGCATATTAATCCAGATATAGATGTTGTTGCGGTTCAAGATCAAGTTGTACAAGCACAATTAGAATATTATATTAAATTTCACAAACCAGCTGGATATGTAACAGCTGTAGAAGACCCTGTAGACCCTACTATTATGGAGTTACTTCCTGAGGAATTCCAAACGTTGAAAGTATTCCCTGTAGGACGACTCGATAAAGATACGGAGGGGTTGTTATTATTAACTAATGATGGCCCGTGGGCTCATAAAATTATTCATGGTAAAAAGAACATTGCTAAAACCTACTATGTTGAATATAGTGGCACCTTGTCTGAGGAAGGCATTCGTCGTATTCAAGAGGGCATGGTGTTAGGGGATGGAACCGAGTGCAAACCGGCTAAGTTCGTATATCATGAAGATGATGCAGTTCTAAATGAAGATGGTGAAATGATTCACTCTTGTGAATTAACTATTTACGAAGGAAAATATCATCAAGTGAAACGTATGATAGGAGCCTGTGGTGGAACGGTTACATACTTACAGCGCATTGCTATCGATAGAATTACACTTAATTCTATTGAAGAAGTAGGAGTATTTGCAGATTTAACAAAAGAAGAAAAAGAAATTGTTTAATCGAATCTGTTAGTGTAAAATGTTTGTGGGAAAAGTAAAATAGAAAAAGAAGGTCATCCTTTG
>OBVV01000190.1_pt1 | contig 29688 bp, 22 predicted proteins | sample 1476221 | NCBI WGS metagenome assembly OBVV01 (sample SAMEA2580029, study PRJEB22360) | human gut metagenome | biome: human gut; feature: human-associated habitat; material: faeces | place: Denmark | collected 2008/2010 | reverse complement strand
GGAGTTGCCATGACGCCGCGGCTGGATGGTGGGGCGATCGATATGCCCGCAGGCCCGTCGGAAGTGCTGGTGATTGCTGACAGCGGCGCTACGCCGGATTTCGTGGCTTCTGATTTGCTTTCCCAGGCTGAACACGGCCCGGACTCACAGGTGATTTTACTGACGCCCGCTGCTGATATGGCGCGTCGCGTTGCCGAAGCTGTCGAACGCCAGTTGGCAGAACTGCCGCGTGCCGAAACCGCCCGTCAGGCACTGAGCGCCAGCCGCCTGATCGTGACTAAAGATTTAGCGCAGTGCGTAGAGATCTCCAACCAGTACGGCCCGGAGCACCTGATCATTCAGACCCGCAACGCCCGCGTACTGGTCGATGGCATTACCAGTGCCGGTTCGGTATTTCTTGGTGACTGGTCACCGGAATCGGCAGGGGATTACGCCTCCGGCACCAACCACGTTCTGCCGACTTACGGTTACACCGCCACCTGTTCCAGCCTCGGGCTGGCAGATTTCCAGAAGCGCATGACCGTGCAGGAACTGTCGAAAGAAGGTTTCTCCGCGCTGGCTTCGACCATTGAAACATTGGCCGCCGCCGAGCGCCTGACCGCCCACAAAAATGCCGTTACTTTGCGTGTTAACGCCCTTAAGGAGCAAGCATGAGCACCGTGACTATTACCGATTTAGCGCGTGAAAACGTCCGCAACCTGACACCGTATCAGTCAGCGCGTCGTCTGGGTGGTAACGGCGATGTCTGGCTGAACGCCAACGAATACCCCTCTGCCGTGGAGTTTCAGCTTACTCAGCAAACGCTCAACCGCTACCCGGAATGCCAGCCGAAAGCGGTGATTGAAAATTACGCGCAATATGCAGGCGTAAAACCGGAACAGGTGCTGGTCAGCCGTGGCGCGGACGAAGGTATTGAACTACTGATTCGCGCTTTTTGCGAACCGGGTAAAGACGCCATCCTCTACTGCCCGCCAACGTACGGCATGTACAGCGTCAGCGCCGAAACCATTGGCGTCGAGTGCCGCACAGTGCCGACGCTGGAAAACTGGCAACTGGACTTACAGGGCATTTCCGACAAGCTGGACGGCGTAAAAGTGGTCTATGTTTGCAGCCCCAACAACCCAACCGGGCAACTGATCAATCCGCAGGATTTTCGCACTCTGCTGGAGTTAACGCGCGGTAAGGCGATTGTGGTTGCCGATGAAGCCTATATTGAGTTTTGCCCGCAGGCCTCGCTGGCGAGCTGGCTGGCGGAATATCCGCACCTGGCTATTTTGCGCACACTTTCGAAAGCTTTTGCTCTGGCGGGGCTTCGTTGCGGATTTACGCTGGCAAACGAAGAGGTCATCAACCTGCTGATGAAAGTGATCGCCCCCTACCCGCTCTCGACGCCGGTTGCCGACATTGCGGCCCAGGCGTTAAGCCCGCAGGGAATCGTCGCTATGCGCGAACGAGTGACGCAAATTATTGCAGAACGCGAATACCTGATTGCCGCACTGAAAGAGATCCCCTGCGTAGAGCAGGTTTTCGACTCCGAAACCAACTACATTCTGGCGCGCTTTAAAGCCTCCAGCGCAGTGTTTAAATCTTTGTGGGATCAGGGCATTATCTTACGTGATCAGAATAAACAACCCTCTTTAAGCGGCTGCCTGCGAATTACCGTCGGAACCCGTGAAGAAAGCCAGCGCGTCATTGACGCCTTACGTGCGGAGCAAGTTTGATGAGTCAGAAGTATCTTTTTATCGATCGCGATGGAACCCTGATTAGCGAACCGCCGAGTGATTTTCAGGTGGACCGTTTTGACAAACTCGCCTTTGAACCGGGCGTGATCCCGGAGCTGCTAAAGCTGCAAAAAGCGGGCTACAAGCTGGTGATGATCACTAATCAGGATGGTCTTGGAACACAAAGTTTCCCGCAGGCGGATTTCGATGGCCCGCACAACCTGATGATGCAGATCTTCACCTCGCAAGGCCTACAGTTTGATGAAGTGCTGATTTGTCCGCACCTGCCCGCCGATGAGTGCGACTGCCGTAAGCCGAAAGTAAAACTGGTGGAGCGTTATCTGGCTGAGCAAGCGATGGATCGCGCCAACAGTTATGTGATTGGCGATCGCGCGACCGACATTCAACTGGCGGAAAACATGGGCATTACTGGTTTACGCTACGACCGCGAAACCCTGAACTGGCCAATGATTGGCGAGCAGCTCACTAAACGAGACCGTTACGCCCATGTGGTGCGCAACACCAAAGAGACGCAAATTGACGTCCAGGTGTGGCTGGATCGTGAAGGTGGCAGCAAGATTAATACCGGCGTTGGCTTCTTTGATCACATGCTGGATCAGATCGCCACCCACGGCGGTTTCCGTATGGAAATCAACGTCAAAGGCGACCTCTATATCGACGATCACCACACCGTCGAAGATACCGGCCTGGCGCTGGGTGAAGCGTTAAAAATTGCCCTTGGCGACAAACGCGGTATTTGCCGCTTTGGTTTTGTGCTACCGATGGACGAATGCCTTGCCCGCTGCGCGCTGGATATCTCTGGTCGCCCGCACCTGGAATATAAAGCCGAGTTTACCTACCAGCGCGTGGGCGATCTCAGCACCGAAATGATCGAGCACTTCTTCCGTTCACTCTCATACACCATGGGCGTGACGCTACACCTGAAAACCAAAGGTAAAAACGATCATCACCGTGTAGAGAGCCTGTTCAAAGCCTTTGGTCGCACCCTGCGCCAGGCCATCCGCGTGGAAGGCGACACCCTGCCCTCGTCAAAAGGAGTGCTGTAATGAACGTGGTGATCCTTGATACCGGCTGCGCCAATCTGAACTCGGTGAAGTCTGCCATTGCGCGCCACGGTTATGAACCCAAAGTCAGCCGTGACCCGGACGTCGTGTTGCTGGCCGATAAACTGTTTTTACCCGGCGTAGGCACCGCACAAGCAGCGATGGATCAGGTGCGTGAGCGCGAACTGTTTGATCTCATCAAAGCCTGTACCCAACCGGTGCTGGGCATCTGCTTAGGGATGCAACTGCTGGGGCGGCGCAGCGAAGAGAGCAACGGCGTCGACTTGCTGGGCATCATTGACGAAGACGTGCCGAAAATGACCGACTTTGGTCTGCCACTGCCACATATGGGCTGGAACCGCGTTTATCCGCAGGCAGGCAACCGCCTGTTTCAGGGGATTGAAGACGGCGCGTACTTTTACTTTGTTCACAGTTACGCAATGCCGGTCAATCCGTGGACCATCGCCCAGTGTAACTACGGCGAACCGTTCACCGCGGCGGTACAAAAAGATAACTTCTATGGCGTGCAGTTTCACCCGGAGCGTTCTGGTGCCGCTGGCGCTAAGCTGCTGAAAAACTTCCTGGAGATGTAATGATTATTCCGGCATTAGATTTAATTGACGGCACTGTGGTGCGTCTCCATCAGGGCGATTACGGCAAACAACGCGATTACGGTAACGACCCACTGCCGCGCTTACAGGATTACGCTGCACAAGGTGCCGAAGTGTTGCATCTGGTGGATCTGACCGGGGCAAAAGATCCGGCAAAACGTCAAATCCCGCTGATTAAAACCCTGGTCGCGGGCGTTAACGTTCCGGTGCAGGTTGGCGGCGGTGTGCGTAGCGAAGAAGACGTGGCGGCGTTACTGGAAGCGGGCGTTGCGCGCGTGGTGGTCGGCTCCACCGCGGTGAAATCACCAGAAATGGTGAAAGGCTGGTTTGAACGTTTCGGTGCCGATGCCTTAGTGCTGGCGCTGGATGTCCGTATTGACGAGCAAGGCAACAAGCAGGTGGCAGTCAGCGGCTGGCAAGAGAACTCGGGCGTTTCACTGGAACAACTGGTGGAAACCTATCTGCCCGTCGGCCTGAAACATGTGCTGTGTACCGATATCTCGCGCGACGGCACGCTGGCAGGCTCTAACGTCTTTTTATATGAAGAAGTGTGCGCCAGATACCCGCAGGTGGCATTTCAGTCATCCGGCGGCATTGGCGACATTAACGATGTTGCTGCCCTGCGTGGCACTGGCGTGCGCGGCGTAATAGTTGGTCGTGCATTACTGGAAGGTAAATTCACCGTGAAGGAGGCCATCGCATGCTGGCAAAACGCATAATTCCATGTCTCGACGTTCGTGATGGTCAGGTGGTGAAAGGCGTACAGTTTCGCAACCATGAAATCATTGGCGATATCGTGCCGCTGGCAAAACGCTACGCTGAAGAAGGTGCAGACGAACTGGTGTTCTACGATATCACCGCTTCCAGCGATGGCCGTGTGGTAGATAAAAGCTGGGTATCTCGCGTGGCGGAAGTGATCGACATTCCGTTCTGTGTGGCGGGTGGGATTAAGTCTCTGGAAGATGCCGCGAAAATTCTTTCTTTTGGCGCGGATAAAATTTCCATCAACTCACCTGCGCTGGCGGACCCGACGTTAATTACTCGACTGGCGGATCGCTTTGGCGTGCAGTGTATTGTGGTGGGTATTGATACCTGGTACGACGCTGAAACCGGTAAATATCATGTGAATCAATTTACCGGCGACGAAAGCCGCACCCGCGTCACTCAGTGGGAAACACTCGACTGGGTGCAGGAAGTGCAAAAACGCGGTGCCGGAGAAATCGTCCTCAACATGATGAATCAGGACGGCGTGCGTAACGGTTACGACCTCGAACAGCTGAAAAAAGTGCGTGAAGTTTGCCACGTCCCGCTGATTGCCTCCGGTGGCGCGGGCACCATGGAACACTTCCTAGAAGCCTTCCGCGATGCCGACGTTGACGGTGCGCTGGCAGCTTCCGTATTCCACAAACAAATAATCAATATTGGCGAATTAAAAGCGTACCTGGCAACACAGGGCGTGGAGATCAGGATATGTTAACAGAACAACAACGTCGCGAACTGGACTGGGAAAAAACCGACGGACTGATGCCGGTGATTGTGCAACACGCGGTATCTGGCGAAGTGTTAATGCTGGGCTACATGAACCCGGAAGCCTTAGACAAAACCATCGAAAGCGGCAAAGTCACCTTCTTCTCGCGCACTAAACAGCGACTGTGGACCAAAGGCGAAACGTCGGGCAATTTCCTCAACGTAGTAAATATTACGCCGGACTGCGACAACGACACGTTACTGTTGCTGGCGAATCCCATCGGCCCGACCTGCCACAAAGGCACCAGCAGCTGCTTCGGCGACACCGCTCACCAGTGGCTGTTCCTGTATCAACTGGAACAACTGCTCGCCGAACGTAAATCTGCCAACCCGGAAACCTCCTATACCGCCAAACTGTATGCCAGCGGCACCAAACGCATTGCGCAGAAAGTGGGCGAAGAAGGCGTGGAAACCGCACTGGCAGCAACGGTACATGACCGCTTTGAGCTGACCAACGAGGCATCTGACTTGATGTATCACCTGCTGGTGTTGTTGCAGGATCAGGATCTGGATTTAACGACGGTAATTGAGAACCTGCGTAAACGGCATCAGTGAGTGGCGGGGTAAGCGGATGCGATGTTGTTGTCGCATCCGGCAAAAAAACGGGCAAGGTGTCACCACCCTGCCCGTTTTCTTTAAAACCAAAAAGATTACTTCGCGTTGTAATTACGCAGTGCGTTACGCCCCAACACAATCCCCGCGCCCACCATACCGCCCAGCAGCACTGCCAGAATCAAGGTGATTGCCTTTTTCGGGCTATCGCGACGAATAGGTAACGTCGGTTTCATTACATAGCGGTAAGCATGAATATCAAGTTTATCAACGTCAAGATTGTCTATATCCAGCAGGTTTTGACGAGTCTGATAGTAGCTTGATGAGAACACCAACGGACGGGTCGCCTCGTGCTTAATCATCGCCTCCAGCGCTTCGCTCCCCAAAAGGAACATAGTATCCTGGGTTACGTCCTGCGTCTGTTGAATCTGCGGCTTTGTCACCTGCGCCTGATTCGCATACTGCAACGCTTCCTGAATCTGACGGATACGCAGATCTTTCTGCTCCTGCGCGACCACTTCCTGGGTTTTCAGAGAATCCTGCAAGTTTTTCATACGCAGCGCGATGTTGTCTTTCAGGTCTTTTTCCAGTTCTTCATTTACCTGGTCGTCAACTTGCTGGATATACTTCGCCAGCTGTTTCTGCGCACCTTCAGGTGTTTCACCGACATAAGAAACCGCTAAAGGTAATGACTGATTTTTAACGGTAGGCTCAATGGTCAGTTTTTCAGGTTCTTCCTGATTATCCAGCGTTTCTGCTAATGCAGAAAATGTCGTGCTGAAACGACCAATTAACATCGACTGGATCTCAGACACTTTCGGCGCTGCCGAACCATAAATCACATTTATGGCATTGTTATAACCAGCGATTTGCCCCACATCAGGTTGAGTAACGATAGCTGTTGAAGTCCACTTTTCTTTGGCAACGACCAGATACCCTATAGCCAGGGCAATAGCCACAATGACAGAAATGATGATAGTCATCTTGCCGCGCCATAGTTGGACCAGTAAATCAATCAAATCAATCTGTTCCGGGTCATGGTTTTGCCCAGAAACATTATTATTTTCTACTCTCATCATTACCCTAACGGACGAAATAATTTTAAGTCGCCATAGTTTAGCGATAATCGCCATGAATGCTATAGGATAAATGATAAAAATAATGAATTATTACAAAGGGAACATAAGAGAATCAGGGCGAAAATCGCCCTGATAACAGGATGTTAGTCACTGCCAAAGAGAGCGCGGGTGTAGACTTTGTCTGCCACATCCTTAAGCTCTTCTGCCATACGGTTGGAAATAATGACATCGGCTTGTATAGTCAGCTTAGAACAGCTTTGATTGTAAAATGAGCACGTTACCAGAAAAAACAGCCAGGTTTAGAACTGATACCGATTATCTTTTTTTCTTGTCTAACGGTATGATTTAACTTTCAGTTATACCAGATGAAGATTGGCTATATTCTAGCCTGAGCGAGGATTATAAATGAAATTTCTGGTTACGGGAGCTGCTGGCTTTATCGGTTTCTATGTAAGTAAACGGCTTCTTGCAGCTGGTCATCAGGTTGTAGGGATTGACAACTTAAATGATTATTACGATGTCAACCTCAAACAAGCACGACTTGATTTACTCAAGCACGACAATTTCAGTTTTTATAAAATTGACCTGGCCGATCGTGAGAAAATGGCGGCACTGTTTGCAGACGAGCGGTTCGAACGCGTAATAAACCTCGCTGCGCAAGCCGGTGTACGTTACTCCCTTGAAAATCCCAATGCATATGCAGATGCAAACCTGATTGGATTCCTGAACATACTGGAAGGATGTCGCCATAATAATGTTCAGCATCTACTTTACGCTTCCTCCAGTTCTGTTTATGGCATGAACCGCAAGATGCCTTTCTCTACAGATGACTCTGTAGATCATCCTGTTTCGCTGTATGCAGCAACTAAAAAAGCGAATGAACTCATGGCCCATACGTATTCTCATTTGTATGGCTTACCTACCACAGGGCTGCGTTTCTTCACGGTTTATGGTCCATGGGGACGTCCGGATATGGCATTATTTAAATTCACTAAAGCCATGCTGGAAGGTAAAAGCATTGATGTTTACAACTTCGGCAAAATGAAGCGTGACTTTACTTATATTGATGATATTGCCGAAGCTATTATTCGCTTACAGGATGTTATTCCAGAAAAAGATCCGCAGTGGGCTGTTGAAACAGGCTCGCCTGCAACAAGTTCAGCACCATATCGTGTCTATAACATTGGTAATAGTTCGCCTGTGGAGTTGATGGACTATATCAATGCGTTAGAAGAGGCTCTGGGTATTGAAGCCAACAAAAATATGATGCCTCTCCAACCCGGTGATGTACTGGAAACCAGTGCTGATACAAAAGCACTGTATGACGTAATAGGATTCAAACCTGAAACGTCAGTTAAAGAGGGGGTAAAGGACTTTGTAGAATGGTATCGTAACTTCTATAAAGTTTGATTTTATAAAACCATAAGAAAAGGCCCTAGTTTATTAGGGCCTTTTCTTAGTATGAAACAAAATAATTAATCATTGCCAAACAAGTCGCGCGTATAAACCTTATCTGCTACATCAGCCAGATCGGCAGACATACGGTTAGAAATAATAACATCAGCTTCTTGTTTGAACGCATCCAGATCACGTACCACGCGCGAACGGAAAAAATCGTCCTCTTTCATAGCTGGCTCATAAACGATTACTGGCACACCTTTCGCCTTGATTCGCTTCATAATACCCTGAATCGAGGAAGCACGGAAATTGTCCGAACCACTCTTCATAATCAGACGATAGACGCCAACAACTTTCGGTTTACGTGCAAGGATAGAATCGGCAATAAAATCTTTGCGCGTGCGGTTGGCGTCAACAATTGCCGAGATCAGGTTATTCGGCACAGACTGGTAATTTGCCAGTAACTGCTTGGTATCTTTCGGCAGACAATAACCACCATAACCGAATGACGGGTTGTTGTAGTGATTACCGATACGCGGGTCAAGGCATACGCCCTCAATAATCTGGCGTGAATTAAGCCCCAGGCTTTCAGCATAACTATCAAGTTCATTGAAATACGCTACACGCATAGCCAGATAAGTGTTGGCAAAAAGTTTAATCGCCTCAGCTTCGGTTGAGTCAGTAAACAATGTTGGTATGTCTTGCTTAATGGCGCCTTCCTGTAATAACGCAGCAAAACGTTCAGCGCGTTCAGACTGCTCGCCAATCACAATGCGTGATGGGTGTAAGTTATCATAAAGTGCTTTACCTTCACGCAAAAACTCAGGCGAAAAGATCACATTTTCAATACCAAAACGTTCTTTAATGGACTCTGTAAAACCAACAGGGATAGTTGATTTTATAATCATTACCGCGTTGGGATTAATTTCTGTCACATCGCGAATGACCGCTTCCACGCTTGAGGTATTAAAATAATTCGTTTTCGGATCATAATCGGTAGGTGTGGCAATAATAACGTAATCGGCATTTTTATACGCGTCATACTTATCTGTCGTAGCGCGGAAATTGAGATCTTTAGTCGCCAGATACTCTTCGATCTCCTTATCAACAATCGGTGACTGCTTCTTGTTAAGCATGTCCACTTTGGCCTGAACGATATCCAGTGCAACCACTTCGTGGTTTTGCGCAATCAGAATACCATTTGAAAGACCAACATAACCTGTTCCTGAAATTGTTATTTTCATTAGCTCTGACTTCTTCCGGTTAAACATTTAGAGTGGTCATTAATCCACCACCACAACTTCATCTACTGCGGGATTTTTAACGCTGATGTATATGAACTGTCAAGGCAGCGATCCTGCTGTGCGGCGCTGTATTATATCGCTTTTTTAATCATAAATTATAAAAAAAGGCCATAACCTGCCGCTTTGTATAATAAAAAAGCCCGGAGGGTTTCTCCGGGCCTTGTGTTGGTTAATTGATTTAAATCAGATTAATCCAGCCATTCAGTATGGAACACACCTTCTTTATCAATGCGCTTATAAGTATGCGCACCGAAATAGTCACGCTGTGCCTGGATCAGGTTCGCAGGCAAAACAGCGGCACGGTAGCTATCATAATAGGCAACCGCAGCAGCGAAGGTCGGAACCGGGATACCATTTTGTACTGCATAAGCAACGACATCACGCAGCGCCTGCTGGTAGTCATCGGCAATTTGCTTGAAGTAAGGAGCCAGCAACAGGTTAGCGATCTGCGGATTTTCGGCATATGCATCGGTGATTTTCTGCAGGAACTGCGCACGGATAATGCAGCCAGCACGGAAAATCTTCGCGATTTCGCCGTAGTTCAGATCCCAGTTGTATTCTTCAGACGCTGCGCGTAGCTGAGAGAAGCCCTGAGCGTAAGAAACGATTTTGCCCAGATACAACGCACGGCGAACTTTTTCGATGAACTCACCTTTGTCGCCTGCTGGCTGCGCTTGCGGGCCAGAGAGAACTTTAGATGCGGCAACACGCTGATCTTTCAGAGAAGAGATATAACGTGCAAACACAGACTCGGTAATCAGCGACAGCGGTTCGCCGAGATCCAGCGCGCTCTGACTGGTCCATTTGCCCGTACCTTTGTTTGCTGCTTCATCCAGAATCACATCAACCAGGTAGTTACCGTCTTCATCTTTTTTGGTGAAGATATCTTTGGTGATGTCGATCAGGTAGCTGCTCAGTTCACCGTTATTCCACTCGGTAAACGTCTGCGCCAGTTCTTCGTTGGAAAGATTCAGGCCACCTTTAAGCAGAGAATAGGCTTCAGCAATCAGCTGCATATCGCCGTATTCAATACCGTTGTGAACCATCTTCACATAGTGACCTGCACCATCGGCACCAATATAGGTAACGCATGGCTCACCGTCTTCAGCTACTGCGGCGATTTTGGTCAGGATCGGTGCAACCAGTTCATAAGCTTCTTTCTGCCCACCAGGCATAATGGAAGGACCTTTCAGCGCGCCTTCTTCACCACCGGAGACACCGGTACCAATGAAGTTAAAGCCTTCGGCAGAAAGCTCACGGTTACGACGAATGGTGTCCTGGAAGAAGGTATTACCACCATCAATGATGATGTCACCTTTATCGAGGTACGGCTTGAGGGAATCAATAGCAGCATCCGTGCCTGCACCTGCTTTCACCATTAACAGGATGCGACGAGGCGTTTCCAGAGATTCAACAAATTCTTTCACCGTATAATAAGGAACCAGTTTCTTGCCTGGATTTTCGGCAATCACTTCTTCCGTTTTCTCACGGGAACGGTTGAAAATAGAGACGGTATAACCACGGCTTTCGATGTTGAGCGCAAGGTTGCGCCCCATCACTGCCATACCGACGACGCCGATCTGTTGCTTTGACATTGTTTACTCCTGTCTTAGATTCTGACAAACTTACCAAGTTAAGATAATTATTACTATATATTTACAAATAAAAACTGTTTATTGCATTATCTAAATTTTGAATAAAGAAATTTTTTAATCCTCTTAGGCGCTAGCCTTACAATACATTTAGTCATAGCATTACAGATAAAGTCGAAGTAACTAAGGAGTCCTATTTCTTTCTGAAAATTTAACAAACGCAACTCATTCTTTAAATATTCATATCCTCTTCTGTTCATCATACCATCTCCAGTCCTCATATTAACGAGCACACGAGGAGAGTTATGAAACATATGTCCTCTAGTTAACATTATGGACCATAGAGCAAAGTCTTGTGCTCTCTCAAAAAGAGGATACCCACCGACACTTAAAATTATTTCTTTTCGAAAAACCGCTGATGGATGACTTATAGGATTTCTTCGTTTCGCAAAACGAACAATATCTTCATGTTTTATAGGAACCACCCTTGTCCCGACTTTGTTCTCCATTAACATATCATATTCATCAACTTGCGAGCCTAATACCGCGATATTTTTATTAGAACTCATATAAGCTATCTGTTCGGCAAACCGCGTTGGTAATGATATATCATCACTGTCCATCCTAGCTACCAATTGATATTTACAACATTTAAGCCCTTCATTCAGAGCATAAGCTAACCCCATATTACTTGGCAGCGAAACGACATCCAAACAGGGAATTATTTTGGAAAAATATATAATAACGTCATTTAATTCATCACCTAACATACCATCTTTTACTAAAACAATTTGATCTGGACGTAAATGTTGATCCATCCAAATACTATTCAACGCTTGTCTTAAGTTTATAGATGATTCTTTATTATATACTGACATTAAAACAGAAAAATTTTCAGTGTCACTCATAATTTATTTCTTATCTATTTCAATTAATATAAGTTGTCTTTGTCCTGAATGGGCGCTATCTATAGCAACTTTTTTACCATCAGGGGACCATCTTGGATGAAGATCACATCGGCCGACACCATTAAAAGCCCAAGGTGATAGAAAATCCCCTATTTTTGTTAATTTTGAGGTAGACATATCAAAGAGAAGTAGGCTTCTCATTCTATCTCTACCAGGATAAGTATCAGTAATAATCATAGAGCCTTCATTATTGAATGATGGATGTCCATCTCCGAAATTATTAATATTAGAATCATGAGGTAATATTTTAATTTCATTATTTTCAATATCAACCAAGTGATATTTATCACCAAACTGCTCACTTCTCGCCCAAGCAACAAATTGTTTGTCATTACGCCACTGATAATGAGACACCATTCGATTATCAAATATAATTTTCATGGTTTTAGTAATTAAATTGAGTAGAATTAACCTAGAAAACTTGCCATTTTTAGTTATCCAGCGATGCATAAAAATTAAATTCTCCCCATTGGGAGAAAAAATAACATGGTTGATTTTGTGCTTCGCACTATTCATGCTATTTGTAAAATTGAGCTCTATAATTTCTTTTAGTGTAATTAAGAATAATAGCTTGTTTTCTACAAGATCATAAATAAAAAGCCCATCAGCCTCTATATCGGTAGGATATTTGAAGTTATTTGCCTCAACGTCATAGCCGTAATCAGGCCTAAGTTTTTGTAAGGTTATATAATTAATCGAAGACATAAGAAGATTTGATGAAACGGATTGCACTGGATATGGATGTGTTTCCTTATAAATCCATTTACCTTTGTCAAACATAAACACTTTTGAAACGAGCTTGTTATTTTCTAAAGAGTTAAATATAAAAGCCGGAAAATCTGTATTAAGCCACGTAGCTAAAGCCCCTTGTTGCCAGTTCCATGTTAATGTCTCACTAACTTCTATGATGCTATCTTTTGTAAGATCCCAAATACATATGATCATTTTTCCATTTCGAATTTTATTCAATAGAACCAAGTTACCATCTTTATGCCAACATGTTCTGTCATAATACCCAAAAAATGATGCATCTTTAGTTGGAGGAATACGCAATTTATAATCTGAATACATTTTATATTTGTACTTTTTCTTATAAATTAAATAATTTATTCTTTGGTATATATTTTTTATAAAATTTCTCAAATGTGGAGTTGATTGCAAAAACTTACCAACCATTCTTTCAAAAAAATTATATTGTAGAGGCATTTTTACTCCGTTATTTTTTTTTGCTTCGCATCAAGAACAAAAGACGAGGGTTAAACAAAGAAATCAAAAGAGAAACACAAGTTTTAACATTAAAACTATAATGTAATGATAATATATACAATTTTATGGCCGTAAGGCGAGATTTTGTTAGCAATGATTTATATGCTAAGGTCGAATAAATCCAAGAAAACACTTTTTTAGTTTCAACAGAGAAAATATCTGGATATTTTTTTATAATTCTCTGCATTGCATCAATATTATTTGCAACTATCTTAGATACCGTATCTACCGTTGATGTATAGTTACAAATAGTCAATTCATCATTTATGAAAATAATTTTTGAGTGCGCTTTGATTATTCTAATATTGAGATCATAATCTTCTAATGCTTTCAACTCTGGATCATACATTCCAATATTAAGAAAAAAATCTCGCTTTATTGTTAATAATGGAGCCCCTCCTAACGAATTAAACATAGATATATTATTTTTATAGTTCTCTGGATTGGGCATCGTTTTATAATTAATATTTTCATCAGTTAGATTTATTAAGGCCGCATTAATGATCACATCGGCATCAAAATTTGACATAATTACTTTTCTAAGAACTGATATTTTATCATTTCTGAATTCATCATCATCATCTAAAAAGCATATCCACTCGGTATCAGCCAACGTAGCTCCTTTATTGCGCGAACTAGCAGGCCCGATATTTGTAGAATTATTATATATAGTAACATCAAATTTAAGATGCCTAAGTTCTGTTAGGCTAATAGCATTATCTGGATCATCATTAACAATAACTAATTTGAAAGCTGTATCTATTTGAGTATTTAAACTATTAATTAATTTTTTAAGACTAGCAGGACGCTTGTAAGTTGGAACTATTATTGTTATGTTTGTTTTCATTTTATATACCAAATTTATAAATATTTCGCAAAAAACAATTAAGCTTTTTTAAAATAGAAATTATTTTAAATTTATTTACATTTCTATTTTCCCTCTCTAATTCAATTGAACTATTGGATAAATCGATAGGATGATCTATCATATCACTCATAAAAATATGTTTAAAAACTTTTTTCCTCTTAAGATACAGCCAATCATCAGCTATAAAAAAATCATCCTTAAATTTTTCAACTATTTTTCTTGCAACACTATTATTAATCATATAACAACAGGTTCTAAAAATATACTTTTCACTATTAATTGTTTTAGCAAAAAAAAATCTTTTATCTAACTCAAGTCTTTTAAAAATGCTTGTTTGTTGCATCCTCTTCGATAACAACCCGTTCTGACCACCTAATATGTATAAATTATCCTTATTGAAGTTTTTGATTTTATTTTTTATTAATGAAAAGAAATCAACTTTAATACTAACATCATCCTCTAAAATAATTGCCCATTCTATATTATTCTTTATTATATCCCGGTAAACTTTTTGATGACTTAAAGAACAGCCTATTTCGTTTTTGCCAACACGTCTTCTGTATCGGAATTTTGTCATTGTGTTAAACTTATCTATCTTTGCTTTAGCTAATAAAGCTCCTTCCACAGCATCAATAATAACAAATGGAATATTCATTTGTTCCAATTGATTGATCAAATCAATTCTTCTTTTCTTATCTTTTTTCAATGAAATAATATATACTTTAATCATCATTTATTTTCTTAGCATTTAACGAGTAAATTAATGTAATTATAAAAATCCAAAAAACATAGTGCATAAAAGATATTTTAGTTAGCCCTACAATCACAAACGGAATAGATAGTTGTTTTTTTTTATTTAAAATAAATAAAAAGGTTGCAAGCAATGGGATAATAGAAAAAACGCCAAACATCACTACAAAATATACAAACAAACCTGAATCATTCTCAGCTCCCATCAATCTTGGCCCATTATTCAGGTTATGAGTCAAAATATAAAGTTCTTTTTCCAAACCAAAAATATTAGGTCCAAACCAATATATAAAACCTTCTCGTTCACTAAAGATATAATGGATTAAACCTAACCGCATCCCCCCCCTTTCCTGAAACTTTGTAACTGTATCAATTGCAATCTGAAATATTTCATTATGAAAAATGAAAAACGTTCCGCACAAAATCATTGAAACAGCAATTAGTGCTAGTGATTTTAATTTACTATTCAGTACAGTTGTATATATTAAATATAATATAGCTATGTTAGCATATATTATAGAAGCACTTGAAAACGTTAAAATTGCAGATAGTAATGCAATATAATCAAAATAGTCATTCCCTTTATTTAATTGCGTGGCAAGAATCGATTTAGTTAATACTAGCGTAACAATTGCGGCAGCATATGTTGAAGGTTCTACATACAACCCTGTGAATCGAATCTTGGCAAAAGAAGCCGATTCTAAGTAATTCTCATAACGACTTGCTTCTCCAGTGAATGGTTCAACGAAGTCTATATATGTACCGGTTGTATAAAAAACAATACCTTGCAAGGTAATAATTAAGACATGTACTATAATTACATACTTAATTGCATTATATAATTTTGAGTATATATTTTTATTTGAGGCTATCTGTATATACATCACGATAAACATTATCAATGCAAGATAAGAAAAATAATTTCCCCAAAAGGCCTCGACTTTCTCAGGATGTACATCTAAAAAACCATATAAGTTAAAATATATTGCTGATGCAGTTATTAATCCTCCACCTGCTATTAAGCATAACATATTTTTATATGTATAATTTCTAGGGTTAATTAATAAAATTATTAATAAAACTGGTATGAATTTCGCATTCCCATGGTTAACCAAAGAGGAAAAAAAAATCGCTATTACCAATAATAAATTATAAAAGATCATTATAATATTTCTCTCTAATATAAAGCTTTGCTTTTATTACATAACAAAGAAAAAACAAGAACTGTACAAATGCCATTATATAGAAAAAGTATGTGATGGAAAACCTATCCACCAAAAATACAACAAGGCATGGTGTTGTAAGATAATTGAAAACTGTTAATATATATATAGGTTCATCTTTATACATCCTCAGATAAATCAATATTAATTCTTGCAGATGGATAAAGAAACGAAATACAAGTAATGCTATTAGAGAATCTAATGATAAAAACCTTGAAAATAAGGGATTCGGCCATAACCACATGACAGATATAATAGCTATACTTCCCAGTGCAAATCCGGCCACACTTAATGACACACATTGAGATACAATTTTTTTCACTTCCAAGATAGCATTTCTACTTATCAAATTACCTATCAATGCTCTTTTTGTTTGTAATATTGATAGCATTGCTAATGATATAGCACCAAATATAGTATTAGATGCCCCATACTTCCCTGCCAAATCTACAGAGACATATTTATAAAAATATATTGTAAAAAAATTCCAGTATAAATACCCTGTAATCCACACCAGTGATAATTTAACTTGGAATTTAACAATATCTTTTATGATGATTCTAATATTAGTCTCATTGTTTATTCGGAAAGAATGATAGTAACTATATATTTTTGATCGATATAAGATTATTGGTGTTGCAAATAGAAAAAACTGCGCGATACCTAATGAATATAACTTCAGACCTAAAAATAAAGATAGCAAAAGAGAAAGAGAATATAATATAGAGCTAATGAACTTTGCAAAATACACCTTTTCATACGCCCCCCCCCCTTCTTCGATTATATATATAAATGTTGTAAATACATTTATACATACTCCAACTGAAAATAATATCCAAGGTTGACGCCAAATTTCTATGTCTGTATCAGAAAAAATCCATTTAGAGTAAAAATAGAAAATTATATATAATAATATAGATATTGCTGAGTAAAATATAAAAGCAATTTTAGAATATGTTGCTCTTTTTTCTTTTTCTGCTGCCATAAATTGAATGAGACATGTAGAAACCCCCATTTCAAGAACCCACTGAATTGATGATATTGACATAAAAGTATAATAAATGCTTTGCTCAATAACAGTAAACCTTGAAGCAATTAATATTATAGCTAAAGGTCCAGTAAAAAATTTAAAGCCCAGTGAAAATATCGAAAATAAAGAAGATTTATGGTTTTTTAAAATTTTATTAATTAATTTCAATTCTCTTGCCTACATATATCACGCTACCGCCCCTGGCTTTACAGCTACCAGTGCACTGCGTACATGTCTACGATGTGACGAGCGTTACCCACTCGCGCTTAACTCGAAAAATTCAAACACTAATTGTCTTACCAATCCGTTCTGGAAACAAGGAAAATCCTGGAAAACTTTGACTAAAATCCTATTGCTAACTCGTTGTTATTCTAATGGTTTATATAAAAAAACAGCAGGAATATTCGCAACAAATTACTTTCGCCACGAATCTTCACCGCCGTTATAATTTTCTTATCAACCGTTACATCCGGTCAGATTTTCATTATTCGCTTAACAGCTTTTCAATCCCTTTACGGAACTTCGCCCCTTCTTTCAGGTTGCGCAGTCCATACTTCACAAACGCCTGCATATAGCCCATTTTCTTGCCACAATCGTAACTGTCACCGGTCATCAGCATTGCATCAACGGACTGTTTTTTCGCCAGTTCAGCAATGGCATCAGTCAGCTGAATACGTCCCCATGCCCCTGGCTGCGTGCGTTCAAGTTCCGGCCAAATATCGGCAGAAAGCACATAGCGACCAACGGCCATGATGTCTGAGTCCAGCGTTTGTGGCTGATCCGGTTTTTCGATGAATTCAACAATGCGGCTGACTTTACCTTCACGATCCAGTGGTTCTTTTGTCTGAATGACGGAGTATTCAGAGAGGTCACCCGGCATACGTTTTGCCAGCACCTGGCTACGGCCCGTTTCATTGAAGCGCGCAATCATGGCAGCAAGGTTGTAGCGTAGCGGGTCGGCGCTAGCGTCGTCGATCACAACGTCTGGCAGCACCACGACAAATGGGTTGTCACCAATGGCGGGTCGTGCACACAAAATGGAGTGACCTAAACCTAAAGGTTCGCCCTGGCGCACGTTCATAATGGTCACTCCCGGCGGACAGATGGACTGTACTTCCGCCAGCAGTTGGCGCTTCACGCGCAGTTCAAGGAGAGATTCTAATTCATAAGAGGTGTCGAAGTGGTTTTCGACCGCGTTCTTGGACGCATGAGTTACCAGGAGGATTTCTTTGATCCCTGCAGCCACAATCTCGTCAACAATGTACTGAATCATTGGCTTGTCGACGATCGGTAGCATCTCTTTGGGAATCGCCTTAGTGGCAGGCAACATATGCATCCCAAGACCTGCTACCGGTATAACTGCTTTTAAATTCGTCATTCTTTTCCTACCTCTAAGTGGCTGATAGTGCGTAAATTATTGCCATAGGTTAGCCAAACGTTATGGCTATATACCAAAGCTTAGTTCCGCATAACTTTGATTAAACCTTACGATAACACTACACACCATCAGCATCTGGGTTACTCGGATTACTCGGAATTCCGCATACTGATAATTTAATCAGTACCTCTTTCCGAATAATCGTAGTCCAACCTGGTCCTTTTTTCTCTGACTCGTCTGCATTACTCAGAAACAAACGTTATGTCGTCTTTTTTGGCATGAACGAATTCATACTGCAGAGTTCGATCCAGACCTTGCGACAGCGTATACGGTGCCACAAAACCTGAAGAATGCACTTTCGTTGCGTCAAACTGTGTTGTTGCGCAGAATTTTTTCACGCGCACAGAGCTGACAGCGTATTTTTTGCCCGTAATTTTGCTCAGGATATCAAAGCAATATCCACCCAACATTCCTAGTGGGTAAGGCAAGTGCATTGAAGGGATCTTTTTGTTCAGACTTTGTTCAACTTCAGCAACCAACTGGTTCATGTTCAGATCTGGCTTATCAACGTAATTATAAACCTCATAACCTGCGGCAACATTCTTCAGTTTGTACTTGATAAACTCAACAATGTTTCCAACATAAGCCATGGACTTATAGTTAGTCCCTGCGCCCACCATCATAAACTTGCCGCCAGCGATCTGTTTCAGCAAATTATAGACGTTACCGCGGTTGCGTTCACCGAAGATAACGGTAGGACGGATGATGGTTAATGAACGTTCTGTTGGTGCTTTGTTATACCATTCACGCAGCACTTCCTCTGCCTGCCACTTACTTTTGCCGTAGTGGTTGAAAGGATCGTGTGGATGGTTTTCGTCAGGGTTGTGTTTGTTCAAACCATAAACAGCAACGGAACTGGTAAAGATGATATTTTTAACGCCATTTTTTCCATGGCCGCCAGCACATTGCGGGTACCCTGAACGTTGACATCATAATAGAGAGAAGTAGGGCTGACGTCATCGCGGTGTTCCGCTGCCAGTAGTACAACAGTGTCAAAACCGGCTAACGCCTGGTCGAGTGCCTGTTGATCACGAACATCGCCAATCTGTGTGATTTCTGGATAAAAGTGGCTCTGCTGTTTGTCCAGGTTCTTGATATTAAAGTCAGCAATTGCCGTTTCAAGTAGTCGGGTTCCTACGAATCCGGAAGCTCCTATGAGCAAAACGTTATCGTTCATAAATCACTTTAGTCTGGTTGTTACGTAAGAAACACAAGATAAAGATGAGTACCTTCCCTGAGTAGTCAATGCTGCCCAGCCCCAGCTTTAACAGTTAGTGTGAGGATTATAATCTTTTAGAACATTATATCCAGTAAGTTTATGAATGGTCGCAAATCTACTCCCTCCGTTCCGGCAATCTAAAGTTAATCTTTTCCACATTAACAATATGGTGATTAACCCTGTCGATATCGACGGAGCTTTGCCCTTTTTCATTCACCGCATGAACATTTGCAAGTGACAGCAGTGTTTCTTTTTTCGCCATAAAGACGCCGCGAACGTCTTTGCGCATGTCGAAGTTCATGCTCAATGCTGGTCCAACTGAGGATTCCTGCATCACCTTGATATTTCGCATAAAAAGATGTTGCGGTTTGTTGTGTAACTCCAGCGACGCACGCTTCATCTCAATGTTAGTCAGCGCCACAAAGGAGACAGCATTCCCGGCAGAGATTTGGATACCGCGCAATTTATAAGCAAGATGGGTGTTATCCATTTGAATATTATTCACTCGGAAATTTTGCGGTATTGAGAGATATTTGCCTTTAATTACCCCATAGCCGATTAACATCCCAGCGCTATTAATCATTTCAATATTATCAATCACGAAATTGTCACAACCGTAAATAGCGACCGTCGCGTTATCAATACCTGCTTTCTTACTGAAATCCGGCGTGATATTGCGGGCTTTGATATTACGAATAACAAAATGTTTACCATTTTCAACATGGATCAACTGCCGACAATCCGATCCCGTGATATTCGCCACAACAAAATTTTTCACTGCCTGGTCTTCCGGGTAGTTGTTATCGTAGGTACTTCCCGCAAGGCCTATGCCAATGCCCCAGTTGATTTTGCCATTAGTACAGTTGATGCGCTCGATGACATGGTCGGAGATCAAAATATCACTGTCGTTAATTGCCACGTTCCATTCAATAGCGTCCCCCTGTAAGTCGCTGAACTTACAATTGGTGATGTTGGCACCGATAATCTGGTTATGAAATCCCTGGCGTAAGATGGCGTAATTAGCGTGGCTAACGGTGAGGTTATCGATGATCAGGTTGCGCATGACCCGTTTGTTTTTGCCACCAATATAAATCTGCGTTACCGGGCCAAAGCCGCTCATCGCCAGCCCTTTGATGGTGCAGTCAGAGCCGCGCACATCCAAGGTGATGTTATGCATACTGCCGCCCTCCTCCCCTGTCACCTGGCTGCCATCCTGTAAGACAAATCGCCCTCTGCCGTTGCCGCGCAGGCTTCCAAGGATGTGTAACGTTTTGCCAGAAGGAATGAAGATGCCGGTGTTGATATTGTCACAAACCAATCCGGCAGGCACGACGACCGTATGCCCTTCGCTGAAGGCTTGTTTAAATGAGGCGATCCAGTCGTGTGGGTTGTAGTCGTTAATGTTAACGCTTTGTCGGGCGGGAAGTGCGCGAGCGAAAGGGGTATGGAGGAAGGCAAGCGCCGAGCTTGCCGTCAGGAAGGTGCGTCGGGAGAGTGTTTTAAATGGCATGCGTTCTCCTCTATAAAGCTTGCAGCAAGCTGGCGAGTTCTCGATTGATCACCTGCTGGTTAAAATCGTGTTCGACTTTTTCGCGAGCACGTTTGACGACCGGAGCCAGTTCGTCGGTGTCCAGTTGGCTAAACGCCGCCAGTCGTTGCGCCAGTGCGCGAGCATCGTTCTCAGGCACCAACCAGCCGGATTTATCGGCCTCCACCAGTTCAGGAATTCCGCTATGCAGAGTAGAAACCACCGGAATACCGACCGCCATCGCTTCCATTAGCGCCACCGGAATACCTTCCATATCGCCATCCGCACCCGTTACCGATGGCAACAAGAAAACATCCGCGTCGTCGAGCATCGCTTTCACTTCGTGGCTCGGTTTAAAGCCCGGCATCTCCACCACATCTTCAAGTTGATATTGTTCGATGAGGGTACGCAGGCGTCTTTCCCACGGGCCAATGCCGAGGATGCGATAGCGAAATGCCACGCCCTGCTCTTTCAACTGACGGCAGGCTTCGATCGCCACATGCAGGCCTTTTTTCTCGGTTAAGCGTGCGACGGAAATAATCTCCAGCGGCGTTGCGGGCGCTTTCACGGAACGCGGGCTAAAGCGCGTCATATCTACGCCCATGCGCGATACGGCGATTTTTTCCCTCGGGCAGCCCATTTTTTGCAGCCTTCCGGCCCACAGATCGCTTATCGGTAACATCAGGTCGCCACGGCGAAACAGTTGCTGATATTCGGGAGTGTAGTGGTTGAGCACTTCCCGACTGGAAATATCAATGCCGTGGAAAATGGTGGCAATTTTGCCGCGAATGACACCCAGTTCGCGGAGTTTTGCTGCGGTTACCCCCGCTGGACCAAAATGAGCGATGAACACATCGGCGCGAAACGGTGTTGCGACCTGGCCGCAAATGGCAGACAAAATCAGATTCCGCGACTCTGCGCCATAGCGTTTGAGGTTGAGCGCCTGCCAGGTATTTTTACGATGAATGCCTCGTAACGTCTGGCTGGCACGGTGGCGTAGCTTCGCCACTTTGCCCGTAGGTTCGTCCTGTAACCAACGGGTTCTTGCGGCAAGGTTGTATTTCGTCCATGCCGCGTGGGTGTTTTGTGTGTCGCCTTTTTGCAGCGCGAGAATCTCTACCTCAAATCCCATATCAATAAACGCGGTAATTTGGTTAAGGACGAAGGTTTCTGACGACAGCGGGAATTTCAGTAAAAAGAAGCCGACCTTCATTTCACCTCCCCGATGCGCTCAAGCACAGACTGCACCATCTGCATTCCTGTCTGACGCTCACGACTGACGGCTTCACTAAGTCGCGCATTCAGCGCCGGAAGCTGGCCTAAGGTATCCGAAACCATCGCTTGCAGGCTGCCGTCTAATAAATGACGGATATCAATTGCCATCTCCGGTAGTCCCAGCTGCTGCATAATCCCGGCGGATTTATGTTCGTAGTTGATGGCAATTGCCGGAGTGGCAAAATTCATCGAGATAATGGCAGAGTGCAGGCGCGTACCGACGGTGAGTTCACAGGCACCGAGAATTTTGCCCATTTCCAGATCGTTGAGTTCATCCATCACTACGTGATAACGGGCAGGATCGCTGATGTGCTGGCGTAGGTTGAGCGCCACCATGCGGTCGTCTTTGTTATAGCTGTCGATGCCCGTACAGGTGGATAGCGCAATCACCTGATACCCTTCGTCGAGAATGCGATTGACCACCCCGGCAAAGGCTTTTTCATACGCTTGTTGAGTGGTGCCGAGACGTTTGTCGAACGGTGCCAGTTCGCGCAGGGTAATTGCCACCGTTTTCTGTTGTGCGGCAACGTCCAGCCAGTGTTGAACGGCATAGCTGGCGGTGAAATCTTCGGTGTGGTGATCGACCAGCCACGCGGTATCGACGCCATGTTCCACTTTTGCGGTAGTGATATTGCTGCGTTTCATCAAATCAAGGCTGACCGATTCGCGTAGGATCAGCGCGTCACAGTGACCAAAAACGTAGTTCGCCAGTTGGTTAAATTGCTCATCCTGGAAGGGACCGACGCTGTGACCAATCATAAACAGCGGCTTTTTCGCCATAAACGTGCAAAGTGCATGTTCAAACTGCGGCACGCCATAGAGATCGACAAAAAACGATCCGCCGACCTGAATAATGGCGTCGTAACCTGACAGCAGGCGCACGAAGTCGGTGAATCCCTGGGCGATGGCGATATTACGCAGCTTGCCAGTGTCGGTGACGCGTGAGAGCAATACCTGGTGCTGATAGCGGCGACGGAGGACTTTTTTAACGCGCCCGACAACGCCCGCCGCGCTGTTATGTTGTTTCATTTGCAGGAACAGCGGATCGCCCATTACCGGGCGGTTGAGCAGCCAGGAAGAACTGACCGGATAGCGGCTCATCACGTCCACTTCGGCATGTGGATTGAGGATGTTGATGGCATCAAGTAAGCCGCGCAAGATGGCACTGTCGCCGCGGTTGCCGCAAGTGTGGTTGCCCAGAATAAGTAATTTCATTTTTTCCTCATAAATTTGATGCCAGGTGAGGCTGTGTTTGTTGTGTTCGTTGCCGTTTTTTGCCTGATGCGACGCTGGCGCGTCTTATCAGGCCTACAAGATCCAAGCACAGAACCGTAGGATGGATAAGGCGTTCACGCCGCATCCGGCATTCAGTGCCTGATGCGACGCTGGCGCGTCTTATCAGGCCTACAAGATCCAAGCACAGAACCGTAGGCCGGATAAGGCGTTCACGCCGCATCCGGCATTCAGTGCCTGATGCGACGCTGACGCGTCTTATCAGGCCTACAGGTCCCGAGCACAGAACCGTAGGATGGATAAGGCGTTTTACGCCGCATCCGGCAACCATTGCCGAAACCGAAAACAACAACTCACCCCGCCCGTAAAAGCATTTTCATTTTTTCGCTGCGACAAAACTGGCGCTTCACTTCCACCATCAGCGGATGGCGCGACAGCACAATCATCACCACAAACGCCAGCACGCCCGCGGCTATTTGCACCGCCAGCAGCATCCCCAGCGCCAGTTGCCCTTTCAGTACAATGCCCAGCGCATAACTGACCCCCAGCGTCGGCAGCGAGAGATAAAACGGCAGCCATAAACTCAGGATGTACTGGCGATAACTGGAACCAAGAACCGGTTTAATCATCACGAAGTAACTCAGAATGGTGTTGATAATCTGCACCAGCAGGAAACCAAGCGTGACGCCGATTGCGCCCGCCATCTGCCCACCTATAACAATCGCCGGAATAAACAGAAATGTTTTGAATACGTTGAATTTAAAGCTGATATCGACCCGCGCTTTCGCCATCAGCAGCGAGCCAATCGGGTTACCTACGGAGCGCAGCAGACCCACCACACACAGCAATTGCAGCACCGGAATAATGCTGTTCCACTTTTCGCCAAATACCAGCGGTACAAAGTTATTTGACACCACCATCAGCCCCAGCAGCGCCGGAAAGTTGATAATCCCCACCACCGACAGCAGCTTGTAGAAGTTGACGCGCAGCTTTTCGGTGTCGTCCTGAATTTTGGCAAACGCCGGAAACAACACGCGGGTGATGATTGGGTTCAGCTTCATCGGCGGCACAACGGCCACGTTGTACGCCAGGTTGTATCCCCCTGCCACGCCCGCGCCGAGAATACGCGCCAGCACCAGCGTCGAAAGGTTGGTGTTGAGATAGTTGATGATGCTGTCCGCCGTCAGCCAGGCACCAAAGCGTAAGTTCGGCGCAACTGACGCCAGCGAGAAGTGCAGACCGGGGCGATAAATTTTGCGTCCAAAGTAGCCAAATAGCAGCGTTCTCACCGCACTATTGACCAGATAACCGAGGATCGCGGTCATCGCCAGCGGCCAGAAATGGGCGCTAACCACCGTAAAAGTGAAGCCCGCCAGCACCGCGCTGGTTTCGATCATGCCGATTTTGTTGAACTCCAGCTCTTTTTGCATCAACGCGCGGAACTGTTGCCCGTGGGGGATCACCACAAACGCCAGCGACAATGTTTTAATCAACGGTGCCAGGTCCGGGTTATTCAGCACGTCACCAATGGCATCACTCAACAAAAACACCGCCACGCACACCACAAGCCCCAGCCCGACGTTCAGCCAGTACAGCGTGGTGAGTTCAAGGTGGCTGATTTCTTTTCGCTGAATAATCGAGTTAGCGATACCGAAGTCAGAAAGCGTATCTGCCAGCGCGATAATCACCAGCGACACAGTCAGCAGGCCGAACTGGTGGTTGTCGATAATCCGCGCCAGCACGGTCATCTGCACCAGCCCGAGGCCGATGATGATCACCGTGGCAATCGCCGACCACTTCGCGCCGCTGATGGTTTTTTCACGTAAGCTCATATCAATATGCCGCTTTGTTAACGAAACCTTTGAATACCGTCAGGAAAACGATTTTGATATCGAACCAGACGCTCCATTCGCGGATGTACTCAAGGTCGAACTCGACGCGTTTTTCCATTTTCTCCAGCGTGTCGGTTTCGCCGCGCCAGCCATTAATCTGCGCCCAGCCGGTAATGCCCGGTTTCACCTTATGTCGCAGCATGTAGCCTTCAATGAGCTGTCGATACTGTTCGTTATGCGCCACCGCGTGTGGACGTGGACCGACAATCGACATCCCCCCGGTCAGCACATTGATAAACTGCGGCAATTCATCCAGCGAGGTGCGGCGCAGAAAGTTCCCCACTTTGGTGACGCGCGGATCGTTCTGCGTCGCCTGGGTCACCACTTTGTCGTTCTCCATCACTTTCATCGAACGGAACTTCCACACTTTGATCGGCTTGCCATCCATGCCGTAGCGAGTCTGGCGGAAAATAACCGGCCCTGGTGAACTGAGTTTCACCGCCAGCGCAATACAGCACAACACCGGGGAGATCAGCAGCAGGATAAGCGTCGCCAGCACAATGTCTTCCGCACGTTTGAGCAGGCGGTTAACCCCGGAAAGTGGCGTGTCATACAGCGGCACCACCGGAACGCCGTTCATCTCTTCGAGACGTGAATGGAGAATATTGAAGGTAAAGACATCGGGGATCAGCAGCACCGAACAGGTGGTATCCGCCAGTTGATGGACCAGTTTTTTCACTCGTGCGCCGTCGCACATTTGCATCGCGATATAGACGTTATGAATCTTGCCCGCTTTCGCGTCCTCGACCAGCTGTTGCAGATTACCCGCCCAGTCGTTAGAAACGCCGCCCGGTTTTGGGTCGTGGTATACGCCCACTACTTCAAACCCTAACCACGGCTGATTACGGAAGCTCTCCATCAGCATTTGTCCGGCGGCTAAATCCCCCGCCACCGCGACCATGCGCTTGTTATAGCCATGATTACGCAGCCAGCCCGCCCCAATGCGAATACATGAACGGCAAACCACCAGTCCGATGCTGGTCAGCCCATACCACGCCAGCCAGATTTTCAGTTGCGTGTCGAAATCATTGTTGAACGCCACCAGTCCGGCGCTGAAAATCACGCTTAAGGTCCAGTTTTGTAGCAACAGGGCAAATTCTGTCGCTGCCCGAACACCGCGCCATGAGCGATAAAAATCGGTGATGCCGCCCAGCATCTGGAACACCACCAGCGTAATCAGTGCCACCAACAGGTGCATGTAGAGGAATGACAGTCCGCTCACTTCGCAAACCAGCCATAGTCCGGCAAACATGATGGTGATATCTGAAAAGCGTTGCACCATAGAGATTAACGATGCATTGGTTTTCGCTCGCTCGCGCTTTTTTAGATTTGTCATCGTTGTTCCTGTTATTAGCCCCTTACCCGCAATGGGGTAAGGGAAGATCCGACATTACTCGTTCAGCAACGCCAGCAGAGTTCGCGTTCGCGCTTCCATCAGCGGCACATCACCGCGCGATTCCACATTCAACCGCACCACCGGTTCGGTGTTGGAGGAGCGCAGGTTAAAGCGCCAGTCGGCAAAGGTCATGCTGATGCCATCGGTGCGATCCACCGCCAGCGCCTCACGGCTAAAATGCTGTTCCACGCGGTTAATCGCCTCAACGGGTTGCGCCAGTTTGCTGTTGATCTCACCGCTTGCCGGAAACGCCGCCATCCGGTCGCGTACCAGTTCGCCCAGCGTTTTATCTTTCAGGCACACCAGTTCGGCGACCAGCAGCCACGGGATCATGCCGCTGTCGCAGTAAGCGAAATCACGGAAGTAATGGTGGGCGCTCATTTCGCCACCGTAGATGGCGTCTTCCTTGCGCATACGTTCTTTAATAAAGGCGTGTCCGGTTTTCGACATTACCGGGGTGCCACCTGCGGCAGTCACCACATCAACGGTGTTCCAGGAGAGACGTGGATCGTGGATGATCTTCGCGCCGGGATTTTTTTCGAGGAATGCTTCTGCCAGCAGGCCGACAATGTAATAGCCCTCGATAAACTGCCCTTTTTCGTCAAACAGGAAACAGCGGTCAAAATCGCCATCAAAGGCAATGCCCATATCCGCGCCGTGTTTGATGACCGCATTGCGGGTGTCGTCGCGGCATTCTGGCAGCAGCGGGTTAGGAATACCGTTGGGGAAATTCCCGTCGGGCGTGTTGTGCACTTTGATTAATTCCACAGGTGCGCCGAGGGCTTTAAAGCGGGCTTCGATGGCGTCCACCACCGGACCCGCTGCGCCATTCCCGGAGTTAATCACCAGCTTGAGCGGCGTGAGGTTTTTGACGTTGATATAACCGAACAGGTGATCAACGTAAGCGTCACGCAGGGTAATTTGCTGATAACGACCGCGTTTGGTTTCATCAACGGGAGGAAAGTCGTTGGCTTCTGCCAGACGCTGGACATCGCGCAGTCCGGTATCGCCGCTGATCGGGCGAGCCCCTTCGCGCACCAGTTTCATGCCGTTGTAATCCATCGGATTATGGCTGGCAGTAACTTCAATGCCGCCATCCACGCCGAGATGGAACGTGGCGAAATAGATCTCTTCGGTGCCGGACATGCCGATATCCAGCACATCGACGCCCGCATCCTGTAAACCTTTTGCCAGCGCCAGTTTTAAGGTTTCGCTGGTGAGACGGACATCACCGCCTAACACAATGGTTTTCGGTTTGAGAAATTCGCCATAGGCACGACCAATGCGCCAGGCAATATCTTCATTCAGTTCTTCGCCTAATTTCCCGCGAATATCATAGGCTTTAAAGCAGGTTAATTTTTTCATGTCGTTACCCTTTTTCAGGCAATAGTTGGCCCTGACCGAAACGGCCAATTTTGTTTTTGTCGTTATTTACATCTCGGTTTCGCATTCATTGCCTGATGCGACGCTGCCGCGTCTTATCAGGACTACAAACCCGAACCGTAGGTCGGATAAGGCGTTCACGCCGCATCCGACAAACAGCGCCTGATGCGACGTTTACACCCGTCCGTAGCGATCCGCGAAGCGCACCACATCATCCTCTTCGAGATAAGAGCCGGAGCGCACTTCAATTAAATCGAGCGGAATTTTCCCCGGATTTTCCAGGCAGTGCGTCGCCCCCAGCGGAATATAAATGGACTCGTTTTCACCAAGCAGTTTGATATCACCATCAATGGTGACTTTTGCCGTTCCCGCGACCACTACCCAGTGTTCCGCGCGGTGATGGTGCATCTGTACCGACAAGCCCTCGCCCGGTTTCACGGTGATGCGTTTCACCTGGTAGCGGTCGCCCGCGTCGATAGAGTCATATTTGCCCCACGGACGATACACTTCGCGATGCACCCGATGCTCATGGCGACCATCGGCTTTGATCTGCTCGACCACTTTTTTCACATCCTGCACCGCGTTACGGTCGGCAATCAGCACCGCATCTTTGGTCTGCACCACTACCAGATCTTTCACCCCGACGGTGGTGACCAGGCCAGATTCGGCGTACACATAGCTGTTTTCAGTTTTGTGATTAATCACATCGCCGTGGCAAACGTTGCCCTCGGCGGTGTGGGCGCTGATCTCCCATAATGAAGACCAGGAACCAACATCGCTCCAGCCCGCATCCATCGGCACCACAACAGCATCTGCCGTACGTTCCATGACCGCGTAATCCACCGACTCTTCCGGGCAGGCGAGAAACGCTTCTTCATCCACACGAATAAAATCAAGATCCGGATCGACGGCGCTCATCGCTTTTTCACAGGCATCGAGAATATCCGGGCGATATTTTTTCAGTTCTTCGAGATAGCGTCCGGCGCGGAACAGGAACATACCGCTGTTCCAGTAATATTCGCCGCTTGCCACATAGGCCTGGGCGGTTTCCAGATTCGGTTTTTCGACAAACTGCGCCACTTCAAAGGCCACCGTATCCTGCTCACCCGCAGACACTTCACCGCGACGAATATAGCCATAACCGGTTTCTGGTAGATCCGGCACAATGCCGAAGGTCACCAGCTTGCCCGCTTCGGCATATGGCATGGCATTACGCACGGCGGCACGGAACGCGTCTTCATCGGCAATCACATGATCCGCCGCCAATACCAGCATTAACGGGTCGCTCTCCGGGCTATGACGTTTTGCCGCCAGCGCCGCCAGTGCAATGGCAGGGGGGGGGGTTCGCCCCCCCCGGTGCGCAGGTGGCTC